>JGI24025J20009_10000394_pt1 | contig 33919 bp, 36 predicted proteins | sample Cruoilmetagenom3_FD_20009 | JGI IMG/M metagenome (IMG submission 20009) | reverse complement strand
GTTCTTTTTTTAACCGCCTGTTTTCCCGTTCCCGATCAATCTCTGTTCTCTCGTCCAGTCTCTTGATCTCTTTTTCTTGTTTCTTATGGATAAGATCAAGTTTCTGTGATCCTTCCTCATACTTCAATTTACAAATCTCCCGTACCTTTTCCTTTTGTGCCTTTCCCACCGCGCGTCTTTTTTTCAATGACTTCACGATGGCATCGATTGCCTCCTGTGGCGGCTCAATGATTTGATCATTTTCTTCATCATAATGATACTGGGGTATGTGTGGCTTTGAGGGCCGTGTGGGCCGGGGTGGCAAACGAAGCGTAAAGATATCCGGTTTTTTCAGACTGGGGACAGGCAACGGGGAAAGATGCTGCTGTATCCTTATTGTATTCATACCCTGATATATCTTTTTTATTTTCTGGTTTTCCTTATGGTACTCTTGGGTAATATTTTCTGTTTCCTGCAGGTATTTTTTCTGAATCTTCTCCGTGCATCTTTCCCAGAGAACATCCGCATCTAGCCAGGTTTTCTCCCACTCCCGGGTGATCTTATCCTCCAGATTTTGTTGCAACGCCACTAATCTTGTGCTCAATCTTTGTTTTCTCTTTTTCTGTTCCTGTTCCGCCCTACAGGACTGGGCAGCTGACCGCCATTCCTCCCGCATCACTTTTTTTTCCTGCTCTCTTTCCTTGTCCGGTAATCCCTTCAAATATGTTTTTTTCTCCTGCCAGGGCTTGGGGATATTATAACAGGGATCCCGTGACCGATAGGCCACAAAGACAAAGGCACACAAGAGAAGAAAAACAGGGGCGCTGGTGATAACACCGGCTTGCTGCAACAGGGTTAAATGAAAACCCTGAAGAGTGACAATCACAAACCGTGAATCCTGATCGATACCGCTATCAAATTGGGATTTCAACACAATTTCAACCAGATAGGTTTCTTGCCGGACATAGATTTTCTCATGGGGGATATGAAGATACAAATATTCCGTCCGTGATGATTTTGGCAATACAAATCCTGTCTGGGTGGAAAAGGCATACTGCCATCCCTGGGGGATATAATCAACAGTTAAAGAATAAATATCCTCATGGTTCCCCTGATTGATAATGGTAAGGGGTACCGTGAAGAAGTCATCCTGTTTTTTTTCAAAAATCCGCTTCTCCAATTCCAGTGTCAAAATATGGAAGGGAGCCACGGTTAAGGAAAAGGTCAAATTCTTATGAGTCCAACTGTTCCCAATGGGTTGAGTTAGCATCTTGGCATGAAGTGTACAGGTGGAATAAAATGAGGCATTGGGGCCCGCGCCAGCGGTCACATTAATGTATCGTGATTCTCCATTGGCCAGGAAAAGTTGTGTATCCGACAATCCATAGATCCAATTTTTACCCGTGGTATTGACAATTTCAAGTTCCACACGGCGATGTGTCCATCCCAAGGCGGGAAACCAACTTTCATCCACCACTTTTACTGTAAAACTATATTGGCTCATGGGGGGCTGTACACGTGCAGTGGTTACATTTGCATACAGCTCGATTCGATACAGACCCTGGTCAGGTTCGGGGCCGTCATCTGCATCAGTCAGGGTACCTGCTTGGGAAAGAACCATTCCCATAATAAATACGACTATTACCCATCGTGTTTTTCTCATAAGGGGCCCCGTTCCCTCCCCTATGGGGGAACTCTATGGAAATAGTTTATGGTTTTTTTCTCTTTCTTATGGCAATCATGGCAAGGCCAATGGCTGCCATGGCCACAAATATCTCAAACCCGGGCACATAAAATCCTTTATTCTTGGACAGAAAAGTACCCAGTGCATCCATTGATGGATAATCCGGCGAAGGAGACCAACTGCTCCCTTCCCAGAGCCATTCCTTCATCTCTGATCTGGCCACGGCCTTCAAGGTCAGGCCCTCCCAATCATTATGATATGACATGGCAGTGCCATGGGGTGAATTCAACGTCAAGGTTATATCCCCATGGGGATAGGTTGTTTGTTCTGTCCCCTTAGGGGGTATGCGTAAATGGCTCACACTCAAGGCATAGTTCCAATCACCGGGTCGCTCCGCCACTGTCAGATCCACACCCACCACATTATTCCCATAATTATAGATTTCCACCGGGATGGATAATCGGGTATCTGGAGTTGTTTCCTCCAAGGGTTTTACAAAGGAGACAGCAATCTCGGTGAAGGGATTATAGGCAACAGAAATATCCACCGATGTGGGATCCAACTGTAAAATGTTCCGTCCCATAGGCAATAAACCCGTTGCCTCAATGGTCACGGTCCCCACTGGGCCTGCTTCCATATCTGGTGAGGAAGGCGCCAAAATCAAGGAGGTGGTGGCGGTTGATTCAGGATCCACAAGAAGATTCTTTTTACTGATGCTGGCTTCCACACCCGGTGCCGTCTGTGTCACCCGTACGGTCACCGTGGCGGGTAATATAAAGGCCACATAGGTGGGCTTATAGCGTATGGTGATGGGTATTTCGGAGATGACATATCTATCCAGATAATGGGTGGTGCGATCGGTGGTGATGTCAATTTTTCCCCAGAGGATGGCGTTTGCGGGCGTAGAAAAGACAAAGAGGCTTACTAACCCGATTAAAATAATTGCTTTTAACCCTTTTTTTATCATTATTGTATCACTCCCTATGTTTATGGTAGAGCTATCAGATAATTATTATTTATGTGTTTCTATTTTTCATCTGGTTCTTGTGTCTCGGTAATTATTTTTTTGGGGAAATGATTTAATAATATAATATCACCAATGGCTGCTATCCATCGGAAGGGGATACCAATATCCTGGGGGTCATCCATGATGCGGGGGTTGATCCCGGTGATTAGGAGAGTATGGATATGTGCGGCATCGGTATCAATAATGACATTTTTTGTTTCACCCACATAAATCCCCTTGTTTGTATAGACGGGTAAATTCAAAAATGAAGTAAGTTCTCGTGTCATTTCTTCACTTACTCACCATATCCTAAAACACCTATTAATAATTATTGATTGGATATATTAACCAGATACACTGTATCCTTTGAATGAGAGCATAAATATTTTAAGAGGGTAAGGGTTGTCATCTACCAATATTATAGGTATGGGGGATGAACAAAGTAATATGGCAATGAGTGTGGGACGTATTGCAAAAATCATGGCGGGGACATGCCCTTATACCATCTGGATGGATATTCGTCATCCACGAAAAGAGGAGGATGAACGATTAGAGAAATGGCGGCAGCAGCATGATCAACTGGTCTCTCTTTTTATTGATGAATTTCAAGCAGAGTATCCTGACTGGGTGGTGGTGACCGAACACTCCCTTGAGATTCAAGGAATAACGGGACGCATCGATGTGTTTGCCCGGGGAAGAGGAAACAGATTCCAGATATGGGAGATCAAGACGGGGAAAGAATATCCCTATCACCATAAACAACTGGATCTTTATATGGCCATGATGAAAAAGAAAAATCCCACAGCACAACTCCAAGGGCATCTGAAATATATTGATGGAGAACCCCTGATCTCTGACACCATTGATGCAGAAACTGTTTTAGGCAAGGCAGCCCAAATAAAAAACCTATTGGAAAACGAGACACCTCCTACAAAAAAATATTGTGATGACTGCAAATGGTGCATCTACAAGGAGACAACCTGTCCTCTCTTCTAAAAAAAAGAGGGAAGGAGAGGCACAAAGGATGTACACAAACTATCTCCGCTCCACATTTTACCCTTTACATTTCTCCAGCAAGAGAGAAGAGACTATCACTATTATGAGAAATGGTACGGAACATTCCTCCATCTTTTTTTATTTTTTTTTTCTATTATTGACTGGAAAACTCCTCTAATTTTTGTTGTTGCTTCTGTTTTAATTCAGACTTTATTCGAATCTCCTTGTATTCAAGACCATAATCATCTAAAAGATTTTTCACCAGGGAAGGAATACTTGAGGCAACCAGTATACCCCGCAAGGGCGCGGCAGGATTTAACTTTTTTATATCATTAACATACATGCGGAGTTGATGAACAGCGCTGATGGTTGCTTTTCCTCTTTTCACCTCGATTATGACGGGAATATTATCCTTGTCCCGTCCCCTGAGGTCGATGAGGCCGCTTTTGGTGTGTTTTTCTCGCCTGATGACGTGAAATCCTGGTTCGATTACTTCTGGATTTTTCTCGATTTTGGTGGTAAGATCATATTCCATTCCCACGATTTCTAGTTGGACATGATCCCGTAGGGTTGTGGAGAGGATAATGTTGATTTTATCAAAGGTTATGGCCATTTTTTCTCTTTTTTTGTGGTGGATGGTCTGCAGCACCAAAAATTTTTTTTCTTGATGAACTGAGAGGGTGGTTCCCTCGGGTTGCCAATTGATGGGGTTTCTTTGTGTATCCTTATGGACGAGGACTGTGCCATCGCTTTTAACAATAATGATTCGTTCACCCCAATCCAGAAAACTTTTTGCTCTTCCTTGATACTCGATCTTGCATCGCCCCAGCATGATAAGGGTGGTTTTTTGGGGTGTTTCTATGTGGTTTTCCTGTATGAAATGTTGCGCGGTAGCATGGAGGGGATTGAGTATATGGATTGTTTTTCCCTCTTTTTTCTTGGGGGTCATATCTCTGTTTGGCCATGCCTCACCCGGATATATATGTTTCTTATCCCGTGTCATTCCCTCCCATCTCTCTTTTTTTGGGACAAGAAATTTTTAATACACTGATTCATTGCTTTGTGATGCCAGCCCAGGTCATGGAGGGAGTTAAGCCCACACGGATGCATCTTCTCCAGGTGAGGAAACGCAAAAATCTTGCGGTGAAGGGACATAAACTTCTTTCTGAAAAACGGGATGCCTTGGTGTCACATTTTTTTGAGATCATTTCTCAACGAAAGGAAAAAAGAGAGAAGATGGAGCAACAACTACACCGGGCGTTTCAGGCATTTATCCAGGCGGAGATGATCATGGGTGAACAACAGGTCAGGGATGTGGCCGGATATGGACAAAAACCCTGTGAGTTGGAGATTGACTCCACCAGTATCATGGGTGTACGGGTCCCGAAAATAGATCTTAAAACAGTCCCTACCGGTCTTCCCTATACCATGATTGGCACCGTGGGCAAACTTGATGAGGCAGTAAAATATTTCAGGGAGGCCCTGAAGACCATTGTATCGGTGGCAGAAATTGAAACCTCGGTGGAACAATTAGGTAAAGAGATTGAAAAAACCAAAAGGCGTGTCAATGCCCTGGAACATATTTTTCTTCCAAAACTGGAGGGCACCATTATCTATATTGAAAGACAACTAGAGGAACGGGAACGGGAGGATTTCTTTCGGCGTAAAAGAATGAAGGCATTAATGGAGGAGCATGCTTAGAGATGATCCCATCCTGGGGCGATTTTTTGACACCCCGGATAAACTTGCTCGATGGCACCGACGGATCACCCTTGCCTATATTGTCTGGATCCTTTTTGTTATTATTGGGATATTGGTTGTATTCTTCTTTTATCTTGAAAAAATATGGTAACTCTTTTGGAGTGTGACCGTTATGGAATTTGAGGTAAAATATCGGGATTGTACCTCGCGGGTGGGGAAACTATCCATCGGTGATGACGTAGTGATGACCCCTGCCATCCTGTGGATTTCCAGCCCCACTTTTACACCCCCCGATTTTGCATCTCTTGTATTGGCCAGGGGTGACATTAAAACCAAGAAACCCACCCTGCGGGATCTGGGATCCTTTTTTTATCCCTCTCCCTCCCGTCACTCCGGGGACATTGTAATTCCTTCCTCCTTATTGTATCCCCCCAGTTTACCCGGGGACATTCATCACCGTGCCGCCACCATTAATTACTCCCAAGTGGGTGAGTGCTGTCTGGTTCTAGACAAGTCACTGGATATGCTCCCCCGGGATGCACAGATCTATATCCTTGCAAATTCACGCGAGCTTTTTTTGCAACCCCATAGATTTAGTGAGACACTTGTTGCCTTGAGAAAAAAAATAGGGGACACTAAACTCATCTATACCCCGGGGCTGGGTGAGCCCTCACAGTTGGCATTGCTGCATTATTGCACCGTGGATCTTACCGATTCCTTTCCCCTGATCTGGCGATCATTGAATAACTACTTTTTAACCAGTGACGGCCATACAGATATTCCCCCACAGATACCCTGTTCCTGTCCCGCCTGCCAGAAATCCACCCCCTTGTCATTTGATGATCTTCTCCTCCATAATTATTATGCCGCCCATAATGAGATAAAACATGTCCACAATGCCATACAGAACAACACCCTACGTGAACTGGTGGAATCCCGGGCACACCCCCCGGAACTATTCTCCCTGTTATATCTTTTGGATAAGGAACAATACCCCTTTCAAGAGGAACGTTTCCCCATCACCGGGCATAAACTGTGGGCATCACCCCTCTATCTTGACAGACCCGATGTGAAACGATTCCGTACCCGGGTCACCAAAAGATTTTCCCAACCCCCGTCCACACACATCTTGCTGTTACTTCCCTGTTCAGCACGCAAGCCCTATTCCCAATCCCGATCCCATGCCTTGTTCCAACAGGCAATAAAAAACTGTGGTAATCCCCATGTCATCCATGAGGTAATGGTGACCTCTCCCCTGGGTCTGGTCCCCCGTGAACTTGAGCTGGTATACCCTGCGGGTCACTATGACATCCCGGTAACAGGATATTGGTCACAGGATGAACAAGCCATGCTCACAGAGGCCTTCACCTCCTTCCTCCAGAACAATCACTATGACACCATCATCTCCCATCTCCCACTACATATCCATACACTCTACCCCAATGAATTTATCCATACCTGCATAGATCATCCCACCTCCCCAGAATCCCTGGATAAACTTACACAAACACTACAAGAAGCTGTCGCCACCTATCCCCATGTGGATTATTCTCAACGTGTCAAGGAAAATATGGCCTGTGTGCTGGATTATCAATTCGGACCCCGGGTCACCCCGGATTTTTTGAAAGATTGCACCATCAAGGGGAAATATCCCTTCCTTAAAATTTTCCATAACTCCACCCAGCTGGGTATGCTGGTCAAGGAAAGAGGATTACTCTCCCTAACCCTTGAAGGAGCACAAAGGCTAGCACAATCCCCTGTGTACTGGGTGGAAATAGATGATTTCATGCCCCATGGCTCCATTTTTGCCACGGGTGTTCGTAATGCGGACCTGTCAATACGTATTGGTGATGACGTTATCATAAGTCATAAGAAAGAGGTACGAGCTGTGGGTGTGGCAGTTATGAATGCACAAGAAATGATACAGAGCAAAAGGGGTGAAGCAGTCAAAGTCCGGCATTATAAAAAAGGATGAGAACAAGGTACCTTCACCCCCCACATGTATCAGGTACCTTTCGTAAAGATACGTTTTTCTTGACTATCTATTTACTGTTCTGATGAAAAATACCAACTAAATGTTTGGGTGGTTGTATAGATTCTTTTTTCATACCAGCTAATCTTAAAGGTCATCTGCCAATGAACCGTGCCATTCCACAGTTTTAGTGCCTCTTCTGCCGTCACAAGGGGGTCAAGAAAGGTTTCAAACACGGCGGTATCTGTTTTGCCCGGGGAAAGCATGGACCAGTTAACCCGGAAGGTTGAATTCACCAGTTGGTTTGATAACTCATACTCATTGATTTTAAAAAATATTATCCCCATGGACATATTTTGCATAGCATAGGGGCCAGGGTTTGATATATTAAAAAGGAAGAGTGCATGGGGACGTTCCTGTTCCGGGTCATACATTCGATGGGCAGTTGCCTCAACATGGATACGTTCCTCTACACAGCCGACAAAGATGCTCATAATAAACAGGATGGCCACTGTGCCATATATGACTCTAGGTCTCATTTCTCTCTCCTTTCCTCTACAGGTTTTTGCTTACTGATTCTTTTATTATCCATATGGCAACCCTGATTTAATAATTACCCCCAACATTTTTTTTTATTATTTGTTTACAGTGTGTATCCTACTCTCAACCCCCCTCTTTTTTTGGGGGGGAGGTGTGTTACTGGTGACAGGCAAGACCCCGTGCTATTAGAAAGACGGCGAGATATTCAGGTACCTTTATCTCTCCCTCTTTGAGGGTGTAGTGGTGGTCTTTCATGGTTATATCCACCTTTTTTTTTACCGTCACCTGGATGTTTTCATCCCCGAAAACCACCGCGTCACTGAGAGGATTAAACTGTGGGAGATCATCAAGGCTGAGAGGCTGTACCTTTAACCCTGTCTTGCCATGCAGTGAACCAGGAAGCCTGATCAAGCGTTTGATATCCGCGGTCACCGGTTCATCGGTCCCCGCGGCATGCATGGCAGACAGACGCAGTGCTCCTTTCATAAAAATCTTTTTAATGGATGTTGATTGATCCAGGATACCCTCTTTGATCCGTGTGATTTTCTCAGTGGTTAAATCATGGAGGAACTGTATGGCTGATTTTCGTGTAATCCCCGCAAAGTCCATCAGGTACTCAATGGCTGTTTCTTCCTCCATTTCCTTGATTTCTTCAATAATCTTAATTATTCCCTGGCTAATCCTGCCATTCCATCCCCCTTCAGAGGGCTTGGGTATCTCCAGTCGTGTTCGTTTATATTGGCCCCGTGGTCCTTGTTTATCATAGACTCTTTCCTTGAATATTTTTTCTGTGAGCAATCCCTTCCCCGTGATATAATCCACAATCTCTCGTCTTTCATGGCTCCCTAATTTTTGCACCCAGGGATTTATGACATGGCAATGGTATCCTCTCCCGCCACTGAAAAAAAGTTTTATATCATCCTTTGTGAATCCAAAATCATCAACCAAAAAACTCACCAATTTTCCTAACTCCTTTTTCACATTTTCCAACATGTCCTCATAGGTAAGATTCACTGCCCCGGGGAGATGGTCCGCATCCAGATCAAATATCAAATCAGCGCCACGCCATCCCTTTTGATTCATGGAGGGCGCATCAGGGGTTTCATAATATGCTGAGGAATAATAGGCATGGGCGGGAATATGGTTTCCTAAAAAATTTATCAGATCCCTGGGTTGGGGGAAAGCCATATGGCGTTTCATCATCCGGCTGTCAAAAAAAAGAAAGCCGTATTCCCGGTGGCAAGGATCAGGGGGGAGTGCAATATCTGGATTTTTATAATATTCAGNAAATTTTTCTTTTAAATAGCTCATGCTATCTCCCTGGTATACCCCGGGGTGTTATCTCTAGAANTATACCTGTTCATATCTCTCTCTCTCTTTTTTGTTTTATGGCCCTATCTTTTTTATCCTTATAAACATAAAGATATAATTAAAATCATTTGTGGATAGCTTGAATAATATTATCCCGGTATATTTCCATACTACCTATTCCCTCTATCCCGATCCAAAAAGAAATGAAGTGATGAAGGTCTTGTTATACAGGGGTATTGTGGAAAACTGTATTTTTATTGCCTTATAAGACCAATAAACTAAAAAAGGGGTAAGATGTGCGAGAATAACTGGGTGGTTATGTTATGTGGGGCCATAGTGTAATAGTGTAATCCAAGGCATTTGCAAATATGGATTGCAGTTCAATGTTTTCTGGTAGCAATTGTAATTATGTTAATGCCATAACACCCAATGCATAACCGTAAACATATTTGGGAAGCCATATCCCAATAAAGCCAAGGACAACTCCATAATACCCTGGTGCTATTTTCCATTCTCCATATGGTCCCCATGTTTCTAGGGTGCAATAGTTTGAACCCAAGGGCAAACCTGTAAAAAATACTAGGGGTAATATACATTTGGGTAGGTTATGGATGATATTATAGATAGAGTCACAAATTATCCAGGGTATAATAAACAATAACCCCAAAGGTTTATCCCATAAATCCCATTTTTCTACAATATTTCCAAGAATATTACTTCCGAATAAAAAAGGCATCTGAAGAGGCATGAGCTCAAATAGAACTATAGTTGCATCTGCCCGTATAAAACAGAAATGATTCACATAAAGGTGGCTGTCATCCTGTGCCCTATCATTTTCTTCAGTTATGGAAGGGGAACTAATCTCAATTGGATTAACAATTGGTAGTAGTATTACACCAAGAAGAATGCAAACAGTACCACTGACCAGTATTTTATTCATTAAGTTCACCATTCAAAGGGCTCGATTGCGGGATGCCAATCGAAATTGACCCAGTTGGGTATAGATAATCCCAGACTGCCAATTATTGGATAAGGTAGCATTCTGGGTTTATCCCAATAGTTTTTTTCCCATGTATTATGGTAGGATAATAATCTGAAATATGCTTGTTTACCATTGTTTAGTAAGTTATTTTGCCGGATAGTGTTATCCATTGATTTCCATCCAATCATGATGCCATACTCGCTGTTTGAGATAATGGTATTGTGGAAGATGCCATTGTTATTGGATTCTTGTGTTATTCGTATCCCCCAACTGTTATTTTTGATGATATTCCTTGAGATGGTATTGTTTGTGCAACTAACACAGTAGATTCCATTCATGTTGTTTGCTATGCTATTGTTTGTGATGGTAACGTGAAGATTTGGTATATAAAAATGTATTCCGTGGGTATTGTTCAAGAAGATATTATTGGTGATGGTAACATGGCTTGAGGCTAAAAAAATGCCACACCCATAGCAGTTTTGTATCGTAAATCCACTAATATTTACAGAGTCGGCAAAAATGTAGATATTTGCTTCAACCAACTGGGGGTCTTCTATATCAGTATTTTCATCAATGATTGTGGTATTTTTGTTTTCCCCTATAAGTTCTATTGATACGTTAATTACAATATTACCAAAATATATTCCATCATATACATAAACCGTGTCTCCATCGCTGGCATTATCAATGGCATCCTGTATCCGAGTATAGTTATCAGGTCCATTTCCCCCGACATAGAGAGTATTACCATTACTGCTTATTGGGGTAGTATTGCTTATTTTTGACATTGAATCAGTATTGATATTATGTGTATCAACAACTGGCACGAGTGTTGTGGCAAGCAGGATACCAATTATGCATATGGTCAGGGTAACATTCAGGACGCCCTTATTTATCACTTTTACCACCACCTTAATCCATTAGATAACAGTCTTATAAAAGTATCTATATCCCAAGTTTGAACCCCTTCCAGATATGGGTTGCAGTGCAAAAAATAAAACAATCATTATTTACGTTTAATTTTCCCAATAACTTTAATATCTCCGCCAATTAGATAAGATAATTTCCTTTCATTTACAAAAAATATAATTTCTCTGCAATTTTTGTGGTAATTTTAAGAATATCATATGCAATTTCATAGGCTCCTCTAATCCCTACAATTTTTTTTTTATTATTTTTTTTTTTTTATTTCAATTCCCCCGGTATGATACTGTCATCATTGTATACAGAAGGAGTGGTCTCTTTATTTCTATCCCTGCAAGAAAATTCCCTTTTTTTTTGTCACTCTATGATAGGACTTGGGGGATAACCTCAAAGAGTCGTCCAAGAGCCGGGAAATGGTAAATGAGTTGTTCCAAAAGATGGATAAAGAGATCCCGGTCAATCTTTTTGTCCTTGGTGGTTGAAAGAGATACTTGTATGGTACTGTAATCCTGGCTATTTTCCGGGTTCACAATCTTGATACCTCCACTAAAATCACTATATTGATCAGGGGGAACCTGGAGGGTAACATTCACGGTCAAGGATCCCGCCTTTGGAGACAGATTGTCACCACTCAATGGACTAAACGACCACTCACCCCACTCTGGATACTCCACAATTTTCCAGGAAAGATGGGATAAATCATCACCCCTGTTTTCAATGGTGAAAGTTCCCCGGGCAGTGGATCCTGGCTTCAGTTTTGACCACGTCAATGAACCACTACTCTCAAGATCAGGCACCGCTGATACCAATCCCTTGATACAGAGATTTGCGGTATCATTCAGGGAATACAGATCGATCCATTCCCCGTCCATATAATAGTAGCTTTCCCCGGGATGTGCCTCTGATTTCACCACTGTGCCTGCTTGTTCCATCCCCAGTAGCACCTTCACCTCTGATGTCCGATCATAGGCATGGCCACCCTGGGATAATTCAAGATAGATATAAAAATCATCATTTTTTTGCAACTTTACAGGATCTTGCAAATCACGGGTATGAAAGCCCGTATAGTCAATGACGCCGGAAATCATGGACAATTCATCGTCTAACTGGCCATCCACAAAGGTATCATAGACCTTAACGGTATAGGCCACATTGTCCACAGCGGTATAGAAACTCACCGTAGAAAGAAAATGATTCTCCTGGGCGGTAAAGGCATTAAATCCCGATTGGACATTTTTTAGGGTATCTCGCCAGCCATGATAATCATAATAATAGATATGGGTGTAGTCCAATGGTTCAACATCTTGGAAAGAGACAGCACCCATCTCTGGATGTTGACAACAATGGATATCATGATAAGAAATCCAAAAATAACCATCCAATCCCCAACCACTTCCCCAACTGTTTTTACACAGCCACGCGCCAGAGGGTCCTCCATCAATTGTTTTGTTATCATCCCAACCGATGATGGCAACGGCATGGTTAGGGTCTTCGGCCCCCCGGTAATAGGCTACATAATCATTATCATAGGACATATACAGACTGGTCCCTAGTGCCCCGTAATTCATGATGGTTTGTTTGATGATATCCATATTGCTCAGGTTCTTATTTGCCACATACCATTCAATATCCTTGGGGTAATAGTATTCATATCCGGGATTTCGTCTCTCGGGTGCAGTGGTATACCAATTTTGGTCTTTCTCCGTGTCATCATTTGCATCCGGACTGTATATTGCTCCTTCCCCTCGGGTAAGATATGCTGCTGTTATCAGATAGTCCCCACCGTTATGTACCGTTAATCCCCCATTGTTTGATTCATTGACGTCATCATTGTTGAATTGGTTAAATCCATTCCACCAATCCAGGTGATATTCAGCCAGATTTGGCTCCTCGCTGTTTCCTGTTTGTGCCCAGTTACCCATAACTAGCAGATTGCTTTCCAGGGCAGCCATGACTCCATGGGCCCAGCAGGTTCCACTCGTTTGGTCCTTTATCGAGGTGACATAATTGTTGCCATTGACATCACGTAGGTCAAAATGATCCGGGAGATGGGTTTGTTCCGCCAGGGGCCCCGGGAGATATGTAGCGCACATGACGCCCAGTATGACACACAAGGTCAGGAATAATCTTGTTTTCGGTATGGATAGTGTACCTCTAATTATTTTCATGTTATCCATTGTATACTGTTTTTTTATAAAAATATATTGGATATTCTCCCCTTTTTTTATCCTGGATGCAGACAAAAAAAAAAAGATGGGGGACTCTATTTCTTTGTTTTTTTCTTTTTCTTGTAATAATTCAAGGGATGACTGATGGTTTTGCATAAATCATCTTCACCGGGGCATAAACCCCAGGTTTTTAATGATTCACAACTGGGGGTGGAATAATGTGTCCCCGATGCCTTCCCGGTGATATGTTCAACCTGATATTTGGTTTTCCCCTTGTCAAAGTCGGGTGAGGATGAAAAAAGAGTTAAAATTTTATTGGTATCCAAACCAATACCATTCAAAAAGGCAACCAGGGCAAACCGTGCGGTGTGGGGAATATTGATCCCGGTTTGCATAGCCCCCAATATTTTTTTCATACAGGGAGGAAAACGAACAATACTGATTCCTCCCGATATCTCGGTCTCCCCCATTTTCTCCTTATGGACAGTCAACATATTCTGTATCTTTGCTATCTCTTCCCGTAAACCCTCCCGTATATCACCCGAGGGAGATGCATCAAGGACCTCGGTAAATATTTTTTTTGACAATGCTTCCTGTATCAGCCGCACCATCTCCTTTTTTTGCAGGGTGATCCATCCTTTTTTCAGGGGACGATTGACCAATTTCCAGGATTTATATTTTGTGGGAGAATACTTGAGATATTCAGTGAAATGAATCATAATGGAATCATCTTGCCGAATATCAATATCCACTTCCTTGGCAACATCACCAATGAAGTCACCAGACTCATTTTTAAGATGATGGGCGGCATGCCGGGCTTCCGCCAGGGCATATCTCCCACTTAAAAAATCATCATGTATACACGTGGTAATCATCCGGGCGATGGGATAAGAAAAAATCTCCAACATACAGTCAATCTCATCGGCAAGGCTTCGTTCACCCACATATATTTTTTCCAAGGCATTTTCCACCCGGGTTCGTCCCAGATGACGCGCCCGTTCATAGGTGTCATCCCACAGGATCTCATTTATGTTTATCCCCTCCTGTCGAATCCATTCCCGCACCTGGGAAAGAAAGGGATAGGTGGCCATTTTCACAAGATCCATGGGTATTAATTCCCCCGAGGATTTATTATACTTTTCCCTCATCCTCCATGAATCCATTAAGGATATGGTGTTCCTCCAAACAGGCCCGGGGTGATAAAAAAGTCTTCCTTTTTTGTGATCCAAGAGAGTTATCGTGGTAAAAGGTTTAAATAGGAAACATATTCCCATGTTAGTGATTCCATGGGAAATGTTCGCCCTAACTTCGTAAAACGTGTGGCCATTGAGCTGGTGGAAAAATATCCGAATCAATTCAATTCAGATTTCCAGCACAACAAACAACAATTAGATAAAATCACCACCATTCGTGATAAATCCATGAAAAACTTTGTCGCTGGTTATCTAACCACGTATTGGAAAAGAACATACTCGGGAGAATAATGAATATAGACAAAGCCCGTGAAAGTCTGCAACGGGGCGAATTTATTTTAATTTATGACGCTGATGACCGCGAACAGGAAACAGACCTGGTCAAGGCAGCAGAATTTGTCACACCCCTCGACATACAAACAATGAGGATCCGGGGCGGAGGACTCATCATTTTAATGATACCCTACAGTATCGCGCAAAAACTAGATCTCCCCTTTCTCTCAGACATATTCTCTAATGGGGGAAAACAATGGCCGGTTCTCCGAGAACTTATCCCCAATGATATCCCCTATGACTCAAAATCCTCCTTTTCGGTCACCATCAATCATCGAAAAACATTCACCGGGATAAGTGACCAAGACAGGGCCCTCACCATCTCCCAGTTCCCCCGCATCGTTCAAAATCTTGATCAATATGGGACACAGGAGGCACAAAAAATATTTGGCAAATCCTTTCGCGCCCCCGGACACGTCCCCATTTGTATAGCGGCAAAAAATTTACTCCAGGAACGACAAGGCCATACAGAACTTGCGGTTGCCCTGGCAATGATGGCGGGTATCACCCCGGTGGCTACCGCCTGTGAAATGATTGGGGACATCACCAGTTTACCCAAGGACCAAGCCCAGGACTATGCACAGACAAGGGGATATACATTTATTGAGGGCCGGGACATCCGGGAGGCATGGGAGACATGGTCAGAGTAATGGCGAGCGGTGTTTTTGATCTGCTCCATACCGGACATTTACACTATCTTCAAGAGGCAAAAAAACTGGGTGATGAACTCATTGTGGTAGTGGCCACAGACGCCACCGTCCGCCAGCGTAAACACAATCCGGTAACTCCCCAAAACATGAGACGGGAACTGGTGGCTGCCCTAAAACCCGTGGATTGCGCAGTGATTGGAAACGATGGGGATCCTCTTTTGATAGTGGAGGAGGCACAGCCCGATATCATCGCCTTGGGATATGATCAATCCTTTCAGGATCTAGCGGAAAAATTGAAACAGCGAGGCATCAGGGCAAAAATTGTCCGGTGTTCAAAATATAGTGGCCATGATCTGAATGGAACCCGGAAGATTATCAGGAAAATATATAAGAATAGACTAATGGATGCACCTGTGGAACAATGAAAAAGATAGGGATTGCGGATACCACCTTTGCCCGGTTTGACATGGCCCGTTCAGCCATAGATGAATTAAAGGCACAGGGAACAGGTTTTACCATAGAATGCTATACTGTTCCGGGAATAAAGGATCTTCCGGTTGCTGCAAAAAAACTAATTGAGGAAAAAAACTGTGAGATAATCATGGCCTTGGGTATGCCCGGGAGTGCCGCAATTGATAAACAATGTTCCCATGAGGCATCCATGGGTTTAATAACTGTCCAGTTGCTTACCAATACCCATATCGTGGAAGTCTTTGTGCACGAGGATGAGGCAAAAAATGACAAGGAATTAGCATGGCTTGCTGACCGGAGAACCCGGGAACATGCCCAAAACGTGATTCATCTTCTCTACCATCCCGGGTATCTAACCAAACGGGCAGGTATGGGGTTAAGGCAAGGATTTGAGGATTTGGGCCCTGTGAAAAATTAAAAAGAGAGAGGGAAAAGATATGGCAAAAGAAAAAATACGGATTGGTGCCGTGGTTTCAGAATTTAACTACAACATCACCACCATGATGCTTGAAAGAGCAAAGGAACATGCTGCATTTCTGGGTGCAGAAATAACCACTATCATCAAAGTCCCCGGGGTCTTTGATATGGGTTTACCCATCCATAAACTCATCAGCAAACCCACCATCGATGGTGTTGTGGCTCTTGGCGCAGTGATCAAGGGAGAGACAGGACACGATGAAATTGTCATGCAGCATGCATCACGAAAGATTGCGGATCTTGCCATCCAGGCGGGAAAACCAATTGGCCTGGGAATAACGGGGCCAGGTATGTCCCGTCTTCAAGCCGAGGAACGTATAGAACGAGCGAAACATGCTGTGGAAACCGTGGTGAAACTGCATCGGTGCCTGGGTGATCTTTAACCATTCGGGTTTAATGATACCCAATGCAAGAAAAAAAGTAATATAAGATCAAAGAGGGGGGATAGGATGGATACACATGGCTCTTTTCTTCATCTCCCTCTTACCGGTGAGGGTTAGGGTATGGCTATTAATGCCTTTGGTATACGAAGAGAGGATAAAAATCCCTGGGAGCGACGGGTGCCGTTTATTCCCCTGCATATCAAGGAACTCAAGGATCACTTCAAAATTGATTTTGAGGTGCAGTCCTCACCCATACGGGCATTTCACGATGAGGACTATGAGGACGCAGGGGCTACTGTCACCGAAAATCTTACGGCATCATCAATTATCTTTGCCATAAAGGAGATACCTCCTGATTTTTTTCAGGCCCATAAAACCTATGTTTTTTTCTCCCATACCACCAAGGGCCAGTCATACAACATGCCCATGCTGCAACGCATGATGGATCTGAGGTGCACCCTGATAGATTATGAAAAAATTGTTGATGACAGTGGCCGTCGCCTTATTGCCTTTGGCTATTATGCAGGTCTTGTAGGAATGGTGGAAACACTCTGGGCTCTTGGAAAACACTTGACCGGGGAAAACATAGAGAATCCCTTCCGTACTCTCTCCCATGTCTATCAAATCCCGGATTTACCCGCTCTGAAAAAACAGGTGCGGCAGGTGGGGGAGATGATACGGACACAGGGTTTACCGGATCACGTATCTCCCTTTATTTGTGGCATCACAGGCTATGGCAATGTGTCCCGGGGTGTCCAGGAAATACTTGACCTTCTTCCCATACAGGAAGTCACACCCCAAGATCTCCCCTTGCTTTTTAATCACAGCTCTCCTCATCTTGTCTATAAGGTCATCTTTAAGGAACAAGATTTGGTACAACATCGCACTCCCCACAAACCCTTTAATCTTCGTGAATACTACACTCACCCGGAAAACTATCGCTCCATCTTTGCACATTACCTTCCCTATCTTTCCCTGGTGATGAATTGCATCTATTGGGATACCTGTTACCCCCGCCTAATTACCAAAAAAGATGTACATGCGCTCTTTGAAAAAGACACACCTCCCCGGTTACAGATCATTGGTGATATCAGCTGTGATTTAGGGGGAAGCATTGAATTTACCCATAAACTAATGGAACCGGATAACCCAGTGTTTATGTATAATCCCTTGACCAATACAGCAGTTGATGGCTACACAGGGACAGGCATCATGGTCATGGCGGTGGATAATCTTCCCTGTGAACTACCCCGTGAATCATCCACCTATTTTAGCAGCGTCCTCAAGGAATTCATCCCCATTTTTTTGGGGCAGATTTTTCCAAGGACCTGGATGCATCAGGGCTGTCGCCCCCCCTGAAAAAAGCGGTTGTTCTCTACCAGGGCAATTTTCCCTCTCCCTATAGTTATCTTTCAAAATATCTCAGAGGAAATAAAACATGAAAAAAGTACTTGTGTTAGGCGCGGGTTTAGTATCCCGTCCCCTGGTAAACTATCTTTTTGACCAAAAAAACATTCATGTGACCATGGCGAGCCGCACCAAGGAAAAGGCAATAAAGATCATTGATAACCATCCCCGGGGCCAGGCCATGGAGCTTGATGTATCCAACCAGGCAAAACTGGATTCCCTTATCTCTGATCATGAGGTCATTGTAAGCTTGTTACCCTACACCTATCATGTAGAGGTGGCAAAGATCTGTATCAAATATGGGTGTCATCTTGTCACCACATCCTATGTGAGTGATGAGATGAAAAAGTTACATGCCCCAGCCCAGGATGCCGATCTTCTCTTTCTCAATGAGATTGGTCTTGATCCCGGTATCGATCACATGTCAGCTATGAAAATCATACACCAGCTTCAGGACACAGGGAAAAAAATAGTGTCCTTTACCTCCTATTGTGGTGTTCTTCCCGCCCCCGAGGCCAACACCAATCCCGTGGGGTACAAATTCTCTTGGAGCCCCCGGGGTGTTCTTCTCGCCTCGCGTAATGCTGCCCGGTATCTATGGGATGGACAGGAGGTCAATATCCCGGGTGAACACTTATTCCAGGGATATACCTTCCAGTGTATCCCCGGTTTTGGTTACCTTGAAGGCTACCCCAACAGGGACTCTGTCCTGTATCGTGATCTGTATGGTCTTTCTGACATACAGACATTGCAGCGGGGGACACTTAGATATATGGGATGGTGTGAATTTATGAAAAAGATCGGGGACATGGGTCTGTTAAGCCTAAAAGAAATACCCAAAGATAGGGATATGACGTTCCGTCAATATATCAGCAACCTAACGGGTGTGCCAGCAGAGACCCTGGAATCATCTCTGGCAAAGTATCTTCATATTGACACCTATGCGGCAGTGATGAAAAAACTTGAATGGCTGGGTCTTCTCAGCACTGCTCAATTACCCCGAAATGCTCATACTCCCCTGGATATCCTTGCCGCTAGGATGATGGAAAAACTGCAATATGGGCCCGGTGAACGGGATATGGCAGTGCTTCACCATGAATTCATTGCCCGATCTCACGAAGGCAAGCACCGGGTGACCTCAACCTTCATTGGGTATGGTGAGCCCCAGGGTGACTCGGCAGTGGCACGGACCGTGGCACTCCCCGCGGCCATAGGGACCATCCTTCTTCTTCAGGGAAAAATATCCCTCCGGGGTGTTCGCATACCCATCCATCCCGAAATCTATACACCGGTATTGCAAGAATTAGAGTCTCGAGGCATTGTTTTTAGGGAAAAAACAGAGAAGTGGGTATCCTAATTCCAATCTCGTTTTCCATTACTTGGGGTTTCAAAAATAGGGGGAGATCTTGTTGTCCATTCTTTTTTTGGTGGTTACTTTTTTATGGAATGGTTAGCCCAGAAAATGTTTCAGGTTCAAGTTTCCCCAGTCATCATAGTCATATTCCTCATGGGTACCATGTGAATAATCAACATAATGCCATGCGTAGCGGTAATTCATACAGCTGTGATAACTTCCATACAGCCAAAAATCCTCTTGCCAGGGGAACCGGGTGTCGAGATTATCAATTCCGGGGAAATCACTGCGGAAAAGACCCAAGTTATGGCCCAATTCATGCATAAATATACTCGCGGTGGCAAGAGTTCGTGCTGTTTCACCTAGTCGGTATAGCCGGATGGTGCCTATACATACCGTGAATGCATCTGGTTGAAAATTAAATCCTGCAATGTCCTCTTTCCATGGATTAATCCCCATGAGGATTGCATAGTGAAAAATACCTTGTTTCCAGATATCTGTAAAATGACGCAGAAAATATTTACGATAAATGGTGTTCAAATTCAACTCGTCTTCATCATAAAAAGGAATTTCTTCGCCTCCTCCCATCCATCCATCATCAATGTTTAACATGATATCTTGTCGGGCAAAAGCTGTCATCACCAATTGTTTTGCTTGCTCAGGTAAAACATAGGGTTTTTCCCAGAACTGTTTTCCCTGCATCCAATCAACCTCAATAAAAACATCCCGGCGATAGGGATCTGAGAACCAGTGATGCATCCGATATTCATCAAGATTGCTTAGGCCATCATTATCCATGTCCAACTGGCCATGGTTATCTGTAACACAGGGATTAAAGCCCCAGTGATCTTCCCATTCAATGGGGATACCATCCTCATCCTCATCACTCCCTCGGTCATCTAGAAGGGGATCAGTTCCATAAATATAGAGCTCTTCCCAGGTGGTCAGGCCATCATTATCCTGATCCTTTACAGAGGCATCAAACCATACCTCAAAGCTGTCCCCTCGTGTATGCCCATAGCCGTCACTGTCACCCCGATAATCACTTCCTGTCCAATCCCCTGTTTTCATGTCAAAATCAAGTTCCACATAGCCAAAAATTTTTTTGATCTGGTCCATCAAGTACAGCGACACTAAAATTTTTCCCCCAGGATTCATGATTTCCTGAGTCACAGTCCAATTGGGAAACACCTCAATTCCCTGATACCGTTCACTTTCCCAGATATCATCCCCAATTTTTACCTGGAGACTAAATGATTTGCCGGTAAATTCCCGCACCCGTTGAATGGTGACAGTGATATGATCATCAACCAGTGGTACCTCTGCATTTTCCTGTCCAGTTACCTGTCCAGGGGAATCAATCCCAGGTAAAAAAACCTGGGGGATTAATGATGCCGCAATAAAGATACATGATATCTTCATGAGATTATTTATCATCTATATACTTAATACTCCAAAACCCTATATAAAACTATACATAATCTTTTTTTTACAGGCGGAGTACACACAAAAAAAAAATGCATCTTCCTGGTAACTATCCTTGCACAAAACATCATAACCCCCATCCACTATCAACATCTCTTGATTTATTGTTTTTTTTATTAAGTCCTCTGTTTTTTCATTTTTGGCAAATGGGGCAATGGGGAAGATAAATACCATATAGTGCCCACATGATTCCCCCAAACATATGCTTCAAGGAAAAACAGCCATAATCACGGGTGTTTCACGAGGAATCGGTAAAGCCATTGCCCTTACCTTTGCCTACCCGGGGGCCTTTGTATGCATCAATTATGTCGCAGGAAAAGACAAAGCACAACAGCTTTTGGACACCATAAAAGAACAAAATGGATGCGGCATGTTGCTCCCAGGTGATGTAAGAAAAGATGCCCCAAAAATCATACGTGCCTTCCGTACCCAAAAAAGAAAGATAGATATCCTGGTAAACAATGCAGAGGCCTATAAACGTGGTCCCTTTTCCAGCATTTCCCCATAAGATCAACAACATGTTCATGGTGATAACCTCATGCGTGTATTTGGCATGTGTAAAAGCTCTTGGTCCCACATGAATCCGGGCGGCCGAATCATTATTATATCCTCACAACTGTCCTCCAATGGATCAACATATGAAGCCGACTATGCAACAACAAAGAGAGGCCTATCGGCACTGATGAGAACCCTTGCCCTAGAAAAAGCTCCCCAACAAATCACGGTCAATGCCATTGCACCTGGAAAAATCGAGACCGATATCCTTGGATTTTATGACCTGGAGGTAACAAAAAAACTCATCCAAAAAATACCCCTGGGTCGATTGGGGACCCCCCAAGACATAGCCAATGTCTGTCTTTTTCTCGCCTCTGATCTCTCAGGATATATCACCGGAGAAACCATACAAGTAAATGGCGGATTATACATCCATTAAGCACTCCCCACAAAAAAAAAAATTTGTATCACCATAAACACAACAGGAAAAACAAGTGATACCTGAATAATCAATATACACTATCTTTTTCTCTATAAAGGGTTAAGTAGGGGAATCATGATAATTTACGTGTGGTCCATATACAATCCAAATCCCAAATAATGACCCATACCTCTCCCCATCTGCAACAAGCGCGTCAACACGCCATGGAGATCATTGAACAGGTTCTTACACAAATGAATCCCGTTACTCTTCTCTCCTCCCGTATCAAACGGGAAAAAAACCACCTAGTGGTACTGGATAAAAAATATGATCTATCTCAGTTTGCCAATATCTATCTGATTGGTTTTGGCAAGGCCAGCTATGGAATGGCACGGGCGGTACACTTTATCCTGGATATCACCCAGGGGGCCATCATCACCACGGAAAAAAAAACCCTTCCCGGTATTGATACCTACCAAGGAACACATCCTCTCCCCTCACAAAAAAATATCCAGGCGACACACAACCTGCTTAAAATCGTGGATACAACCACGGAACAGGACCTTCTATTGGTGCTTATCTCTGGGGGGGGATCATCCCTGTTGTGTCACCCAAAAATCCCTCTAAGTCACCTCTCAGACCTGACTGCAACCCTCCTTGAGAAGGGAAGCACCATAAGGGAACTTAACACCATCAGAGGCCATCTTTCCCATGTTAAACTGGGGGGGTTGGCTAGGAGGAGTAAAGCACACATTATCTCCCTGATCATCTCAGATGTCATCGGTGACCCCCTCGATTTTATTGCCTCAGGGCCAACATATCAAGGCACCAGTACACCCACTGATGCCAAGCGCATCCTCCAAAAATATTCCCTCTGGGAACGCGATCCCTTCATCAAAGACAGTATCACACGGGAAATAGCCCACAGGAAACAAGAGAAAAAATTCTCCCTGGATCACGTTGATAATTTCATTATCGCCAATAATCGTCTTGCCTGTACCCAGGCAATCAATGTCTCCCGGCAACAGGGATATTACCCCCATTTACTCACCACCACCCTACAGGGAGAAGCACGAAAGATAGGCAGTGATCTTGCCCGCTATGCAAAAATTTTCTCCCGAAACAATAGCGTTATCATTGCGGGAGGTGAGACAACAGTCACCGTCACCGGGAGGGGAAAAGGAGGCCGAAATCAAGAACTTGTCCTGGGCGCCCTCCAGGAATTACAGAACACTCCTATTGTCATTGCCTCTTGTGGAACAGATGGCATCGATGGATCCACCAATGCCGCAGGCGCCATTGCCGATGGATCTAGTCTTTCCCGGGCCAACGGAAAGGGATTGGATCCCCACATATTCCTAAAAAATAATGATTCCTACAGTTTTTTTCAAAAACTCAATGATCTCTTGATAACCGGGCCCACCGGCACCAATGTTATGGATCTCCATGTTCTCGTGATTCCCTAACTCGATGAAGGAGGGGGTGTTTTAGACTGCAATGACTTCCTTTACCTCGGGGATTTCCTCCTTTAAATGCGCCTCGATCCCCATTTTTAGTGTATACTGTGACATGGGGCATCCTGCACAGGCTCCCTTGAGACGCAGTTTCACAATACCCGTTTTGGTATCCACATCCACAAGCTCCACATCCCCGCCATCCGCTTGCAATGTGGGTCGAATTTCCTGTATAATTTTTTGTACTTTTTCTTTCATTATCCTCAGATATCCAGAATTTTTTTTTTTGATGGGAGTGACCATGGGGATATCACCACCACCTACATTTTTTAGTGGACAGTATAGATCACTTTATTTATCCATATATCTCGCCCTGATTTTTATAATTATGGATACTGATAACGGTACTGGAAGATAAGGGAGGGGCATGGGAGATGGAGGTAATAAAATCATTCGTGACAATTGCCCCTCCAGAAATTGTCACCACAAAAAAAGAGATACCTGGATATATAAGGTTTATTATTTTTTCTTCAAGAGGGGAAAAAAACATTATATAACCCTGGTTTGATGTATCTGTCATGATCCTTATTGTGTATGATTCTTGTACTGGGAATACCCAATCCATGGCCAAGTCAATTGCACAGGGCGCCCGGGAGAGGGGTGCTGAGGTGATGCTTAAACAAGTGGATGATGCCACCGTTGATGACTTAATAAAGGCAGATGCCATCATTTTGGGATGCCCCACCTATTTTGGGATGATGGCGGCAAAGATGAAAAAATTTGTTGACCAGTCCAATGATATCTGGGGAAAATTGGATAAAAAAATGGGGGCGGCATTTACCTCCTCGGGGGGTATTTCCGGTGGGAACGAGACCACTCTTCTCTCCTTGATCCAGGCGATGCTGATTCATGGGATGATCGTTACCAGTCCACTGGGTAGATATGGTGTTGTCGCCATCGGCAAACCTGATAAAAAGACCCTTGAGAGTTGTGCTAAACTGGGAAGACGAATGGTTTCTCTGCTCCGCATCTAAAAAAAAGCTTTTTCCAGGCGGGGGGGGTGGTGTTGCGATTCCCCCCAATTTTTTTTTTGGGGGGGTTGTTGTGTCTAGTATCCCACCATTTTTATCTTGATGGTGTCATTTAGGGTAATAAGGGAAAAATGTCCCTGGTGTCCCACACTGCAATTCAGAATCACGGTGTCCTCTATTTTTTGGTACCCTGGGTTTTCATGGACATGGCCACAGAGGAGCAACCGGGGGTGATGGCTGTGAACAAGTTTGTACACCTCTTCATCTCCGATATGTTCACCAAGGGGTGTTTTATCTTGGTATCCTTTTGGGGGACGGTGACTAATCAATATGTCCATATGTATGGTGTGCAGGGGCAGGGTTTTCTGGTAGTGTTCAGAATAGATGTCTGGGGGCACCGTATCCCCGATACCCACAAAGGACAACCCCTGTAGCATCCGTTGTTTTTTATTCATATCCAGGGTGGGGGGTGTGGCAAGCGCCAGTGTCAGAGAAGGAGGATCCATATTTCCCCGGGTAACCAACAGGGGGATGGAAAGGGACGCTATTAGATCCTGGAGAGGCTGTGATGACCGATGGATGATGTCTCCTGCTAAAATTGCCATGTGGGGGGTGTGTTCCTGTATTCCTTGCAGTACTCGATCAAATTTTTTTTGGTCCCCATGTAAATCTGCAGCAGCCAGTAGTAACATGTATAGGTACACACACCTGGAAAAAGGGATTTTTTTTATAACAGTCCTTTGCCGTCCAGTTCCTTGGTTATCTTGTCAATGGCTTCAGAGACTTGCTCGGCTTTCCGGGCCCCGGTACAGACAAGTTTTCCTGATCCAAATAATAATACCACCACGGCAGGTTCCTCAAGACGATAGACCAGACCCGGGAATTGTTCAGGTTCATACTCGATTTTTTCCAATCCCACCGCCAATGCGATGGCATTCAGGTTCAATTCCGCATGCAGGTTTGCCGAGGCCACAATATTTTGCACCGTGATCTCGGGTTTGCTATACACTTCAAAACCTGCCTTCTCCACTTTTTTGCACACCTTATCTATGGCTCTGGCCACATCCTCGATGGTTTTCGCCCCAGTGCAGACCACCTTGCCGCTGCGAAACAGGAGAGCCGCGGTTTTGGGATCCTTCATCCGCAGGACAAGACCCGGGAATTGATTAGGTTCATATTCTCCATCGGGTAATGAGGTAAAAAGCTTGTTTAAATCTAATTCTTTTGCAATAGTAGTTGAGGCTACCACATTCTCAATCTTTATATCTGCCATAAAATCTCCTCTTTTTAAAGTATATAAATAGGCTTTATAAACCTTTTCCGCTGCCACTCCTTATTTTTTCCCAGTGTGTTGCCCTATTTCATGTGGACATTTTTATAGCAGGACTTTATTCTGTCTTCAAGATGGTTAAGCACCGTCATGTCCTTAGAAAAAAAGAAGCAAAAAAACTGGTGGAGGAATTAGAACAGACCCTATCATGTTCACTTGACCCCGGCGTTGTGGAGATAGTGAAAACACCCCCCTATGAATTTCTTCTTTTTGATGGCGACCCTGATGCCATCATGATAACCGACCAGATCTTTCTGAGTCTTTACGGCCTGGTAAAATATCATCCCTCGAAAAGATGGGTGACCGTTGACATGGGGGCGGTCAGCCATCTCGTCAATGGAGCAGATGTCATGGCACCGGGTATCATTGATGCAGATACAGATATCCAACCGGATGATTTGGTATGGATCCAGGATGAAAAGAACAATCACCCTCTCGCCTTGGGTATCTCCTTGATGACAGGCTTGGAAATGATAAACAAACAAAAAGGAAAGGCGGTACGGGTCATCCATTATGTGGGCGATGATATGTGGAACAGAGGCGAAAGTTTATAAGGAAAAATTAGTATCGGTGACAAAAATGTCTACCTATGACCCTGGCAGAATAGAACAGAAATGGCAGAAGGAATGGAAAAAGAAAAAACTGTATCGTTTCAATCCCGCCCAAAAACCGGTGTATTCAATCGACAATCCCCCCCGGTATGCCTCGGGCACCCTTCATATTGGGCATGCTGTCCATTACACCCACATTGATTTTGTGGCCCGCTATAAACGGATGAGAGGCTATAATGTTTTTTTCCCTCTCTGTTTTGATGTCAATGGCATCCCCATTGAGGAACGGGTGGAAAAAAAATATGGGATCACACGAAAGGACATTGACCGGCATGAATTCATCAAGCTGTGTGAAGAGTTCGCCCAGCAACACATAAAGGATATGACCATCCAGTTCTATCGCCTGGGTGAATCAATGGATGACAGCATCTATTATCAAACCAATGAAATCTATTACCGCCGTCTGACCCAGCTGTCCTTTCTTGAGCTTTTTTCCCAAAACCTCATCTATCGGGGCAAATTCCCGGTGAACTGGTGCCCGCGCTGTATGACCGCCATGGCGGATGCAGAAATTGAATACAAACAAAGATCCACCAAACTGAACACCCTAAAATTTTATTTTACACAGGCGTCATCCTCCAGCCTGCACAAAATCCCGGGGATACAAAAGGATACCCGGGGTTATTATCTTGAGATTGCCACCACCCGCCCGGAATTGCTTGCCACCTGTCAACTGGTGGCAGTTCACCCCCAAGATGAGAGAGCAAAAATGCTGGTGGGAAAAAAACTTGCTGTGCCCCTCTTTGGCAAAAAGGTAGATATCGTTGCAGATGACGCTGTGGATCCCGCCTTTGGCACCGGGGTTGTCATGATCTGTACCATTGGGGACAAGGTTGACTTGGAATGGGCATTTAAATATGATCTTCCCCTGGATACCTGTATTGATGAAGAAGGCAAATTGACGTCACTGGCAGGCAAATACCAGGGTCTTTCCATCCTGGAGGCACGCGCACAAGTGCTTCAGGACCTTAAAGAGAAAAAATGTCTCACCTTCCAAGAACCCCTCACCCAAAGCATTGGCGTCTGCTGGCGGTGCAAGACACCGGTGGAATTCATCCAGACGGAGCAATATTTCCTCAAACTTTTACCCTTCAAACAGGATGTCCTAGATGCCAGTGACCACATGGCCTGGTTTCCTGACTTTATGAAACTGCGCCTCAGCGACTGGGTGCAGTCACTCAAGTGGGACTGGGTTATCTCCCGGCAGAGATATTTTGCCACCCCCATCCCTCTGTGGGAATGCAGTAAATGCCGGGAGATTGTGCTTGCACGTCCTGACCAGTGCTATGTTGATCCCACCCTTGATGATCCACCGGTATCGTCATGCCCCAAGTGTGGAGGAAAACTTCGGGGATGCACCGATGTCTTTGATACCTGGATGGACTCATCCATCTCCCCCCTATATAACACCTTTTGGCATCGGGACGACAACTTGTTTGCCTCTCTTTATCCCATGTCCCTTCGCCCCCAAGCACATGATATCATCAGGACATGGACCTTCTATACCATTCTTCGCTGCACCCTTCTCACCGGTACCGTCCCCTTCAAGGAAGTGATGATGGGAGGATTTATTCTCTCCCCGGATGGCACCCCCATGCATACCAGTGTGGGAAATGTCATTGACCCCCTTGAGATATTGGAGGAATATGGATCTGATGCACTCCGGTACTATGCCGCCGGATGCACCCTAGGGGAAGATAATCCCTTCCGGTATAAGGATCTGGTGAGGGGACACCGACTGATGAAAAAACTCTGGAATGTGGAAAAATTCATTGGCACCACTCTTGAAAAAAAACCAGACAAAAGCTCCTTGCATCCCATTGACACCTGGATTTTCTCCCTGTATAATCAACTTGTAATGGACTGTACAAGGGACCTGGAGGAATTCAAGTACTCCAGCGCCCTGCGAAAAATTGAATATTTCCTCTGGCATGAATTCGCTGATCATTACCTGGAGATAGTCAAACAACGTGTATATGCAGACAATGATCACCGGGCCCGCTATGTTTTGTATACCCTTGGCTTAGGGATCATTAAGATGATTGCGCCTTTTCTTCCCCATATAACCGAGGAGATTTATAATCAATATTACCAGCGCTATGAGAAAGATGAAAGTATCCATGTTTCCGGTTGGCCTGTCTGTGTGGAAATAGATGAAACCGGGTTAGAGGAAGGAGTAATGATCAAGGATATCATCTCAGAGATTAGAGGATGGAAAAGCAATCAAGGCATAGCCCTTAATGCCTCCCTGAGAAAGGTGGAGATCGCGGGGTCATCAGCACATAGGATAAAACCCTATGGTGAACTGATCCAGTCTACTCTTCACCTTGGTACACTAAATATCAAATCATCTCCGCCCTCATTAAAGGAACAGGTTGTGATGACACCGGATTTTTCACGAATAGGAAAAAGATTCAAACATCACACCCCCCTGGTGATACAAGAGATTAAAAAATATGGAAAAAAAATAGCGCAAGCACTTGATGAACAGGGCAGATATCATCTTACCACCCTGCCATCCACCATCTCCCTCCAGCAGGCAGTCCTTGACCCGGATGATGTAAAAATTGAAAGAACACTAAAAAGCCACAAGGGAAATTTCGATATCATTAAATATAAGGATGTTTTCATCTCTGTGGAGAAATAAGTCATGAAGATGCGAGATATATTATTTAGGCTGATAGTGATAGCAATCATTCTCGTCATGATATTAGCCAGCTTTGTGGCACTTTTCATATAACGAGAAACGAGAGCCCGTGATGATTTTACATTCCAAATCCATTATTTGTTTCATCAGGGATTGGAATGATCATGAAATTTATCCCCCCATTACACCCTGCTGAAAACAGGGGGGGGTAAACACCTGATGGTCCCTGATCAATAACCCCGGGTACATCTGTATTCTTTTATGGCAAGATGGAGTGGTGATATAAAATCATAAATAAGACGATGGGATTACAAGAGAAAACGGAGAATACAGGCTACCCATGGCATCCACCATCATCATAAAGGCCACCAATGTTCATAAGACCTATACCGGGGGAAAGATCAAGGTCCATGCCCTACAGGGTGTGAACCTCTGCATACACAAAGGAGAGATGGTGACCATCATGGGTCCCTCGGGATGCGGAAAAACCACTCTTTTGAATTGCCTGTCCGGTCTAGATGATATAACAGAGGGAACAGTAGAAATTGAGGGAAAAAACCTCTCCCGCATGTCAGAAAATGATAAAACCGATTACCGGGCCCGTCACATGGGATTTATCTTCCAGTTCTATAATCTCCTCCCGGTTCTATCAGCGGTGGAAAACGTGGAATTACCCCTTCTGATCACCCGGGTAAACCCCCGTGTCGCCCGGCAAAAAGCCCTAGAGGCACTCAGAGAGGTGGGATTAGAGGGATGGGAAAACCATCGACCCGCAGAGCTCTCGGGGGGACAACGACAAAGGGTCACCATTGCACGCTCCTTGATCAATACCCCCCTCATTGTTTTTGGTGATGAGCCCACAGGTGATTTAGACCATGAGACAACCCAGGATATCCTGGATATTCTTTGTCGCCTCAACAAGGACAACAATCAAACCTTTATCCTGGTAACCCATGACCCCCAAGTTGCCCAGAGAACCCATCGGACCCTGACCATGGAAGACGGGATGATTAGCCAGGACCAGCAATCCCTGCCGGGGTGATGTTATGATGCTTTACCAGGTGATTATTTTTGTATTTCTCCTTTGTTGTCTGGGTCTCCTCCTTTATCTAGCCGGGGAGAGGATCATTATCACCCTGGGTGTGCGCAATATTGTATTACGGAAAAAATATGCGGTGCTGGTGATACTGGGCCTTATGATTGGTACAGCGGTTATCACCTCGTCATTGGTGGTGGGTGATACCATGACCACCATGATGGAATCAGAAGTTTTAGATGCCTACCACACTATTGATGAGAAAATTGTGGGAATAAAACCCACTGGGGAACGGGATTATTTTTCGGAATCGCTCTTTGATGACCTAGAGATCTCCTTAAATGTTTCCTTTATCGATGGCATATCACCGTCCATCAGGGACCGGGTTGCGGTATTGAATCTTGAAACAAATCTTTCTGATCCCCGTGTCCTTTTGCTGGGTGTTGATTTTTTCCATGGTGACTCTTTTGGTGATTTTTACACCCTCCAGGGAAACCAGGTTACCCAACTGGATGGCACTGAATGTATGATGAATGAACAGACAGCCACGGAATTAAATGCAGGGGTGGGTGACCAGATTGTTCTTTATTCACAGGGTAAGTATCGTATCCTTTTCCTCTCCCATATCCTTGTCTCTCGGGAGCGGGGGGGAACAGGATCCGGTCTTTTTGTTACCCTTCCCACCGCCCAGGATATCCTTAACAAGACAGGATTGATCAATGAGATCCTTATCTCCAATAGGGGAGGTGTACGGGATGGCTTGGGGTATACCGATGATGTCCAATCTCTCATTGACTCTCTAGATTTTCCCAGTGATCTTGATTTTCATCTTGGGGATATAAAAAAAAGGACTCTGGATGAAAACAAGGAGAACATGACAATTTTCACGGATATGTTTTTGGTGTTTGGAAGCTTTTCTATCATCGCGGGAATCATTCTCATCATTAATATCTTTGTGATGCTTGCTGAAGAACGGAAATCAGAAATGGGTATGGTCCGGGCGATAGGCATGAAAAGAAAACATCTGAAAAAAATGTATCTGTCAGAGGGCTGTATCTATGCTGTCCTGTCATCCCTCACGGGTGTTTTTTTGGGGGTGGGGATTGGATTTATCATCATGTCTGCGGTATCCCATATATTACATGGCTTTGGCTCCATTAATATCGTTCAATATTTCACCGTGACTCCCCTCAGCGTGGTACTGGGTTTCATCTCTGGTTTTTTGATTACCCTGGGCACCATCTATTTTACCGCCCATCGTATCTCCCATTTAAATATTGTTCGTGCCATACGCGATATCCCTGAGCCCCCAGTAATGAGAAGTGATAATAGGATACTCTGGCTGGGACTTATCCTGGCTGTCTTCAGCATTATTTTGATGGCCATGGCACGGTTTACCGGTCAGGCGTCTCTTCTTTTCACCGGCCTGTCTTTTTTGTTGTTCAGCCTGGGTCTTATCATCCGGCGATATATCGGTGATCGATGGGCATTTACTGGTGTCTCTCTTTCTATTCTCTTGGTATGGTTTCTCCCATCCAGCTGGTTTCCCTCCTATACCGGGGGTATTGAAATGTTTATTTTTTCAGGATTGTTTCTCATTGTGGCGTGTCTTTTGTTGGTGATGTGTAATTCTGTCCAGATAACACAGGGAATAATGTTTCTTATCGGCTGGGGGAAATCCATGCAGGCGGTACTGAAAACAGCAATATCCTATTCCCTTCGATCCCGTTTTCGCACCGGGATGACCATTGCCATCTTTGCCCTAATTATCTTTTCCATTACCATCATGTCCATGATCGTGGGGATAGTTGGCACAAATATTGGTGATCAAGTGAATAAATCCGCCGGGGGCTATGATATTTTGGCGTTCAGTCTCCCCTCCTCACCCATCATGAATATCTCCCAGGAATTACGGGAAAAAGATCTTGATTCCTTCCTAGAAAACGCCGTGGGTGTGCTGGGGGGCCCAATCACCCTCAGCCTGTCATCACTCCCCAATGAAACCTACTCCTATACCCTTGTGGGGATAAATAATGATTTTATTGCGGGAAGCACCTTCAGGTTTGAAAAAATATTGGATCCCTACCAGGATGCCGACGAGGTGTGGCAGGCCCTCCGGGACAACAGCAGCCATATCATCATCGATGCCACTGTTTTGGGTACACAGTTTGGCCTCCCCTCCCCGTTTACCATAGATGTGGGTGATACCCTTCTCCTGCATGATGCAAAAAATGAAACCCATGAAAAAAAAATCATTGCCATACTGGACACCACCCTCATGCAGGCGCTATTTAGTTTTGAATCACATGTTCAGAAAGATTTTGGTTTTACCGGCCCCACGTTTTTCCTCTTCAATGTCAAGGACGACGTTGATGTAGACAACCTTTCAAAAAATATTGAAAACTCATTTTTACGGTATGGACTACAGGTCCTTGACCTGGAGAACCTGGTTCTTGAAGCAGTCCATGCCATGAACCAATTCTTTAATTTATTTGAATCATTCATGGCCATGGGTCTGGTGATTGGTATCGCCGGCCTGGGTATCATCACCATCCGGTCAGTACACGAGCGACGCCAGGAGATCGGTATGATGAGAGCACTGGGGTTTAAAAGAAAAATGGTGTTGTATTCCTTTATCATTGAGACCTCCTTTGTGGCCCTCATTGGGATCACCATCGGTGTCATCTTGGGTGTCCTTATCGGTTTTCTGGTATGGCGGGATGAGTTTGCCATCCAGGGACTGGATTTTATGATTAACTGGCAACCCATCCTCATCATGTCCCTGTTGTCATTCTTTGTCACTCTCCTCTGTATCATTCCCGCATCACAGAAAGCATCTCATGTCCCACCGGCAGAGGCATTGCGTTACAGGGGGTAAAAGAGAAAATGAATACCATGTATGCCATAGAGGCCACAGGAGTAGTAAAAAACTATGGAACCTTTTCTGCAGTAAAAGGTATCTCCTTTAAGGTGAAAAAAAATGAAATATTTGGGTTAATCGGGCCAAATGCCGCCGGGAAAACCACCACCCTGCGGCTCCTGTCCACTCTGTTGCAACTCACCAAGGGATCCGTCAGTATTTTTGGCCATGATCTCACCCAGGAGGCATCCAGTATACGCAAAATCATCAGTTATCTCCCCGAGGATGCCGGGGCCTATAAAAACCTAACCGGATGGGAGTACCTCTACTTCATCGCCCATTTTTTTGGGAAGGGCAAAAAAGTGGATGCCATTGTCGCAAAGGGCCAACAGATCGCGGGTCTCAATGACCGCATCCATACCAAAGTGGATACCTATAGTAAAGGGATGATACGACGACTATTGGTGGGACGCGCCTTGATGGTAGAACCAAAACTGGCGATATTGGATGAGCCCACATCAGGTCTTGATGTTCGTAATGCCCAGGAGATCCGCGCTATCATCAAACAATCGGTGAGAAAGGGAGCAACGGTTCTTTTGTCCTCCCATAACATGCTAGAGGTGGAATTCCTCTGTGACCGTATCGCCCTCATGGATAAGGGCCGTCTTGTGGAAAGTGGTTTTCCCCTGCAATTAAAGAAAAAGTATGATGCAAGCAATATCGAAGATGTTTTTACACAGGTGGTCACGTGAGCCTGGGAGTTATTATTAAAAAAGAAATAAAGGAGTTATTGACTCCGGGAACCATCCTCCCCATCGTGGTTCTCTCCCTTATCTTTGGATCCATGGGGAACATGATTGGGGGCATCGAGGAGAAAATGACAGAAAAACCCCTGCTGGGGCTTATCAATAGGGATACTGGAAAATATACCGGTTTTCTCACCACTTTTTTTGAAGATCATGCCACCCTTGTCTATAATGGAAGCAACCACGACCAGGGTATCTCCCAGGTAAAGGAA
>JGI24025J20009_10000393_pt1 | contig 33938 bp, 40 predicted proteins | sample Cruoilmetagenom3_FD_20009 | JGI IMG/M metagenome (IMG submission 20009) | reverse complement strand
GGATCATACCCCGCAATCCGCGCCATTGGCACCAATGCCTGCGCAATGTGCACAGCCCCTACGATGATCAATCGCAAGGGGGGATTGTGAATAGCCACGAAAACCTCGCCGTCCGCCTCAAAGCCCGAGCGATCCATGCGAAACCTCTCTTGATGGCCGCCGTGCTCCAGCCGCCCACCACCTTTGGGGGTGGTGATATAGGCCACAGGTTCGCGTGCCGCGCGGGCGGCGACCAGATCAGTCAGAACCGCCTCAGGCATAACACTGCCCACCGGCTCAACCAACACGCGGATCGTGCCACCACAGGCCAGTCCGACGGCAAAGGCATCGCCGTCACTGATGCCATATTCCAGCATAACCGGCGCGCCTGCCTCGATGGCATCCAGTGCCTCGGCCACCACAGCGCCCTCGACACATCCCCCCGAGACCGAGCCGGCAATTTCGCCTGCCCCCGAGATCGCCAGTTGACTGCCCACCCGGCGTGGCGCGCTGCCCCAGGTTTGCACCACAGTGGCGATGGCCGCCCCTTTGCCCGCGTGATGCCAGCGCAGGGCGGTTTCGGGAATGTCGTCAAATCGGTCCATTCTTGGCCTCCCTTGCGCACAGTATGAGCCGCACCAACAGGCAGTACAAACCAAAAAGCGCCCGCCCGGTGAGGGGCGAGCGCTCTTGGCATTTATCAGCGCCGCTTACTCGGCGGGTGCCGGTTGTACACCCTGCCCGCGCAGCCTGTCTGGCAAGGCGAAGGCAATTGCGACAATGACCAGCCCCATGACCAGGCCCAGCACATCACCGGGAAGTGTGGTCAGGCTGTCATAGTTGGCGCCCGGCACAGCACCCAGTGTCAGCTTTTCACCGCTCAGAAGCCCCGTGCCCTTCCAAAATGGATAGCTGAGCATATAAGCCGCAGCGCCCAGAAGGCCGCCTGCGATAAAGAACCATGCATCTTTGCGCCCCGATGCGGCGGCTCCCAATCCGGTGCCCGGGCAATACCCGGCAGCGGCCCAGCCAGCCCCCAGCAATAGCCCGCCGATGAACACACCCGCATAGGCCGTCTTCACGCTCATATGGCCAACATCAACAAAGCCCAGCATCTGCCCGCTAAACATGAGCACCGACCCCACACCAATCGCCAACATAATGGCTTTCATCAGGTGCAGGTTGGTCAGGCTCAGCATTTTAGTGATCCAGTTGGGATCAGTGGCGCCAATCCGGTCAAGCACCGCGCCAAACGCAGCCCCAATAACAATGGCAAGAATAATCGTTGTCATGGCTCAGGCCTCCTTTTTGTACATCATGATGGATACAGGAATAGCAGCCGCGAAAGCACCGGCCGAAAAGATATAGCCCGATATCGCAGTTTGCATCATACCCGACATCATATGCCCCGAGGTACAGCCCCCCGCCAGACGCGCGCCATAGAGCACGATAAAGCCGCTCAAAAAGGTCACCGCATAGCGTTTGATCGGCGTGTCCCCATAATTAGCGTACCATATTGCGGGCAATTTGCGCTCATCAGCCCCCACACCACCACGCAGCCTAGCCGAGCCAAAAGCCCCCACCATCATCGCAAGGACAAAAACAAAGCTATAGTTCAGCGGATTGGCTGCGTTCTTGGCGTATTTACCGCCGGATTTTGCCAGATAGGCATTGCTGGATGTGTAGCCATCCTCGGTTTGGGTGATCAGATCAGGAGTAGCTATGTCCCCCAGGATGGCATCAAAGATAACAAATTGCGTACTGACCCCGATCGGCTTGACCAGCAGCACCGCTGCAAAAAAGACCAAACCCAGCAACAGCCCGCCAGTTTTCCAGTTTAGGGTCATGGATTGCTCCTCCAATTCATATTCATGTAGTTGAATATACAATTGAGCCGTATGGCTTTGCATTGATCCAAGTCAATGCTGCCGCAGGACAGCGTGCAAATATACGGTGCGCGCATCAAAGTTTTGTGACGATGGCTTACAACGCCGCCATCAGGCGGGCTTTTTCGCCAGAATCATCAGGGCGCGAGATCGCAGCGGCCAGATCTTCCAGCGTGGCAATCGAATGGCCCGCGCGGAAGGTATCCACATGTGGCAGCATCGCGCGGATGCCGGTGGCCTTGGGGGCAAACCCATCCCACCTGAGCAGCGGATTCAACCAGATCAACCGCCGCGATGATAAGTGCAGGCGCTGCATTTCATGTGCCAGAGCCTCAGGGGCGCCCCGGTCCAACCCGTCCGAAATAAGCAAGACCACGGCCCCTTGCCCCATCACCCGGCGTGACCAGTCCCGGTTGAAGCTGTGCAGGCACTCGCCGATGCGTGTGCCGCCTTCCCAATCCTGTGCTTCGTGGCCTGCCGCAGCCAGGGCGGCATCCACATCCCGCGTGACCAGATGGCGGGTGATATTGGTTAAACGCGTCCCAAAGGTGAAGGCCTGAACCTTGGCCCATCCTGCGCCTTTTTGGTTTGCGACCGTGTGCACAAAATGCAAAACCATCCGGCTGTATTGGCTCATCGAGCCTGAAATATCACACAGCACCACCAGATTGGGCCAGCGTGGTTTGGGCGTTTGCACCTGTAGTTTTTGCATCTCGCCGCCCCGGCGCATCGCCGCTCTGAGCGTCTTGCGCGCATCAACCCGCTGGCCTGTGTGGCTGGCCATTCCCCGGCGTGAGGCAAAGGGTTTCACCGGCAGTTCCAGGCGGGCCAGCATGCGCTTGGCTTGCGCCACCTCGTCCACGCTCATCTGTTCAAAATCAAGGGATCGCAGGCGTTCCTCGGCGGACATGGTCAGTGAGGCATCAACCTCTATCTGCGTCTCCTCGTCCGGCTCTGACGTGCCGGTCTCGGGTTGGTCGGGCGTGATTCCGTCCAACAGCGCCTCAGCTGCGCGTTTTTCGGCAGGTTTGGCGGCATGGTCTTCTTGGACACCGCGGATGGCGGGCAGCATCATCGCCATCATATGTTCCATATAGCGCGGATCACGCCAATACAGCCGGAAGATCTGGGAAAACACGGCCCGGTGCTCGGGCCGGGTCACAAAACACGCCCGCAGCGTATAGAAAAAGTCGCGCTGCGAGGTAAAGCCTGCGGCCTCGACCGCGCGGATTGCATCCACCACCCGCCCCGGCCCGACAGGCAGGCCTGCCTTGCGCAGGGCACGGGCAAAATGGGTGATATTATGGGTGAGCTTCGGGTGGTCCGGCAGGTCGAGGTCAGGGTATTCAAACATACGCGCGATTGGGGGCCAGCCCCCAAGCCCCCGGGATATTTATAGCAAGAAGATGGGTCATGCAGGGTCCAGGCTGGCTTTGGCCTCGTCCAGGATGCGTTTGGCCTCGGATCCTTGTAGTTTTTGGATGTCGTCCTGATATTTCAAAATGGCGCCAAGCGTGTCGGCAATCACCTCGGGGCTGAGGGATATCACATCCAGGGCAAGCAGGCATTTGGCCCAGTCAATCGTTTCGGCCACGCCCGGTTTCTTGAACAAATCCTCGGTGCGCAGATGTTGAACAAAGGCCACCACTTCGCGGCTCAGCGCATCGGCGGTCTCAGGGGCGCGGGCCTGCAATATTTCGATCTCGCGCTCAAAGCTGGGGTAATCCACCCAATGATACAGGCACCGGCGTTTCAGGGCGTCATGTACTTCGCGGGTGCGATTAGACGTCAGGATCACGATGGGCGGTTCAGGCGCGGCGATCGTGCCCAGTTCAGGGATGGTGATTTGGAAATCCGAAAGCGCCTCCAGTAGATACGCCTCAAAAGGCTCATCGGTGCGGTCCAGCTCATCAATCAGCAGCACTGGCGCGCCGCCCGGTTGTGGGCGCATCGCCTCAAGCAAGGGGCGCTCAATCAGGAAATCCTCGGTGAACAGATCAGATGTGAGGGCAGCGCGATCCACCCCGCCCGAAGCCTCAGCCGCACGAATGGCAATCATCTGTTGGGTGAAATTCCACTCATAGACCGCACTGGACGCATCAAGGCCTTCATAGCATTGCAACCGGATCAACCGGCGATCCAGCCCAGCCGCCAACGCTTTGGCGATTTCGGTCTTGCCGACGCCCGCCTCGCCTTCCAGAAACAGCGGTCGGCCCAGCTTTAACGCCAGAAACACCACCGTCGACAGATCACGCCCGCAGATATAATCCTGCCCAGCCAGCAACGCGGATGTCTCATCAATGGAACTTAAGTACATATATGCGAGCCTTTTTATCTGTCCGGCCCAGCACTGCACAGCCACCAACCCTTCGTCAAGAGCCGCCAGCCATGGCACATCCGCCCAGAAACCCCTTGGATTTTACAAAGTTTTGCCCAGATTGCGATCTATGTCCAATTCCGAGGCGCCGCCAAAGCGGCACGAGATAGTGTAAGGAACGAGTTGAATGCACAACGCATCACAGGCGTTTGACGCAAACCTGGATGGTTTGGACTGGGCAGAGTGGCTGACCCGGATTTCTGGCTTGATTGGCCAGGCCGGATTTTTGGAACATCTGGGCGAGGACCACGCAGCTGCGTTCCGCTCAAAGGGGGCCACCTTGCTGGTCACTTTTGAAAATCACACCCTGATCGAGGAGCAATCCCAACGCGCACATCCCATGGGGTGGCAATTGGTTGAGGCCCTCGGCTGGTCGCACCTGAACCTATTGTGCAAGGACGACACTTGGTTCCGCGCGCCGCGCGTTTACGGGTTTTTTGATCGGATGATTGATGACGGGTTCTTTGAAGAATTCGATCAGGTGGTGTTTTATGGTGCGGGTGCTTGCGGTTATGCAGCCGCTGCATTTTCCGTGGCCGCCCCCGGTGCTCGCGTGCTGGCCATTCAACCGCAAGCCACGCTGGACCCTCGTATTGCTGAATGGGATGACCGGTTTTTGGCTCAACGGCGCACCGCGTTTGATGATCGCTATGGGTTTGCCCCTGATATGCTGGACGCCGCCGAGCAGGCCGTTGTGCTCTATGATCCTGAGATCGAGCTGGACGCCATGCACGCCGCATTGTTCACCCGCGCAAATGTGACCAAATTCCGCATGCGTCATATGGGGCCACGCCTGGAAGAAGGGCTGGAGCGGATGCAAATCCTGCTGCGTATTCTGGCGCAACTTAGCGCCGGCAAATTGGACCGGCTGGCACTGGCAAAACTGTTCCGTGTTCGCCATACCAATGGGGCCTATCAGTTCAACCTGTTGAAAAAGGTCACCCGCGAGGAACGCCACCTTCTTACCATTCAACTGGCCCGCAAGGTGTTGGAACAGCGCGACGCCACGCCATTTCGAAAAGCACTGGCGCGCTCTGAGTTGATTTTGGCCAGACAGGGCGACGTGGAACAACGCGCCGACGGTTGAAATTGGGGTGTTTCGTTTGGCTGTGTTCGGGCCTGCCCCGGACCGCACAAACAAACTGAGCGGATTGCCCACCACCGGCTCGATCAACAAGGCCTTGCTTATGCTCTATTGCCATTGTTCTGGCGCCCTCAGCTCGACCGTGCTTTATGATAGCTCAGACATAAATCATAGGTAGACAGAACCAATGGCCGAACGTTACGAACGCCACCGCCAAGCCTGGACAGGTGAAGAAATTCAAAAACTGCATTTGATGGCCACCAAAGGAATGGGGCTAAAAGCTATTGCCAAAGCTCTTATGCGTTCTGAGGAATCGACCAAAACCAGGGCAAAACTAGACAAGCTGAAAATTCGCAAACTGCGCTGATTGCCTGTACCCTGCTCACCGTTCACGCGTCTTACGAGCTTGCGTGCGCCTGTTTGACACCACACGCTGATCGCAGTTTTGACCGTGAAGTTGATGCTATGGTCGGCTCTGCGGGTGAGGGTTCAGGGTGGTCGCCACACTGAGTAAGCAACATTCGCGCTTTGTGATGTTGGCAAAGGTCGAAGACAAAGACACCCAAAGCGTCATTACCGCACTCATCAACCAAGTCCAAGGCCGCCGATTGTTCGCAACAGCTTTACAATTTCGTCCACTCCTTTGCGTTCGCGAAGGCAAGAAAACAGGAAAGGCCGGTCGCGGCGCATTCGCTTGGCATCGGTTTGCATAACGTCCAGGTTTGCCCCCACATGCGGGGCCAGATCGGTTTTGTTGATTATCAAGATGTCAGATTTGGTGATAGCTGGACCACCCTTGCGTGGGATTTCTTCGCCCGCAGCGACGTCGATGACATAAAAGGTGATGTCAGCCAGTTCGGGGCTGAAGGTGGCCGAGAGGTTGTCGCCACCGCTCTCGATCAGCACGATTTCAACCTCTGGATGGCGGGTTTGCATCTCGGCGACAGCGGCCAGATTGATCGAGGCATCCTCGCGAATAGCGGTGTGCGGGCATCCGCCCGTTTCAACGCCGATGATACGATCCAGCGGCAGAACCTGCTGGCGCATCAGCGCCTCTGCGTCTTCGCGCGTGTAAATGTCATTGGTGATGACACCGACAGAGAACTCATCGCGCAATGCCTCACAAAGAGCGGCAGTAAGCGTGGTTTTCCCCGCGCCCACCGGACCGCCAATCCCTACACGCAGGGGGCCATTCATTGGTGTCATGAGCGAAATATCCTTGAGTATTGGGTTTCGTGTTTCATCGACGAGATGTCGGACAGGAAAGCCGTAGAGTTTAGTTCATCCAGATCGCAAGCGATTGCTGTGTCGGCGATTTTGATACAGGTCGGAATTAGATCACGGATCAGGGACTGACCGTCGCTTTGGCCCAAAGGCACAAGGCGCATGGCAACGGCTGCGAGGTTGCTGGTAAAACTTTGCAAGTAGATTTGTGCTGTAAGATTGAGCGGAAGATTTTCCAGCCGTGCTGCCTGACCGGCAGCGACCGGGTAGGTGAGCCCGGCAAGGTCGCAGGCGCAAAGTGCCGAGGTTGCCTTGCAAAAGGCCGCGCCTTGAAGATCACTTTCCTGCAGGCGCTCTTGAGAGGCGCACAATGCGCGGCTGGTGGCGTCAATCTCGGCCAGCGCCTGAGCGTCGTGAGCGCGGTAAGACGCTGCCAGAAGGAGGCAATCGTTCCAGCCCGCGCCAAAGCGCAACACCCCGTCAATCCACTGCCGCGTGTTTTCGGCGGTTTCCACTGACCCGCTATTGATGGCCCATTCCAGCCCATGGGAATAGGCAAAGGCCCCAATCGGAAAGGACGGTGAGAACCACTGTGTTAGGGTGAGGATGTCAGTGGCTGTGGCCATGGGTGCGTCCGTGACCATATGCGCCACCTTCTGGTGTGAAGGGTTCGCTCACCTCGCGCAGTTTGGCTCCAAGCTTTTGCAGCATATCACGCATGACATGGTTGCGCTGGATCACCAATCTGGTGACCTCAATCTGGCAGGGCGTGTGGCGATTGCCAATATGCCATGCAAGGCGCGCCAGATCACGCCCCGCGACCTCGAGCAGGTCTTCCTCAGCGGCCCTGACTTCAATGAGAGCACCCGTATCCAATTCCAGTGCGTCACCATGATTGAGTGACGTGGCTTTGCTCAGGTCCACCAGGAAGCGTTGACCTTTGTCGCTCACCAGTACTTTGCGGCGCAAGAATCTCTCATCATAGGTGAGCGCGACGTGATCGGTCGCATTGCTCCAATGTCCAGGGTGGCGAATGGTCTGGCAGGTCGCCAATATGTCAGTGTCCATCTGTTAAGCCTTTCGCGGGATCGTTCTCAGATATGAGGTGAATGTTGCATCAAAACAGGAAATACCGTTGTGCCATGGGCAGTTCATGGGCCGGCTCGCAGGTCAATAGTTCTCCATTGGCGCGCACTTCGTAGGTTTCGGGGTGCACATCAATGTGCGGCGTGGCGGTATTCATCTTCAGATCGGATTTGCCGATGGCGCGGGTGTTTTTCACGGCCAGCGTTTGCTTTGCCAAGCCAAGCCGCGCGGCAATGTCCGCATCCAGCGCAGCCGCGCTGACAAAAGTGACAGCAGAGTTTTCAACCGAGCGCCCATAGGCGCCAAACATCGGGCGTGAATAGACCGGCTGTGGCGTCGGGATCGACGCATTGGGATCACCCATTTGCGCCATGACAATCGTCCCGCCCAACAAAACCATTTCCGGCTTCACGCCGAAAAACGCCGGATCCCACAGCACCAGATCGGCGCGTTTGCCTTCCTCAATGCTGCCAATCTCATGGGCGATGCCATGAGCGATGGCAGGGTTGATGGTATATTTGGCGATGTAGCGACGAACGCGGAAGTTGTCGTTGTCACCGGTTTCTTCCGCCAGGCTGCCACGTTGCTTTTTCATCTTGTCAGCAGTCTGCCAGGTGCGGATCAAGACCTCGCCCACACGGCCCATCGCCTGGCTGTCGGACGCGATAATGCTGAACGCGCCCATATCATGCAGGATGTCTTCTGCGGCAATGGTCTCGCGCCGGATACGGCTTTCGGCAAAGGCCACGTCTTCGGGGATGGATTTATCGAGGTGGTGACAGACCATGAGCATATCAAGGTGCTCTTCGAGGGTGTTCACCGTAAAGGGCCGGGTCGGGTTGGTGGAGGACGGCAGGACGTGCTCTTCGCCGCAAATCTTGATGATATCAGGGGCGTGACCACCACCGGCGCCCTCGGTATGAAAGGCGTGGATTGTCCGGCCTTTCATGGCCGCCACGGTGTTTTCGACAAAGCCGGATTCGTTCAATGTGTCGGTGTGAATCATCACCTGCACGTCCATGGCGTCGGCCACAGAAAGGCAGCAATCGATGGCAGCGGGCGTGGTGCCCCAGTCTTCGTGCAGCTTCAACGCACAGGCCCCGCCTTTGACCTGTTCCTCAAGTGCGCCAGGCAGGGACGCGTTGCCCTTGCCGGCAAAGGCCAGGTTCATCGGAAAGGCATCCGCCGCTTGCAGCATCCGCCCGATATGCCATGGCCCCGGCGTGCAGGTGGTGGCCAGCGTCCCGTGCGCGGGGCCCGTGCCCCCGCCCAGCATGGTGGTCAGACCGGAATGCAACGCATCTTCGATCTGTTGGGGGCAGATAAAATGAATATGGCTGTCAAAACCACCTGCCGTCAGAATGCGGCCCTCGCCCGCAATCGCTTCGGTTCCCGGCCCGACAATGATGTCCACACCGGGTTGCGTGTCGGGATTGCCGGCCTTGCCGATCTTGTGAATGCGCCCGTCTTTCAGCCCCACATCGGCCTTGTAGATGCCGCTATGGTCCACGATCAGCGCATTGGTGATCACTGTATCGACCGCACCCTCGGCGCGGGTGGTCTGGGCCTGCCCCATGCCATCGCGGATCACCTTGCCACCGCCGAATTTGACTTCTTCGCCATATGGCCCGGTCAGATCGCGCTCAACCTCGATAATCAGATCGGTGTCTGCCAAACGCAATCTGTCGCCCGTGGTGGGACCAAACATGGCGGCATAATCGGCGCGTGCAATTGTGGCTGGCATCTAGAGATCCCCCATGACCTGTTGGTTAAAACCGAAGATTCGCCGCGCGCCGCCTATTGGGATCAGATTGACCTCGCGGCGTTGGCCAGGCTCAAATCGCACGGCGGTGCCCGCAGCGATATCGAGCCGCATCCCACGCGCCGTGGCACGATCAAAATCCAGCGCTGAGTTGGCCTCGGCAAAATGATAGTGGCTACCGACCTGCACAGGACGATCCCCGGTATTGGCCACCATCATGACAGTGACCTTCTGACCTTGATTTAGGTCAAGATCGCCTGCGGCCGGAAGTAACTCGCCCGGGATCATTTGCTTGCCTTCAAGGTAAAGGCACCACTTGCAGCCAACAACTCAGCGCCAAGACCCACGCCCCCCACTTCACCCGAATGCAGATGCATGTGCGGACCGGAATGGGCCAACCGTGGCGTTGCAAAAAGGCTTGGGGCAAGGGCGGTGAATACAGGCTTCATAGTGGTGCTCCTTTTAACGGATCGGGTTGTGAACAGTGACAAGTTTTGTGCCGTCGGGGAATGTCGCTTCGACCTGCACCTCATGGATCATTTCGGGGATGCCCTGCATACAGTCATCCGCTCTGACGATCTCGGCCCCTGCCTGCATCAGATCGGCCACCGAGCGCCCGTCGCGGGCACCTTCGACCACAGCATCGGTGATCAGAGCGATGGCCTCAGGATGGTTCAGCTTCACACCACGTTCTAGCCGTTTACGGGCAACGATGGCGGCCATCGCAATCAGAAGCTTGTCTTTTTCTCGGGGGGTCAAGTTCATGTTATATCATCCAGCATCGGGGGATTTCATCGTTGTTCAGCAGGCGCAGCACAGGCAAAATCGACTTGCGAAGCGCAAAACTGTCAGGGGCAAGCACGCGAAGGACAAGAATGTCCTTGGCCAAAAGGCTGGCTCCAGCGGTGTCAGGTAGCAGCGCGCGCACGCCTTTCAGATGTGCCTCGGCACCTGGATCAATAAAGACAGCGCTCGCCATCGCGCCAGCGCCGCCTGCAATCTGGGCTTGGGAAAGATGCGCCGAGCAATCACCCTTCATTTGCATGGCGTCGATATAGACTGGATGTGTGCCCCGCCTGATCTCGATACGATCCCTGAATGCACAATTGCGCAAAGCCTCCCCCATAGCGGCGCGGCCGAACACCAATGGCTCAATCATCAAGAGCCTTGCACCTGCTTGCATGTTGATGGTCAGGCGTCGGTCCAACGCGGAGCCTTCGAAAAGGATGGTTTCCTGTGGCATCCAGTTCAGGCGCGCACCGCCCTGAACACTCAGAGAATTGCGCACCCGGCCCACCTGCCCCGGCTGCGCTTTGTATGCGCGCTCGCAGGCCTGCGTTGTGACAGTCAGCGTGCTGCCTGTTCCCGCCGTCGCGCAAAAGCTCATTTTGTCGCCGCCGGTCACGCCACCTGAGGTGTTCAGCAAGACAGCATTAAGTGTGGTCCCTGAACCGCGTGGAAACAAACATCGCGCCGATCCCGCCTGGTAGAGCCGGTCCACAACACTGCGCGCACCAACCTGTTTACTGATCAACCTCACCTCACCACGCGCTCGTGGCTGCCCGGCAAATGCCGACTTGGATGCTATGGTTTGAAACTTGGTAATGAGAGGCCTCATAGACTTGCGGAATGCCTCCGGTCTCATCCTGCACGCCCAAATGTACCACCGAAAAAGGAAATTCTGACGCGACCTTCGCGCCTAATTGAACAAATTATCAGCAGCCCAAGCCCTATTTGTCTAATTTTTGGGCGAAGTGCCGGATCAGCGAAAAAAGTCGATGAGCAACAATTGCCATTGTCGCGGCGATGCAGAAATGGTGATGCACCTGCAGTTTTGACGATGTCCACAACTGGGGGTGTGTGACGACCAACCGAATTGGACCTCGAGGCGGCCGCCACACGATTTGCAACACATAGTTGCGGGTGCAGCTAACGGAAGTCAGCGCGTAAGCGCAAGTCTTCTGCGGCCACCCGCGAGGAGACCTTTATGAACTTTCTCAAGACAACACTTGCTGGTTCTGCTGTTTTTGCTGCCCTTGCCAGTGGCGCACTGGCAAAAGACGACACAATCAAAGTGGGTATTTTACACTCATTGTCAGGCACTATGGCGATCTCTGAAACGACCCTCAAAGACACGATGCTGATGCTGATCGACCAGCAGAACGCCAAAGGCGGGCTGCTTGGCAAGCAATTGGAAGCCGTTGTTGTAGACCCTGCGTCTGACTGGCCGCTTTTCGCTGAAAAGGCGCGCGAGCTTTTGACTGTGCATGAAGTTGACGTGATCTTTGGCAATTGGACCAGCGTGAGCCGGAAATCAGTTCTGCCGGTGATCGAAGAATTGAATGGCCTTCTGTTCTACCCCGTTCAATACGAGGGCGAGGAAAGCTCCAAAAACGTATTTTACACTGGTGCTGCGCCGAACCAACAAGCCATTCCAGCAACCGACTATTTTCTGGAGGAACTGGGGGTTGAGAAGTTTGCTCTGCTCGGCACAGACTATGTCTATCCCAGAACCACGAACAATATTCTGGAAAGCTACCTGAAGCAGAAGGGCATTTCAGCCGATGATATCTTCCTGAACTACACGCCCTTCGGCCATTCCGACTGGTCCAAAATCGTGGCGGACGTCGTCGCGCTTGGGGCGGACGGAAAGAAAGTTGGCGTAATTTCCACCATTAACGGCGATGCCAATATCGGTTTCTATAAAGAACTGGCCGCCGCGGGCATTTCAGCCGACGACATTCCTGTTGTTGCATTCTCGGTGGGAGAAGAGGAACTCTCTGGCCTCGACACAGCGAACCTCGTTGGTCACCTCGCGGCGTGGAATTACTTCCAGTCTGCCGATTCAGACGTGAACGCTGAATTCGTCGAAACATGGAAAGCCACAATGGGCGAAGAGCGCGTCACCAACGACCCCATGGAAGCGCATTACATCGGCTTTAACATGTGGCTGAGCGCGGCGACCGAAGCAGGCTCGACCGAGGTGGATGCAGTACGGGCACAGATGTATGGCCAGGAATATCCGAATCTGACCGGCGGCACAGCAGTGATGTTGCCAAACCATCACCTCGCCAAGCCGGTTCTGATTGGCGAAATTCAGGATGACGGTCAGTTCGATATCATTTCTCAGACGTCGGAAGTGCCCGGCGATGCCTGGACAGACTTTTTGCCAGAATCAGCCGTTCTGAAGTCTGATTGGAAAGATCTTGGCTGCGGTATGTACAACACCCAAACCAAGACCTGCGTTCAGACGCTGTCCAATTACTAAATCCCGGCACGTTCAAGCGAAGGCGGGACACTCGCCTTCGCCCCTTGGCCTCAGACGCGGAAACACCTGACATGATAAGACTTTTTCTTGTGGGCTTTGCACTTGTGTTGTCTTGCATGACCGCCAGTGCTCAGGTCGGGACGCTGCAACCTGTTCTGCAAGAGCATCGTGATCTAATCGCCAAAAGCTCGCGCAAGACCATCGGCCCGTCAATTGACGCCATTGTCGCAAGCGGTGCGCCGCAAGCGCAAAAGATGTTGGAGCAATGGGCCGCAAAGAACATCTGGATGCGCAAATCCGATGGCCTGTTCTTTTTGGGCGAAAAGGTAGACGCCAAGACTTATGCGCTGACCGATATCGACAGCAATGAGGCGATTGGCAAGGTGGCCAAATCAGATATCAAACAACTCAAACCCAACAGCGGCGTTCGCGCGATGATCCAGACCGCATTGGTGCGATTTCAGCTGAGCGATCCAGACCCTGCTAAACGCCAGGATGCGCTCACGTCGATTGCCCGCGACCCCGATGCCTCACTTTTGGCCCCACTGCGCGCCTCTGTCGATGGCGAAACCGATGCCGACCTCAGAGCGCAAAAACAAAGGCTCGAGCGCCTTTTGACAATCGGGTATGACAAAGACACCAACGCCCGCGTTGCTGCAATCAAAGAGATATCTGGCGATCTTGGTGTTGATGTGCGCGCCACGTTGAACCCGCTTTTGATCACCACCCGCGACGTTGCAATCGGGGACGTTCCCCAAGATCGCAATGTTGCAAGAACGCTGACCCCCGGCACTGATGAATTTTCATTGTACGATGCCTACGCCTTGCTGGTGTCCAGGGACCTCGCCCCCCAGTTAACGACACGCGATGAGATGCGTGCGGCCTTGGCGGCAAATATCCAAGAGGGTCGCGTTGGCGGTGTTCCAATCGCCCAACTGTCCAGGGATGAGGCCCGTGCCCTTGCCTATGCTGCACTTGTTGCGCGCGGCACGGTTTCTGCCCTTGTAACAGAGGCCGATATGCAAAGCACAGTGGCGTCGCATGTATTCTTCGAAACCTACGTTAACCCCTCAGAAGACGTCACAAACGCGGCGGTAGAGGCGTTAAAAACCATCGAGCTAAAAGTCGGCGTCAACCAGGCCCTTGATCTGATGCTCGACGCCCTCTCACTGGCCTCGATCTATTTTCTCGCCGCAATCGGCCTTGCCATCACCTTTGGCGTGATGGGCGTAATCAACATGGCACATGGTGAATTCATCATGATGGGGGCCTATACTGGCTATGTGGTGCAGCAAGTGATCCCTGATCACACCGTTTCGATCCTTGTGGCGATCCCGCTTGCCTTTGCGGTGACTTTCGCCGCCGGTGTCGCAATGGAACGCCTTGTGATCCGCTGGCTTTACTCTCGCCCGCTGGAGACCTTGCTGGCCACGTTTGGCATTTCTATCGCGTTGCAACAGCTGGCCAAAAACATCTTTGGCACGCAAGCGCGCCCGCTGACGTCGCCCGGCTGGCTGGACGGTGCGTGGGTGATCAACGATGTGGTTTCAATCAGCTACATCCGCATCGCAATTTTCATCCTTGCCTTCGTCTTTCTGGCCATCTTTTTGTTCATCATGAAGCGCACGCGTCTGGGGCTGGAAACCCGCGCCGTGACGCAAAACCCTCGGATGGCCGCCTCCATGGGGATCAATCCGGGCCGCGTGAACATGCTGACCTTTGGGCTTGGCTCTGGGATTGCTGGCGTCGCGGGGGTGGCCATCGGCCTTTTTGCCAAGGTGACATCAGAACTGGGCAGCGACTACATCGTGCAAAGTTTCATGACAGTTGTTGTCGGCGGCGTGGGCAACATCTGGGGGACGCTGGCGGGTGCTGCGATGATCGGCTTTCTGCAAAAGGGTATCGAATGGTTCAACCCGTCCAACACTCTGGCGGCGCAAACCTACATGATCGTCTTCATCATTATTTTCATTCAGTTCCGGCCAAGGGGCATCATCGCCCTCAAAGGCCGCGCGGCGGGGGATTGATCCATGCAACGCTCGTTTATTGCCCGCAATCCTTCGGTTCTGATCTTTCTTGCGCTGCTCGCACTGTTTACGTTGACCGTGAGCGTGTTGGCTGAGGGCTTCGGAATCGGGGTGATTTCAACCAGTTTCGTAAAGACTTTGGGCAAAACACTGTGCCTGTGCCTTGTCGCGGTTGCGATGGATTTGATCTGGGGTTTTACTGGAATTCTCAGCCTGGGCCATTTCGCGTTCTTCGGGCTTGGTGGGTATATGATCGGCATGTGGCTGATGTATGAACGCACCCGGCTGATTGTGGTGGATGCTCTGGCACAAACTGAGATTCCGCCCACCAGTTCAGAAGTGGTTGATGCCATTGGCAACCAGATCTTTGGCGTGGTTGGCTCCAGCGAATTTCCACTGATCTGGGCGGTTGCGGACAGTCTCTTTTTACAGCTGGCCCTGGTCGTTTTGGTGCCGGGGCTTCTGGCGCTGGTCTTTGGCTGGCTGGCGTTCCGCAGCCGCGTCACAGGCGTGTATCTGTCGATCCTCACTCAAGCGATGACCCTCGCGCTGGCGCTCTACCTGTTTCAGAATGACAGCGGATTGCGTGGCAATAACGGCCTTTCTGGTTTGCAAAACCTCCCAGGTGTGGATGCTGCGCAATCAACAGTGTCGCTATGGTTTTTCTGGGCATCCGCTTTGGCCCTGGCATTGGGGTATCTGTTGGCCGCCTGGCTGGTCAGTGGCAAATTCGGATCGGTCATTCGCGGCATCAGAGACAATGAAGCGCGCGTGCGCTTTCTTGGCTACTCGGTGGAGATTTACAAGCTTGTGGTTTTCACCTTGACCGCAATGATCGCCGGGATCGCCGGCGCGCTCTATTACCCACAAGCAGGCATTATCAATCCCGCCGAAATTGTGCCGATTGCCTCGATCTATCTGGCGGTCTGGGTTGCGATTGGGGGGCGCGGGCGGCTTTATGGCGCAGTGATCGGCGCTGCCATTGTCAGCCTTTTGTCCTCTTGGTTCACAGGCGGGCAGGCCCCCGACATCCCACTTGGGGTCTACACGATCAAATGGGTCGATTGGTGGCTTGTGCTGCTTGGCCTGTCATTTGTCGCGGTGACGCTCTTTGCGCCCAAGGGCATGGGCGGCCTCCTCGATTTATGGACACAACGCCGCGCCCCGAACCGTCATGGCGCGGACCTTGGCCCTGATGCAGGATCCTTGCGCGAACAAGAGGCAGAATCATGAACACCCTTTTGGAAGTCTCCAGCGTGTCCGTTTCCTTTGATGGATTTCGCGCAATCAACAACCTCAGCTTTAGCATTGGGTCCACCGAGATGCGCGCGGTGATCGGCCCAAACGGGGCGGGTAAGACCACCTTTATGGATATCGTGACGGGCAAGACACGCCCTGACAAAGGCCGCGTCCTGTGGGGTGAGAAATCCCAATCCCTGCTCAGGATGAGCGAAGCCAAAATTGCCCAAGCGGGCATTGGGCGAAAATTCCAAAAACCCACGGTGTTTGAGGATCAAACTGTTGAGGAAAACCTGCTCATGGCGCTGAAAAAGCCGCGTGGCTGGTTAAAGGTCTTGCTGTATCGCCCCTCTGATGATGATCTTGCCCGGGTGGAAGACCTGGCCGGGAAAATCGGGCTGGGCGACGCTTTGCTGCGCAAATCAGGCGAACTGAGCCATGGACAAAAACAATGGCTTGAGATCGGAATGCTGCTTGCTCAGGAACCGCGGCTCTTGTTGGTGGACGAACCCGCCGCGGGCATGACCCCCGCCGAGCGAGAGCAGACCACAGACATTCTGGTGCAAGCTGCAAAGACCCGCGCGGTCGTTGTTGTTGAACATGACATGGAGTTTGTGCGCCGCCTCAATTGCAAGGTGACAGTGCTGCACGAAGGCGCAGTGCTGGCTGAAGGCAGCCTTGAACATGTAACTTCCAACCAAGATGTCATCGACGTCTATCTGGGGCGCTAAGATGCTGAAAATTGAAGAGCTGACTCTGCATTACGGGCACTCTCAAATCCTCAATGGGATTTCCATGAACGCCGCGCAAGGCGAGGTGACCTGTGTCATGGGAACCAATGGCGTTGGTAAAACGAGCCTGCTCAAGGCGATTTCCGGCAGCCATCCGCGATCAGGCGGCACAATGGCCCTTGATGGCGAGATTCTGGGCAAGTTGCCCTCTCATGTGCTTGCACACAAAGGGGTAGGATATGTGCCGCAAGGCCGCGAGATTTTCCCGCTGATGACGGTCCGCGAAAACCTTGAAACTGGATATGCCTGTTTGCCTGCCTCCCAGCACGAAATCCCCGATCATATCTTTGATCTGTTCCCAGTGTTAAAAACGATGCAAACGCGCAGAGGCGGAGACCTGTCCGGTGGCCAGCAACAGCAGTTGGCCATAGCCCGTGCGCTGATTACCAAACCAAAACTGCTGCTCCTGGATGAGCCAACCGAGGGTATTCAGCCCAACATTATCCAGCAGATTGGTGAGGTGATCGCGCATCTGCGTGATCAGGGGAACATGGCGATCATACTTGTGGAGCAATATTTCGAATTTGCATATCGCCTTGCGGATCAGATCGTCGCGATGCAGCGCGGGGAAATCGTACTGAGTGGGGCACCCAAAACCATCGGGAAGTCAAAGCTTCTAAGCGTCGTTTCTGTTTGAATTCAGATATCTGTCAACAGTTTTCCAACAACCTTTATATTCGATCCTTTGTCTGCGGTGCGCTTGTTGGCGCAATTCAAGCACCTTTCAGAACCCGTCAAAATGGGCACATCCCCGACATTCACCCCGCACGGGCACCCCTACGCCCCCACAACCCCTCTGGCATGGGCGCGATGATTGTGTAAGCCCCTCACATGAGCCAATCCCTGACCATCCGCCGCCCCGATGACTGGCACTTGCATCTGCGCGATGGCGCAATGATGCGTGCTGTGTTGCCCGAAACCTCGCGTGATTTTGCCCGTGCGATCATTATGCCCAACCTCGTCCCCCCCTTGGTGACGGGGGCCGAGGCCGCTGCCTATCGTGACCGCATTTTGGCCGCCCTGCCCGCGGGTGATGCGTTCACGCCGCTGATGACGCTCTATCTGACCGAAGACACGGATGCGGATGATCTGGCTGCGGCCCATGCCTCAGGCCTGATCACCGCCGTCAAGCTGTACCCGGCAGGTGCCACCACCAATTCGGCCAGCGGCGTGCAGGATTTTGACCGGGTGCGCCCGGTGCTGGAGCGGATGGCCGAAATCGGCTGCCCCTTATGTGTGCACGGCGAGGTGACTGACCCCGCAGTAGACATTTTTGACCGCGAAGCCGTGTTCATCGACCGTGTACTTGACCCGATCCGGCGCGCCACGCCCGGCCTGCGGGTGGTAATGGAACATATCACCACCTCAAACGGGGTGGATTATGTGCTGGCAGGTGATGACACGCTGGGGGCGACAATCACCACGCATCATCTGGTGATCAACCGCAACCACATCCTGGTGGGGGGCATCAAACCGCACTACTACTGCCTGCCCGTCGCCAAACGCGAGGAACACCGCCTTGCCCTGCGCCGTGCGGCAACTTCGGGCAAGTCGCGCTTCTTTCTGGGCACCGACTCGGCGCCACATACAGATGCATTGAAGGAAAACAGCTGCGGCTGTGCGGGGTGCTTCACGGCAACCAACACCATGTCCATTTTGGCCCAAGTGTTTGAACAGGACAACGCGCTGGACCAGTTGGAGGCCTTCACCTCGCTCAATGGCCCTGCCTTTTATGGGCTGCCCGCCAATGACGCCATGATCACCCTCACCAAAGGGGCGCCCGCCGATTACCCCAGCAAGATCGACACCACGGATGGCCCCGTCACCCTGTTTGACCCCGGCTATGCGCTGCATTGGCAGATTGACGGCTGATTTGCCTAAAGGTACGTTCCTGCCTAATATTTGAAACGCAATAGCCGCCCTGGCATCGGGCTGGGTTTAACCAATAGCTATCTGGAGATACGCCGGATATGCCAGGCGCCTTTGATACATTCCGCCTGATGGCGCAAAGTGTGGCTGGAGAGATCGGTCATGACTTCCTGTCCAAGGTTGTGGCCGCCCTTAGTGATCATCTTGAAGCTACATTTGTTGCCATCACTTATGGAATTGGCACACCGCCCACGCAAGCACACACTTTGTATGCTCTCAAAAGTGGGCAGGTCACCGACGATATCACATATGCGTTGCAAGGCACCCCTTGCCAGCGTGTCTATGATGGCGAAACCGTGGTGATACCTTGCGGCGTGGCGGCTCTCTATCCACGGGAAAAAGCCTTTGAAAGCTATATCGGAGTACCATTGCACGATTCTTCGGGGGCCGTGACAGGACATCTGGCAGTGTTTGGAGAACGTGAAATCAGTACCGCCCCCGGCGCCGCCTTGGCGATTACTCAAATATTTGCACAACGTGCCCAGGCAGAATTGCAGCGCTTAGCCTACGAAGCCGAGCGCGAGACCCTGATCGAACAACTCTCGAACCTCAACGCCCGCCTGCAAAACGGATACCAGACAATCCGAAAGGAAAATGCGCAAAAAACCCGGCTAATCGGCATTATCGCGCATGATTTGCGCAACCCTTTGGCCGCGATCATCTCGCAGGCGGAACTTGGGCAAACGCTGGCTGAGCGATCCATGCGAACCACTCTGGATGCTGACCCCAATACGATGACCCGCCTGAACACTATCTTAGATAAGGTAACAGACAACGCCCAGCGTATGTCCGATCTGGTTACCGCCACGCTTGATCGTGTACGCCGCGATCAGATCAACCTGCCCCTGAACCTGAACCAAGTTGACCTGAGCGCTCTGATCAGTATCGCCGCCGCCGCCAATGAGCCCGAAGCCACCCGCAAATCAATCCGAATATGCCTGCCCGAGACACCTGCCCCCAGTCTTCTGGCCGATGACAGCTTGCTGGTTTCCGCCATCGACAACCTGCTTAGCAATGCCATCAAATACACCAACCCCGGCGGTACCGTGACATTGCATTTTCACAGCGATGCCGTTCAGGTGGAACTTTCCGTCAGCGACACTGGTCAGGGCTTGTCAAAGGCTGATCTTGAGCGCGTATTCGGACGGTTCCAAACTCTTTCTGCCAAACCCACGGGGGGCGAAACGGCAACCGGTCTTGGATTGAACAACGTCCGTGAGATTGCCGAGGCCCACGGCGGGCAGGTGAGCGCCCATAGTGCGGGCCCCGGCAAAGGCAGCCGGTTTACCCTGATGCTCCCGATTTTTGGCCCATCTGGCGCAAACCAAGCTTGAACCCGGCAATGCGCTCGGGGTAACCATCGCCACAACGCCAACAAACAAGGGGCCAAGCAAAGATGATACCTTCCGCATTTCCCGACAAAGGTGAAATCGCTCGCCTGAGCGCCCGCATGCTGTTGGAAATCCAAGCTGTGCATTTCAACGCCGCAGAGCCGTTCACCCTGGCGTCCGGTCTGCCCTCGCCGACATACATCGACTGTCGCAAGCTGATCAGCTATCCGCGCATTCGCTCGACCTTGATGGATTTTCTGACCGTCACCGTGATGCGTGATGCCGGATTTGAGGCATTTGACAATATCGCCGGGGGCGAAACGGCAGGCATCCCCTTTGCCGCATTGGTGGCCGAGCGTATGGCCCTGCCGATGACATATGTGCGCAAAAAACCCAAAGGGTACGGCCGCAACGCCCGCATTGAGGGCGCAATGTCCGAGGGCGAACGGGTGCTGCTGGTCGAGGATCTGACCACCGATGGCGGCTCCAAGCTCAGCTTTGTGGATGCCATCCGCGAGACCGGCGCCACCTGCGGCCATACTGCCGTGATCTTCTACTATGGTATCTTTCCGGAAACGGAAAAGACCCTCGGCGATCATGGTATCACCCTGCACCACCTGTGCACATGGTGGGATGTTTTGGCCGAAGCCCGCGCGCAAGGCAGCTTTGATGCCGCCACTTTGGACGGGGTCGAAGCCTTCCTGAAGGATCCGCGTAAATGGCAGGAAGAGAACAAGAAATAAACTTGTTCACAAAGACCGGTGGAGAAGGCCCGCGCGAATCGAAGTGCCACACCACATTTGGTGTTTCCCTCGCAATCTGCTACTATATCCGCAGGCACCGCTTGAACAAACGAGTTATCCACCGGTTTATCCCGGCCAAAGTCCACAGTTTTATGCAGATGGATTTTGCCCAACGCTTGCCCTAGAACACATGGGTATTACAGAGACATAAAAACAAAAAAGACGGGGCAGATGTGAACGAGATCAGCACTTTTAACGCCACCGGCACAGACGCCACTGACGCCGAACCCATGCCGCATTCCATTGAGGCTGAACAACAGCTTCTGGGTGCGATCCTGACCAACAATGATGTCTATGACCGGGTCGCGGCCATCATCGGCCAGCAGCATTTTTATGACCCTGTTCATTCGCGCATATTTGATGTGGCCTCAGCCCGTATCGCCAAAAACAATCTCGCCTCTCCGGTGACGCTCAAGGCGTTTCTGGAAGAAGACGAAGGCCTCAAGGAACTGGGCGGCCCCGCCTATCTGGCGCGCCTTGCGGGCGCTGCAATCAGCTCGTTTGCGGTGCGGGATTACGCCCAGATGATCTATGACATGGCCATCCGCCGTGAGCTCATCGGCCTGGGGCATGACATCGCTGGCAAAGCCCAGCGTGCCGATGTGGATCTAGAACCAAAGGACCAGATTGTTGAGGCGGAGCAACAGCTTTACAAACTCTCAGAGCAAGGCACATCCGAAAGCGGTTTTCAAAGCTTTCTCAAAGCCGTAACCGACGCTGTTAATGTGGCAAACGCGGCCTATCAACGTGATGGCGGCCTGTCGGGCGTGTCCACCGGCTGATCGACATGGATCAGATGTTGGGTGGCTTGCACAAGTCGGATCTGTTGATCCTTGCCGGGCGCCCGTCGATGGGCAAGACCTCTCTGGCGACCAATATCGCGTTCAACGTGGCCAAGACCTATAAGAAGGGCAAACTGCCCAACGGTCAGGACGGCACCACCGATGGCGGTGTTGTGGGGTTCTACTCGCTTGAAATGAGCGCCGAACAGCTTGCCGCGCGCATCCTGTCAGAAGCGGCTGAAATCCCCAGTCAGAAAATCCGCTCGGGTGATATGGAAGAAACCGAGTTTCGCCGCTTTGTCGATGCGGCCAAGACGCTTGAATCCTGTCCTTTGTTCATTGATGACACCCCCGCCCTGCCCATTTCACAGCTGGCCGCCCGCGCGCGCCGCCTGAAACGGATGCATGGGCTGGATGTTCTGATCATCGACTATTTGCAACTGGTGCGTGGCACCGGGCGTACAGAAAACCGCGTGAACGAAATTTCCGAGATCACCATGGGCCTCAAGGCCATCGCCAAAGAGCTGGATATCCCGGTGATCGCCCTGTCGCAGCTCTCGCGTCAGGTGGAAAGCCGCGAGGATAAACGCCCGCAGCTTTCCGACCTGCGTGAATCCGGCTCGATCGAACAAGACGCCGATGTGGTCATGTTCGTGTTCCGTGAAGAATATTATGTCGAGCGTGAAAAACCATCAGACGAAAAACTGGACGAGATTGCCGCCTGGCAAGACCGCATGGGCCATCTGCACGGCAAGGCCGAGGTGATTATCGGCAAGCAACGCCACGGCCCTATCGGCACGATTGAACTCAGCTTTGAAGGTCAGTTCACGCGCTTTGGCAACCTCGTCAAGAAGTGGCAACAAGGCGGCGATCAGGAATTTTGAGCACCGCCAATCCCTGATTTTTCCTCAATGAACCGCCTGACTTTATAAAATCAGACACGCTGGCTTGACCTCAGCCCGTCTTCTTTCGCTCGCTGAATGAGCCCTGTCATCCACGCCACAACCCGGATCCAACACGCGACCAGTACGCAACGTGCACCCCCGCCCGAGCGTTTCCCCCTTGACCCTTGCGCCCAGCCTGTCAAAACCAGAGCCTATGAGCACCGCAACCCTCACCGTTGATCTTGATGCGATCACCGCCAATTGGCGCAGCCTGAATGCTATGACGCGCTCGGAAACCGGCGCTGTGGTTAAGGCCGATGCCTATGGTCTGGGGGCCGCGCGTGTGGGGCGCGCGCTTGTGCATGCCGGGGTGCGCAGCTTTTTCGTGGCCGTGGCCGAAGAAGGCGCCGCCCTGCGTCAGGCCTTGGGGCCTGCTCCGGCTATCTATATCTTTTCGGGCCATATGCCGGGTGACACGGATATGATCGGTGATCTGGACCTCATCCCGATGATCAACTCACTGGAACAAATGATTCGCCAGATTGAGGCCCTGCCCGGCCACCCCTTTGGCCTGCAACTTGATACCGGCATGAACCGTCTGGGCATGGAGCCTGACGAATGGGCCGCCCTGCGTGACATTGCCTTGGGTCAGGCCCCGCGCCTGATCATGAGCCACCTTGCCTGTGCCGACGAGCCGGATCACCCGATGAACGCCCAGCAATTGCAAACCTTCCTTGACATGACCGCAGGGATCAACGCCCCCCGTAGCCTGTCCAATACTGGTGGCGTTTTGCTGGGTGAGGACTATCATTTTGATCTGACCCGCCCGGGCATTGGCCTTTATGGCGGGTTGCCCTTTGAGCGCGCCCACCCCGTGGCCGCCATTGAGGTGCCCGTGATCCAGTGCCGCACTATTGAGCCGGGCGAAAGCGTGGGCTACTCCCAAACTTTCATCACCGATGAGCCACGCCGCATTGCCACGATTTCAGCTGGCTACGCCGATGGTGTGATCCGTGCCATGGGGCCACAAATGCAAGCCTTTGCGGGTGATGTGGCCTGCCCGCTGGCAGGGCGTATTTCAATGGATTTGATCGGCGTGGACATCACAGCACTGAAATCAGACCCCAAAACGCTTGATCTGCTGGGGCCACAGCAAACCGTTGATATGCTTGCCGATATGGCGGACACGATTGGCTATGAAATCCTCACCTCACTGGGCACGCGCTATGCTCGGCGCTATGTAGGCGGATGAGCATGATCACTTCATTCCTTGCGGTTATCGGGCGCAATGTGCTGGCGGCTTTGGCCATGCTGGGGCGGATATCGCTGTTTGGTATGCGCAGCTTCAGCCACATGATCCGCCCGCCGTTCTACCCGCGCGAACTGGCCTCGGCTCTCTTGCAAATCGGCTGGCTGTCCCTGCCTGTCGTTGGCCTGACTGCGGTGTTCACGGGCGGCGCTTTGGCGTTGCAAATCTATTCCGGCGGGGCCCGCTTCAACGCCGAGGCCGTGGTCCCCCAGATCGTTGCCATCGGCATTGTGCGTGAACTTGGCCCGGTGCTGGTGGGGCTGATGATCGCGGCGCGTGTGACCTCGTCCATTGCGGCCGAAATCGCCACCATGAAAGTGACCGAACAGATCGACGCCCTTGTCACCCTGTCGACCAACCCGATGAAATATCTGGTGGTGCCGCGCGTGCTGGCGGCCTTGCTGACGGTGCCAGTGCTGGTCGCCATCGGTGATGTTATCGGCGTCGCCGGCGGCTATACTGTCGCAGTGAAATCCCTGGGGTTCAATGCGGCCACCTATCTGCACAACACAGTCAACTTCCTTGAAACCCGTGATATCGTGTCGTCCCTTGTCAAAGGCGCGGCCTTTGGGGTGATCTCTGCCGTCATGGGCTGCTATTACGGCATGCACTCGGGGCGTGGCGCACAGGGTGTGGGCGGGGCCACCAAAGGCTCGGTTCAGGCCGCAGCCATACTGATACTGGCGGCGAACTTCGTGCTGACGGGGGTGTTTTTCTCGCTATGATCGAGCTGAACGACGTTCACAAAGCCTTTGGCAACAACAAGGTATTGCAAGGTGTAAACCTGACCATCGCCTCGGGCACGTCTATGGTGATCATTGGCGGCTCGGGCACCGGTAAATCGGTGGCTTTGAAGTGTATCCTTGGCCTGATCCAGCCCGACAGCGGCATGATCACATTGGATGGTCAGGACGTCACCAAGGGCGACCGCGATGCGTTTCTGGCCCGTTTTGGCATGTTGTTTCAGGGCGGCGCCCTGTTTGACAGCCTGCCGGTCTGGCAAAACGTCGCCTTTCGCCTGTTGCGCGGCTCTTTGGCCCGGCCCCGCGCTGAAGCCCGCGAGATTGCCATCGAAAAGCTGCGCCGCGTGGGTCTGAAGCCTGAACAAGCCGATAAGTTTCCCGCTGAACTGTCGGGGGGCATGCAAAAGCGTGTGGGCCTTGCGCGCGCCATCTGCGCCGAGCCTGAAATCATCTTCTTTGACGAACCCACCACCGGCCTTGATCCTATTATGGCTGGCGTTATCAATGACTTGATCCGTGAAATTGTTGAGGAAATGGGCGCAACGGCAATGACCATCACCCATGATATGACCTCTGTTCGCGCCATCGCCGATAACGTTGCAATGCTGCATGACGGCGTGATCCAATGGACCGGGCCGGTGGCGGATATGGACACCTCGGATGATCCTTATTTGGATCAGTTCATTCATGGCAGGGCCGAGGGGCCGATTGAGGCAGTGCGCTAAACGGCGCTCCATCCTGAAATCTTGCCTGCGCCTTGCACCGCCCCCTGTCAGCCCCTAGCTGGAGGGGACCAGAAACAATCGGATGTAACCCCATGTTGCGCTACGCCAATCTTGCCCTTCTGGTGCTGTTTCCCATCGCCTGGTTTGCGCCTTTGATGCGCGCAGGGTTATTGCCGTTGTTTGGGCTATCAGAGATCAGTGTCATCTCTGGCCTGCAAAGCCTTTGGGGGACAGATGTGTTTCTGGCCCTGCTTGTCACCTTCTTTGCGCTGTTTGCGCCCTACATGAAGACCTTCGGCCTCGCGCTGATCCACTTTGGCATGATGCGCCGCAAAACTTTGCCTGTGCTGCACATCCTCGGAAAACTGGCTATGGCCGACATTTTCCTGATTGCGCTTTATATCACGCTCACCAAAGGCATCGGTGTGGGCAAAATTGAGACAGCCTGGGGCCTCTATATGTTTACCGCCTGCATCATCGCATCCATCGTGATTGGCCATCTGACTGAGAAATCATCGAAAAACAGCAAGAGTGTTTCCAAAAACGAAACAATCACCCGTTAACCAAGCGTGAAAAATTACACTTGATTGTAATTTCCAGAAATTCCCCTTCGCGTGATGCAATAAACCGGCATAATCTTGCTTCTAAACACTAGTTTTTGTTTTCTTTCTGGGGGGAAAGATATGGCCGGGCAGTTACGCTCACTCATTTATTTAGGTCAGTTTCTGATGCAACGGCTGGCTGTCACGCTGATAGCTGTGGCCGCTTTGGCGCTGACTGCGGTTACTGTGTTGGCCGCTTTTGGCTATGCACCCTGGCTGGAATTTTCGGTCACCCTTGGGGGTGTGGTCTATGACCAGGCCGGCATGATCGCCCAAATCGGCGTCACGGTTCTGGCCGTGCTTATGTGTTTCTACCTCCCCTCCAACACGCGCATAATGCGGCTGGAGAACTCGCATCGCAAATTCGAGTTGGGCATGCAGGACGTGGCCCGCGCCTATGCCATCGCCCATTCCGCGGATCGTGACAGCCTGTTCACCCTCACCTCAGAATTTGATGCCGTGCGTGAACGGCTGGCCTATCTGCGCGAACACCCTGAATTGGAAAGCCTTGAACCTGCCCTGCTGGAAATGGCGGCACAGATGTCGCATATCAGCCGAGAGCTGGCCGATGTCTACGCCACCGAGAAGGTTGAGCGCGCGCGCACCTTCCTGAAACAACGTCAGGAAGAAGTGGCACAATTCAACCTGCGTCTGGAAAATGCCAAGCAGCTGACCACTGAGATGAAACATTGGGTGCACGAGGTCGAGCTGGAAGAAAGCGTGGCCGCCAGTCAATTGCAGCGCCTTCAGGACGAACTGCGTGACATCATGCCAGAGCTGGGCCACGAAGAAATCCTGCGCGCCGATGGCACAGTCATCGACATGACCAAAAAAGCGGCTGAATAGCACCACATGACATTTCTGGATCCGCTCCTTGCTGACGGTATCCCGCTCTGGCTGATCTTCGCCCTGCTCTTTGCCTCCATCGCGTTTCTGGCGCTTGCGCTGGCACAGGCCATTCGCGCCCTGCGCCGACCCGGCCTGGCCGGCCTGCTTTATGCCGCGCAGATCATCCTCGGGTTCTGGGCCATCATTCTGGGGGCCCTCCTGCCCTGGACCGTGCCGGTCGTGGCCATCGCAAGCCTATGGGTCACCTGGAAGCTGCGCCGTGAAGACCCTGACAGCACCTGGTTGCCCACGCTTTCAGGCCTCCTCACGGTGGCGATGTGCCTTGGGGTGATGGGGCTGGCCTGAAACGGGCCAACACACACCGTGCATCCTCGCGCGTCAAAGACTATAACCTCAGGAAACGAATCCAAAGAGCCGAGCAGCCAATGGCCAAATCCACCACCACCTTTACCTGCAACGCTTGCGGGGCCAGCCACACCAAATGGTCAGGCCGGTGTGATGCCTGTGGCGAATGGAACTCCATCACCGAAGACACGCCGCTGTCTGCCGGGCCCGGCGCCAAATCCATCGGCTCCAAACGTGGCAATGCCCTGCACCTTACTGACCTGTCGACCCAAGAAGCCGAGCCACCGCGCACCCAGTCGGGCCTGGCTGAGCTGGACCGCGTGTTGGGGGGCGGCCTTGTGCCCGCCAGTGCCATTCTTGTGGGGGGCGATCCCGGCATCGGGAAATCCACGCTCTTGCTGCAAGCGGCCGCAAAGTTTGCCCAATCGGGGTTGAAAACGCTCTATGTGACGGGCGAAGAGGCCCCGGCCCAAGTGCGCATGCGCGCCCAACGTCTGGGTCTTGGCGATGCCCCGGTGAAACTGGCCGCCGCCACTGCGCTGCGCGATATCCTGACCACGATGGACACGGAAAAACCCCAACTGGTGATCATCGATTCGATCCAGACCATGTGGGTCGACACCGTCGAGAGCGCGCCCGGATCTGTCTCTCAGGTCCGCGCTGCGGCGCATGAGCTGACCAGCTTTGCCAAGCGCAAAGGCGTGTCGGTGATCCTTGTTGGCCATGTCACCAAAGACGGCCAGATCGCCGGCCCCCGCGTGGTGGAACATATGGTTGATACGGTGCTCTATTTTGAGGGCGAGCGCGGCCACCAGTTCCGCATCCTGCGCAGTGTCAAAAACCGCTTTGGCCCCGCAGATGAAATCGGCGTGTTTGAAATGACCGGCGCGGGGCTGGCCGAAGTTGCCAACCCCTCGGCCTTGTTTCTGTCGGGCCGCGGCGATCCTTCGCCCGGTTCTGTCGTCTTTGCCGGGGTTGAGGGCACCCGCCCCGTGCTGGTGGAAATGCAAGCCCTGGTCGCGCCCTCGCCGCATTCCCAGGCGCGCCGCGCTGTGGTGGGCTGGGACAGTGCGCGCCTTGCCATGGTGCTTGCGGTGCTTGAGGCACGTTGTGGCATCCCCTTCACCGGGCTTGACGTCTATCTGAACGTGGCAGGTGGGCTGAAAATCAGCGAACCGGCAGCTGACTTTGCCGTCGCCGCCGCGCTGTTGAGTGCGCGAGAAGATGCCGCCCTGCCCGCTGAAACCGTAATTTTCGGGGAAATAAGCCTCTCAGGGGCCCTCAGACCAGTGGGGCAGACGGAAAACAGGTTGAAAGAAGCGCAAAAACTTGGTTTCACCTCCGCAATCTCTCCGTCAGGTGGTAAAAGCCCCGGAGTGGCCGGAATTACGNTGAACCAATTCAGCGATTTGACCGGCTTTGTGGGTGACACATTCGGCGCAGGGTAAGCGCCCAAANGGGACAGGAAGACTATTATGGACGGCTTCACCATCATTGACGGCATTGTGGCCGTGGTCATCGTTCTGTCGGCTTTGCTGGCGTATTCGCGCGGGTTCGTGCGCGAATCACTGGCGATTGCGGGCTGGATCGTGGCAGGCATTCTGGCGTTTTTGTTTGCGCCTCAGGTGGAACCACTGGTCAAGGAAATCCCGGTTGTGGGTGATTTCATCGCCGACAGTTGTGAGTTGAGCATGATCGGTGCCTTCACAATCGTCTTTGCGATTGCCCTGATTGTGGCCTCGCTGATCACACCGCTGTTTTCGTCACTGGTGCAACGCTCAGCCCTTGGCGGCCTGGACCAGGGCCTTGGGTTCTTGTTTGGCGTCGCGCGTGGTGTGCTGCTCGTGGCCATTGCCTATTTCGTCTATGAAACGGTTATCACCTCGCAAAACATTCAGATCATTGACGACAGCCGATCGGCGCGCGTGTTCTCACGCCTGACCGACAGTGTCGAGAGCCAGGACCCCGAAGCGGCCCTTGGCTGGATCACCCGTCAGTATGAACAGCTGGTTGGTGCCTGCGAAGAAGCACCGCAATAAGCCAATGCCGCAATCGGCCCTGATCGCAATGATGATAATGGCCGCCGCCGGGGTGGCCATTGCCGTACAAGCGCCCTTGAATGCAGCCCTTGGGCGGGCCGTATCCAGCCCCATCGCGGCGGCCACCATCTCGTTTGCGGTCGGGTTTGCCGTGCTTTTGGTGTGCACAGTCCTATTGGGTGAAGCGCGCGCCTTTTCAATGCTTCCCAGCGTCCCGCTTTGGCTATTTATGGGCGGGGCATTGGGTGCGTTCTATGTGTTCAGCGCATTGTGGAGCGTGCCTATCCTGGGCGTGCTGACCACCACCAGCCTGCTGATTCTGGGGCAAGTCATTGCCGCATTGATCATTGATCATTTTGGCGCCTTTGGCCTGCCCTCCCGTGACATCTCAACCTGGCGGATTCTGTCGGGTGTCTTTGTGGCCATTGGGGTTGTATTGTCGCGCTACTAAATCAACGCGAAACACCCCCAAAGGGCCAAACAACACCCCTTACAGCCTTTAACCCAGCGTAACCCCGGTTTTCAGCATTTCGATTGTGATAGGTTCGTGACAATGGAACGCCGACCCCCTATGTAAGGGGCACAATTGCCAGCATTGGATTCTCGGAGTTGCCCCTTGTCCAAACAGATGCCTGCCACTCACCCTTTTGACGATGATAAACTGCGAGAGGAGTGCGGCATTTTTGGCGTCATCGGCGTGACCGATGCAGCCAATTTTGTAGCCCTCGGCCTGCACGCCCTGCAACACCGCGGGCAAGAGGCAGGCGGTATTGTTTGCCATCACCCCGAACATGGGTTCAACTCGGCGCGCCGGTTTGGCTATGTGCGTGACAACTTTACCAAACAATCGCTGATGGAAACCCTGCCAGGCCCGCTGTCTATTGGTCATGTGCGCTATTCCACCGCCGGGGCAAAAGGCCCCGCACAAATCCGTGATGTGCAGCCCTTCTTTGGCGAGTTTTCAATGGGGGGCGCGGCGATTGCGCATAACGGCAATATCACCAATGCCGATGCCCTGCGCAAAGAACTGATTGAGCGCGGCTCGATCTTCCAGTCCGGCTCGGACAGCGAATGCATTATCCACCTGATGGCGCGGTCTTTGCAGCGCAACATCCCCGAACGCATGGAAGATGCGTTGCGCCGTGTTGAGGGCGCGTTTTCGATTGTCGCCATGACCCGCACCAAACTGATCGGCGTGCGTGATCCTTTGGGCGTGCGCCCGCTTGTGCTGGGCCAATTGGGCGATGGCTGGGTGCTCAGCTCGGAAACCTGTGCTTTGGATATCATCGGCGCGACCTACATCCGCGAGATTGAGCCGGGCGAGATGGTGGTGATCACCGACAAAGGTGTCGAAAGCCATCACCCCTTCCGCAAAGTCAGCTCTCGGTTCTGCATCTTTGAGCATGTCTATTTCTCGCGCCCTGACAGCATCATTGGCACTCAATCCGTCTATGAAACCCGCCGTCAGATCGGAATAGAACTGGCCAAGGAAAGCCCGGTAGACGCCGATCTGGTCTGCCCTGTGCCCGATTCAGGCACCCCGGCCGCGATTGGGTTCAGCCACGAATCTGGCATTCCCTACGCCATGGGCATCATCCGCAATCAATACATGGGTCGCACGTTCATTGAGCCGACCGAGCAAATCCGCAACATGGGTGTCCGCCTGAAGCTGAACGTCAACCGCGCGCTGATCAAAGGCAAACGGGTGATCCTGGTGGATGACAGTGTTGTGCGTGGCACGACATCCCGCAAGATCAAGGAAATGATCCTTGATGCCGGTGCCTCTAAGGTGCATTTCCGCATCGCATCACCGCCCACAGCATGGCCCTGCTTTTATGGGGTGGACACGCCCAACCGTGAAAAATTGCTGGCCGCGACCATGACCGAAGAAGAAATGCGTGAGCATCTTCAAGTGGATAGCCTGAAGTTCATTTCGCTTGATGGTCTCTACCGCGCTGTGGGACAGGCCAAAGGCCGCAACGCCAAATGCCCCCAATACTGCGATGCCTGCTTCTCGGGTGAATACCCGGTGGCCCCCTCAGATCAGATCGAAAAAGGGTTTGAACTGAAAGCGGCCGAGTAAGCGCTCTTTCTCCGTTTAGCAGGTTTCACCAATGCGAGGCGCGCATGCAAAAGCGCGACGAGCAAAGCCATATGCCGCATTGCAGCATAAATCCGCCGATCCGGGCGACACTGGCCTTTCCTTTCCCTGTTCACAGGCGTATCTGCCCCGTCGGCCTGCCAACACGGCGGGCCGTTACCCTTTGGACACCAGCAGACATGGCACAAAACACTCAAACCCCGCCCGAAACACTTGAGGCCGCAACCGATAAGGCAGCCCTGCCCAACCGGCGGCTGACGCTTATTGGGACGTATGAAAAAGCAGGCGGTGACACGGCCCTGATCCGTATGGCTGACGGCAATTTCAGCATGGTGGCCCCAGGTGACACCATCGGCGCAGCCACAGTCACGGCAATTGAAATGGGTATGGTGCGGCTGACAGTTGGGGCGCACTCCACCCGGTTGACCCTGCCCGAGGGTTGACGGCCAAAGCGCGCGCACTCATCATGCGCCGATGGCCGACACCCCGATCAAATACCGCCCGCATCATTTCCTGTGCTCGCTTGGATTTCAGGGCAAGGGCTATTCCGACGGGTTCACCGCCAACATGAGCGCGATCGTCATGGGCCAGCTGCGCGCGCCCGGCGGTGATAGTGCAATGATTGAGGTGGTCGGGGCCACTGATGACATCTGCACCCCCTGCCCCAAACGCCGTGGCACCCTGTGCGAAAGCCAGGAAAAGATCGCCACGCTGGACGCCCGCCATGCCCGCGCTCTCAAGCTGTTTGTTGGCTCGCAACTGACGTGGGGCGAGGCAAAAAATCGGATGATCAAACATGTGCCACCGGGCGCGCTAAGCCAGATTTGCAAGGGCTGTCAGTGGTTGGATCTGGGGCTGTGTGAACACGCTCTTTCAGATCTGCATGGCAAAGACTAACACGCCTCCGCCCGGCCCAAACAAAAACGCCGGCCCAAACAAAAACGCCGGCCCAAACCAAGGAGCGGCGTTTCGCATTACATGTGTTCAAAGCTTAGCCTTTGCGCGCCGCGGTGGCCTTCCAGCCACCCCAGACAACCATGGCCGCGATCACGGCCTTAACCGCATCACCCAGCAAGAACGGGGCGACCCAGTAGGTCCAGATCACATCAGCCGACGATCCAACCCATTTGCCTGACATGCCGGCCACTTCGGCCAGAGCCATCGGCCAAGCCACGCCCGGTACATACAGCAACGCCGAGATGGCAATGCCACAGACAGCCGTTGAAACAACTCCGCGTGCCAGGCCCTTTTCAACCACCAAACCGGCCAACCAGGCCATGGCGACAAAACCAAAAAGGAAGCCCGCAGTCGGACCAACCAGTGCCACACCGTTCATGCCTTGGGCAAAAACCGGCAATCCCATCGCGCCCTCAGCCAAGTAAGCCACCAGCGTCACCGCACCAAGGCGCGACCCAAAGGTCAGCCCTACGATCAAAATGGCCAGCGTTTGCAATGTCACCGGCACCGGGTAAAACGGCACAGCAACCTGCGCGGCCAGCGCGATGAACATCGTGCCTCCCAAAACAAGTGCGGCCTTTTGCAATAGTGTATCTTGGCCGATCACGGCCTTTGTCAAAACTTGGGTACGCATATCGCGGTCCTCCCCGTTGAAATCTGTCATCCATGCTTTTTTTCGCTGCATTGCCGCAAAAGTCAAGCAAAGGCCTTGATTTATTCGCGCTCGGGTGGGATTTCCCAGTTTATGACCGATAAAACCTCTCAAAAGATTGCCCTTGTCACCGGCGCCTCGCGCGGTTTGGGCACCGCCCTGGCCGAGGCCTTATGCCCCACCCATCATATTGTGGCGCTTGGCCGTACCACCGGCGCACTCGAAGAGTTGGATGATCGCATCCAAGCCAAAGGCGGAAGCACCACGCTGGCCCCCATGGACATCACCAACATGGATGCCATGGCCCAATTGTGCCGGTCTGTTTATGATCGCTGGGGTGGGCTTGATCTGTGGTTGCACACGGCCGTACATGCCGCCCCGCTGACGCCGGTGGCCTTTCTTGATAACAAGGATTGGGCGAAATCTGTGGCCTGCAACGTCACCGCAACGGGCCAGTTAATCCCGTTTATTGCCCCCCTATTGGGCGAAACTGGCCGTGCTGTTTTCTTTGATGACCCCCATGGCGGAGAAAAATTCTTTGGGGCTTACGGTGCCACAAAAACCGCGCAAATTGCGCTTGCCCGATCCTGGGCGGCTGAGACTGTCAAAACCGGCCCAAAGGTGCATATCCTGACACCAGCCCCCATGCCCACCGCCACCCGTGCGCGCTTCTTCCCCGGCGAGGATCGCTCACCTCTGGCCGACATTCACGCTGAAGCCGCGCGACTGTTGGCGATGATATAGAACTTTGGCAGCTTTGATGATGAAACTTACAAACGCCGCTCTCATATTGTTGCAGTGGGCTTTAATCGTTTGGGGGTTTTTCCTGATAGTGATAGCGCTCAACACCTACACGCTTGAGGTGGCCTACATCTCTAACCTTCCCGCGGTACCTGAAGGACAGGACAGCTACACTCCCCCTACCTTCCAGCGTATGTTAACCGGCTTTGTGACTGGCCTTATTGCAGTCGGTATCGGAGCAGTGCTTTACTATTTGCGGCGGCTGTATCTCATGAAACACGCTGAGTGACAGTTCTTCCCCAACACCGCCCGGAATCAAGGCGCAGCCGCCGGGCCATCGTCAGCCCCCCTCCCTGGGCTGGCGATTGGTTGATGTCTGCGCACCACTCATTCTGCGTGCGAATTTGCCGTGATAAAGCACGC
>JGI24025J20009_10000392_pt1 | contig 34011 bp, 27 predicted proteins | sample Cruoilmetagenom3_FD_20009 | JGI IMG/M metagenome (IMG submission 20009) | reverse complement strand
AAATAATTAAATTTCTTTTTAGAAGCGTTTAGGAAAAAATGAACCATGTTGTTATAAATATAATATGTAAAAGGATGAAAAAAGCTTTCAAGGGGAAATGTTGAAGAAAGAAAAAGCTGAAAGAAAAAGAGCTGTTGAGCCAAGAGGTTTTAAATTTGTAAGAAAGATGGGCTGGATTTTTAGCATGCCAGCTCTCGTAGTAGAGGGAATTTTTGGATGGTTTCCAATTAGCGTAGCTTTTATTGTTGCCTTCCAAAAATTTTATATAATCAGACCATGTAAGTATGTAGGCTTGGATAATTTTAAGTTTATTCTTCATAATCCTTTAACTTTAATATGTTTTAAAAACACTTTATATTATGCTTTTCTTTCNCTTGCTCTCACTTTTCTTNTNCCTATTTTTGTAGCTATTTTNCTCATGGAAATGAAGAAAAGTACAATAAGGATAATGATGGTTCTTTGGTTTATTCCTGTTGCTTCTATGGCAGGTCTTATCATCTGGAAATGGTTTTATAATGTCCAGTACGGCCTTTTTAATGGTATATTAANTTCNTTAGGTCTTCCCACCTTAAGATGGCTTGATGACCCTAAATTAGCTATGATTTGTTTAGTTCTTCCCGGATTAATTATGTATGGTCCGGGATTAATTTACATTGCTACTCTCCAAACTATTCCTGAAGAGCTCTATGAAGCTGCAGAGTTAGAAGGTAGTAGTTTCTGGCAAAAAATATGGCATATTACCTTACCCAGAATTAGACCCATAATGGCCATGATGCTTCTCTTAGCTGTAATTGGAGCTTTCCAGGTGTTTCAATCAATGTTTGTTATGACAGGAGGAGGACCTAATTTAGCTACTATCTCTTTAGTAATGTATCTTTATCAATTAGCCTTTGAGAATTTAAGATATGGAAGAGCTACAGCTTTAGCAGTAATATTATTTTTCATTTTAATGGTCTTAGTTACTATTCAGAGAAAATGCTTTAAAGAGAATATAGATGTGTAAACAAAGGGAGAAATAGATGCCTTTAATTTCTAAGGTAGGGAGAGATAAATTAGGAGTAAGAGCCTTAATTATAGGAATTACTATTTTTTTGTGGGTAGGTATATTTCTTCATCTTTTCCCTGTTTGGTGGATGTGGACTACTTCTGTTAAAATGTCGGCAGAGATATATAAATTTCCACCAACCCTTTGGCCAAAGCGCCCTACTTTTGCCTGTTATAAATTAATCTTTCGCATTAGTCAGGAGGTAGGCACACTTTCCTTTATTCAATATCCTGTTTATGTTTATTTCAAAAATAGTCTTATTATGACCGGAGGAATAATGCTAACTCAGATACCTATTTGTGCTCTGGTAGCTTATGCTCTTTCTAAAATGCATAGTCCAAGATGGAGTAGAATTATTTTTCTTTATTGCATCGGGGTAATGTTTGTCCCCTCGCAGATTTCTCTTATTCCCTCTTATCTTATTCTAAGACATTTCCCTTTTCCCACCAAACATATTCCTAAAATTCCTTTTACTAATATTTCTTTTCCTTATTATAATTTTCTCAATTCTTACTGGGCAGTAATTTTACCGGGAATGTATAGTGCTTTTAATGTGCTTTTATTTAAAGGATTTTTTGATGGAATTCCTGATGAACTCATTAATGCTGCTCGCTTGGATGGTGCATCAGAACTTGGTATCTTAAGAAGAATAATACTTCCTGTATCCAAGCCTGTCCTCGCTGTGGTAGCTTATTTTACTTTTTCTGGGGCCTGGAATAGCTTTATGTGGCCTTTAATTGTTATCCGTGATAATAAATTACAACCCATGGCTGTTTTTATTTACAACTTTCAGCAAGGTTTAACCACACGTACTGCTGTAGGAGAAAGTCCAGAATTAAAGAGATTAGCCGCTGCTGGGATAGGAATAAATGGTCTAATGGCCGTCTCTATTATTGAAACTATTCCTGTCTTTATAATGTTCCTTGTCTTCCGTGAATATTTAATGACGGGAATAAAATTAAGAGGATTTAAGTAATTTAAGCTTAGCTAATTTTGAATATAAAAATAAGGCCGAAGTAACAAAGGAGGTGAGACAATAAATAAAAGGCCTTAAAATAAATTAAAAGGAGGAAAATTAACAATGAAGAAAATCACTAAATATGTAAGTTGGCTAGTAAGTATTTGCTTAGTTTTAAGTTTTGCAGGAGGAATAGCTTTAGCTAAGAAGGAACTTACTACTGCAGAGTTTTATAATTTAAGCCCCAGTGAGAGGGAAAAATACAAAACTATAGAAATTAAGGTTCCTGAAGACCCTTGGTTAGAAGAAAAACAATTTGATCTTCCAGAACTAAGGCATACGGGTAATGTATATAATGCGGCAAGAATACATTCCGATTCTCTTTTTGAACTTGCTCATCCCGGAGTAAAGGTTACTCATATTGATTTTGATACTTGGAGCAGGGAAGCTTGGACGACTGGGTTAGCTGGAGGGACAGCTGCGGCTTTTACGCATCCTTATACAGTACCCTCTATACTTGCCGAAGAAGGAATGTTGGCTGATATCACTGATATAGTTAAAAACTGGCGAGTTGGTGATTTTGATGTGTATACTTATTTAAAGGAAAATTTTTGGGAAGGTTGGACCCAAGCTTGGTTTGAAGGACGTTGTTATGCTATTCCTTTCGGTCAAACTAATATGCGAAAAATGGAATACAGAAAGGACTGGTTCAAAGAAGCAGGATTCTTCAACGAATACGGAGAACCCGGTCCTAACACCAACTGGACCTTTGAAGATTTAGCTAGATATGCTCAGAAACTGACCGATCCTAAGAAAAAACGTTGGGGTTTTGCTTATCCTACTGACTGGGCTTGTACTTTTTTAGGAGACCTCGAGAAGGCTTATGGTCTTCCCAATAAATTTTATGTTCCCGATAAGAGCGGCAAATATACCTGGAGGCTTGCTACTGATATTCCGCAGGTGAAGAAAATGCTCCAGTTCATTAAGGATCTTCACTGGAAGTATAATTGCGTTTTAACCGGTGTAGATATGACTTACCAGAAAGGTAGAAGAGAGGATTTTCCTAGTGGTAGAGTAGCAATGGCTATGAATGATGCGGGACAAATCTCTGGAATTGCTATGCAAACTCCCGATGTATTTGGCCCAGGTACTTCAGCTAAGGATGTAATGGGAATGGTGGATTTTCCTACGGGTATTTATAAATTAAGAGGTAATGTAACAGGTTATCTCTGGTGGGGATTTGATCCTACTCTGGATAAAGAACATTTAAAAGCAGCTTTTGATTATTGTGTTTGGAATGATATAGGCAAAGGACATGAAATTGAATATAGAGCACAGTATAATCAAGCTGTTCTTAGAGGGAGTCCAGCATACTATGTTGATGATTATATTACTACTCCTTTTGAGCCTATAATTATGAATTATCCAGGCGTACCCTCTATGTTGGATTTAGTTCCTGAAGATTACAAAAGAGAGATAGGGAAAGCTAGTCGCATTCCGCGTCATCCCTATATGAGTTACTATGGCCTTACAATTAGGATTACTTCAGGAGCAATAGAGCAGGGAATCTTCCAGTCTTTAGCTACCGATGAAAAAGCTGATATAGATAATCTTTTAAAGAAAGCAGCGGATATCATTAACTCTACCGATCTTTGCTATAAGATAAAAGGGGATAAGGAAAAGTTTAAAGCTTACTATACAGCACTGGATGAATTTTATAAAGAAAACTATCCTGATTGGTACAAGAGCGCAGAATACAAACAGCTATTTGAGAATTATTACAAAGTGTGGTAAGAGAAAATAAGATTAGCAAGTAGGAAGGAGGCTTAAAAGTCTCCTTCCTACTTTTTTATTAAAAAGGAGGCGCGAAATGGATAAAGTTATTGCTACAAAAATGGGTAATTTAAAACTTAAGGATGATATACTTACCCCAACGGACTTACTCACCGGGGAATTAATTCTTTTAAAAAAAGTTAGTGGGAAAGGAAAGATAAAATTAAAGTGGGTAGATTCTTTTGGAAGAATAGTTGAAGAAAGAACCCAGGAAGTAAATTTATGCAATGCAGAGAGTATCCCTATCCATATACCTTTAGACAAAGCACTTATCTTAGAAAATAAGTTAATTGTATCCATTAATGTAGGAGATTATACTCAGACAGATTCAGCATCTTTTGTAGTTGGCACTAAAGAAAGGTTTTGGGATGATTACAGAGTAATAATGTATTATCCATATAAGTCTAACCAGCAGATGAAACTTTGGGATATTGGAGTTAACGCGGGACAAATACAGGGTAAAAATCTTTTAAAGAAGGATGGGGGTGCTTTATGGACAAATTATAATTTTCATTATTACTGCGAGCAAATTCTTAATTGGATTTATGCTGCTTATCACTATTCTCACTCAAATATGCCTGAATTTGTTAGTGAAGTATATAATAAAACAATTGATTTTATAAATGCGAAAAAGGCATATAAAAAAGACCGCACTAAAAAGGGACCTTTATTTAGAAAACCTTGTTTTCATGATCCTGAAGTAAAAGAAACAATTGAGGACAAAATAGCGCTTACAGTAAAAATTAATAGGAAATATCAACCAATATTTTACAGTCTTTCTGATGAGGCAGGTATTGGAGATCTTGTTGCCGCATTTGATTTTTGTTATGATCCCCGGGCACTTCGGGCAATGAGAAAATGGCTTAGAAACCAATATGGAACGCTAAAATCCCTTAACGAAGAGTGGGAAACTAATTTTCCTGAGTGGAATAAAGTTGTCCCCTTAACAACAGATGAAACGATGAAAAGAAATGACAATAATTTTTCTTCCTGGGCAGATCATCGGACATTTATGGAAATTACATTTGCTGAAGCGGTTAAGTGGGGCGTTAATGCAGTTAAAAGAAGTGCTCCCGAAGCATATGTTGGTTTGACTGGCTGTCAAATGCCTAGCGCATTTGGAGGATATGATTATTGGCGGCTATCACAAATATTAACCTGTATAGAACCGTATAATATAGGTAATAGTCGAGAAGTATGGCGTAGTTTTAACCCCGAGGCACCTGCATGTATAACATTATTTGGAGGTGGCAAAAAGGAACAATGGAGATTATGGTATCAGTTACTTCATGGAGATAGAGGAGTTATAATTTATGACGAGAAAAATAGATACTTAAAGGAAGATGGGAGTCCAACAGGGATGGGCGAGGAAGCAGCTAAAATTTATACTGAATTCACAAATGGAATATGTAAGCTCCTTTCAAATAGTACCAGAACAGTAGATCCTATTGCTATTCACTATTCACAATCTTCAATTCATGCACACTGGATGATTGAAAGGCGAGTTAAAGGAGAGAATTGGATTGAAGGGGGTTCTGCATCAGAGCGACAAAGTGATTTTTTACGACTTCGTGAGTCTTTTGTAAAGGTTACTGAAGATAATCTGCTTCAATATAACTTTATTTCTTACGAGCAGATTGAGGATGGTACATTTAATCAATTAAATTACAAAGTTTTAATACTTCCGCAAAGTATAGCAATGTCACCCAAAGAAGTTACGGAAGTTGAAAAATTTGTTCAGGATGGGGGAGTACTTATTGCTGATTCGCGTTCTGCCCTTATGGAGCACCATTGCAAATTACTTTCTAATGGACAGCTTGACCATCTTTTTGGAATTAGTCGTAGTAATAGTCTATTTAAGTCCACTGATACATCTGTGTTCCCTACGGGAAAATCTATTACCGGCTTAAAAGTTCCCAGCAGGAGTTTAAAAATCCCCATAGCTGAGCCTTCTGTATGTGTTGACGAAGAATCTGGTGCAGTGGCTCTTTATACTACAAAAAGTGGTATTCCCGCAGTAATTATCCGAAAAGTTGGCAAAGGATATGCTATCTATTTAAACCTTTTCGTTACCGATTATCACCGTTGGAGATTAAAACCTGGCCAGGACCAGGAAAAGGATACACGTGAATTATTTATGGCGATATATAAATTTGCTGGGATTATGCCTGAGTACCAGGTTACCAGGTCTGATGGCTCATTTTTACCAGGAGTAGAAATTCATCCGTATATTAATGGGGAAACAAAAATTATTGGGATTCACCGAAACCCGCAGTTAAGAATTGATGAGCTTGGTTCTCCTGAATATAATTCTAATGCAGCGTTTGAACAAAGTGAAAATATTATAATAGACCTTGGGGCAACTTATGCTGTATATAATCAAAGAAGTGGCAATTATCTTGGTTTTAAACAAAAGGTAGTTGTAAAACTGAACCCGTGGGAACCGATAATTCTTAGTCTTTTAAATGCTCCAATTACGGGAATTAATGTAACTACTCCAGAAGTAGCTAAACGCGGTGAATTATTCCACTACAGGATAGAGTTAACTGAGAAATCTGGTGCAAAAACCGATGTTTTTAGGGTAGAGATTATTAATCCTGAAGGAAAACGGATTCGAGAATATTCAAATAATGTGCGAGTTCCCGGTGGTAAGTTTTCTGGCGTAATACCATTTGCTCTCAACGATGCTGTAGGGAAATATATAATTAAAGCTACGGATGTTTTAACAGGGAAATTTTGCAAAAAGTTCTTTATTCTTCAATGAAAATGGAGGAAAAATTATGATTATAAATTTTCACGAGCATCCCAATAAGTGGGTAGAGGAAAATATGCGAGAAAATAAAATTGATAAGTCAGTGCTTCTTTCTGTAGGAGTGGATGCGGTAGAATGTGCTCATAAAATGGCTAAAGAATCACCCTCAAAATATATCCCTTTTTTCTGGATAGAGATGGAAGATATATCTATCTCGGTACAAGAATTAGAAAAAACAGTAAAAGAGTTTAATTTTAAAGGTGTTAAATTTCAGCCATTGACGCAGCACTTTTTTCCTGATGAGAGAAAAATGTATCCANTATATGAAAAATGTGTTGAATTAAATATTCCCATAACTTTTCATACGGGTATAGTTGCCTTAGGATATAAAATCGAACTTGGTCGTCCTTTTATTAATAAGTATGGAGATACAATATTTGGTATAGATAGAGTAGCTTATGATTTTCCCAACTTAAAGATAGTAATTGCTCATATGGGTGGTAATTTCTTCTATAAAGCTTTAGTTACAGCAGAAAAACATGAGAATATATTTATGGATACAGCTTTTTTACCATTTTTTTGTAAAAGAATGCTTCCTGAAATTACCCCTTTACAAATGATAAAAAAGGCAATTCAAATTATTGGAGCAAAGAGAATATTATATGGTTATGAGGGATTTCCNCCATCTGTAATAATAGAATCTGATATTAAAGAAGAAGATAAGGAAGCTATATTGAGCGAGAATGCAAAAAGAGTTCTTCATCTGTAAATTTCTATAAATAATACAATAACGAAGGGGTGAACAATGCAAGATATTCTTATTGATACAGATATAGGGGATGATATAGATGATGCTTTAGCTATTGCTTTTGCATTAAATCATCCTGAAATTAATGTTAAGGCAATTACTACAGTTTGGAGAGATACTAAAAATAGAGCAAGATTAATACTTAAATTATTAAAGACCTTTAATAAAGAAAATATTCTGGTAGCTGCAGGAATTAGAAAGCCTCTTCTGGGTAAGGAACAAATTGCATCTATCAATCAATTAGTAGTCATTGAGGAAAANGAAGATTTACCAGAGCNCTCAAANCAAAATGCAGTAGATGTNATCATCTCTCAAGTNATGAGTCATAAGAATCTTACTGTGGTTACTATTGGACCACTTACTAATTTAGCCCTGGCAATTATAAAAGAGCCAGAAATAATTAAAAAAACTAAATTAGTAATGATGGGAGGAGTATTTACAAAGCAGGGGGCTGAAGGTGAATACAATGTTAGTTGTGACCCGGAAGCAGTAAAAATTATTCTTGAATCTGGAATGAAAATTATTATGGTAGGGCTCGATGTTACTTTAAAATGTCGACTTACTCAAAAAGAGCTAAATAATATAGCTGATAGAGATTTACCTTCAACAAAGCTTCTTATAAAGATGATAAGAGCATGGCAAAAGGCAACAAAATATACTTTTCCTGTATTGCACGATCCCTTAGCTGTAGCTGTAGCCCTTAATTCTACTATAGTAAAGATGGAGCCCAGAAAAGTTAATATAGAGACAAGAGGTGAATTTACACGTGGGTTTACCATAGCTTCAAAAAGTGCTACTCCCAATGCTCAAATATGTATAGATGTGAATGTTGATAGATTTATTGCTCTTTTTATGGAACAAATTTTAAGAGAAACTTCAAGGAGATAAATAATGAGGAAGAAACTAACTGAATTTTATATTCCTGAAGGTGTAAAAGTTATTCTTAAAAGTAGATTTGANANTNNNGAAANNGAAGGATGGNATGGCAAGATAATTANNCANGNCACTTTCTTAAATTCTAAAGGCTCACTTGAGCTTAAGGGAAAGAANCTNAATACTTACAAGAGTTTTAATTATACTCTCNGCAAACAAACTTTTATTACTTTTGCCTATTGGGCCAAGGGAGTAGAAAAAATTTTCTTAAAATCCCATAACTGTACTCAAGATAATGATTTTGGAATTTATATCCGTGTTGATGCTCAAAAAAAATGGAAAAATATCATAATTGATTATAGTTATTTTACTACTCTTGTAAAAAAAGAGAGGAAATTTGCTCAGGTGGGTGATGAATTTTCTAATATTCAGTTTATTGCTAATGGTTCTGATGATAAATCAATATTGCGGTTTGACAATATCTTAATTTATACAATGACATCAGAAGCTATCGTAGATGAAATGTCTCACCGGCTTTTATCAGCGAAAAATTTATTTACTTCTATTCCTGATTTACCAGAATGGCTCCAGGATTTTTGGAAAGAGAAAATAAAAAAAACTGAATCTCAACTTAACTTATTTAAAAAAGATACTCAAGATATTGATTTTAAATCTCGCTGTGAAGCTCTTGCAAAGCAAATAGAAGAAATTTATTATGGTGCTCCAAAGTGTTGTTATTTTTCTGATACAAGGAGAATTTTTGGTATAGAAAAACCTGTTTACACAGTAGGTCTAGAAAATTCTATGGTAAGGATTTCTGATTATAGTCCCTATCATTACTTTCAGGGGAAAATAGGAGATGTTTATCAGACTAACGCTCCTCGACGAGATTATGAAGCATTTCAATTGGTAATTATGCCTTTTGCTAAAGATTTAAAGAGAGTAACTATCGAGTTCTCTGATTTAGTAAATATTAAAACAAAAAGACGGATTGATCAATCTAACCTTTACTGGTGGCCAGAGGGTTTTGTGCATTTAAAACCTAACTATCGCAATTGTATTCAAGATGTTACCTTAATTCCAGATCCTCTTATGCCAGCTGAGCCCTTTGATGTAAACATTGGGAAGATTTTACCAGTTTGGGTAGAAATTTTTACTGCTCCAGAGGCAGAGCCAGGTGATTATGAGGGGACAATTACTATTAAACCTATTAATGCAGAGAAGATTACCATTCATATTAAACATAAAGTTTGGGATTTTTCTTTACCCTTAACTGGTAATTTTCGAACTCAATGTCATCTGGGATTGAGAGAAATAGAACAATTTTACAGAAAGATAACTCCTGAAATTCGTCATAATTATTATGGTTGTCTTCTTCAACATCGCTTTTCACCCACCTCTCAGTATACCCCAGATTTTTCTCCTCATCTTGAAGATATTGAGTGGTGCAAAGAACGCGGAGCTACTGTGTATATTCTTGGGGGATTTTCAGGCCGAGAAATTTCTGTTAATAAACTCAAAAATTACTACAAAATCGTCAAACAACATGATATTTTAAATCGCTCACTTATTTATATTGGTGATGAGACGAAAGATTTTGATTTAATGATTAATAAGGTAAAGATTATTCGAAAAAACTGTCCAGGGCTGAAAATTATGATTGGTGGTAGCCGACCGCGTAAGGAACTCAAAGGGTATATTGATATTTACGATCCCTACGGATTTAATCCTGATATAAACAATCCCGGTACCTATGGGTTTAATCCTGAAGAGACTCGTCAGGCACAAAGGGAGGGTGATGAAGTTTTTTGGTATGTTTGCTGTGACCCTGATTATCCTTACCCTAATGTACAAATGGATGACCTTTTAATTGCTTCTAGATCTCTTTTTTGGATTACCTGGATGTATCGCATTACAGGCTTCGAGTATTATTACATGAATATATGGAGCGAAAATATCCGGGGTAAAAATGATAAAAAATGGCCAGAGATTCCTTGGGATACTTATTCCTTTGGGACTATGAATGGAGATGGTCAGTTAATTTATCCTGGACCCACGGGAAAGTGCCTATCTTCTCTCCGACTGAAGAACATTCGAGATGGTATTGAGGATTGGGAGGCTTTTAAAATTCTGGATTTAATGAACGAGGTGCTGAAAGATAAGCTTAAGATGAAACCTAATTCTAAAATAGAGTTGTTAGTTGAGGAAAATAATGCTATATTAAATTTTGATTCCAAGATTGTTACCAGTCGTTCTAACTGGTCAAAAAATCCCTCTGATTATCTTCATGAGAGATTTCGTGTTAACTCTCAGATTAATAAAATTTATCAAGTTATCGGAAAGGTTGAATTTGAGAATTTTCTTAGAAAGAAAGAGAAAGAGGAAAAAGCTTTTCAGAAAAAAATTATGCAAAATAAATTAAATTTAATAAAAGATTTTTAATTGAGAGGATATTTCTATAGTTGAAAGAATGAAAAGATTTTCCAAAAGTAAATGTGTGTGTAGTATTAGTCCACAGGTTATTCCCGCATATTATCTTTCTTTGGGTGAATGTGCGGAAATAGAGACCAAAAGTCCAATGGAAGAGGTTTATAAATACTATCTTAAAAAAAAGGAAATCTTGGGAGAAGTTGCGAATTGGTCAACAGGACCTATTTATATAAAACAAATTAAACCTGGTGATATTTTAGCTGTGAAAATTTTAGATATAAAAGTTGAAGGTCCGGGAGTAATAAGTTTAGAAAATACTATAAAGATTTTAGAAGTAAATGGAGATAAGCTTACTTTTGGGGAAAACCTCTCTTTGCCTATTAATCCTATGATAGGTGTTGTAGCTATAGCTCCAAAACAAGGTGAACTCTCCTGTCATTTAGCTGGCGATTGCGGTGGAAATATGGATATAAAAGACATAGGAATAGGAGCTATAATTTGCTTGCCTGTAGCTGTCCCGGGAGCCCTATTAGTTCTTGGTGATGTGCATGCTACTCAAGGAGATGGAGAAATAGGTGGACAAGGAGCAGAAATAAATGCTAAGGTACTTATAAGAATAGGAAAAGATGATAAAAGTTTATCAAGGAGGCCTTATATTTATAAAGATGGATATATAATGACTGTAGGATGGGGCAAGAATGTGGAAGAAGCAATAAAACTCGCCGTAAAGGATATGATTAATATAATAGTTAATTATTTAAAGATTGCACCTCGGGAGGCGGAGAAGCTAATAGGTTTAGTTGGGGATGTTAAGATTGGCCAGGTTGTTACACCTATAAAGACGGTACGGGTAACTATGTCTATGGATATATTTCAGGGCAGAATTACTCCTCCAGAGGTATAAGGAAAGGTAAAAATGTTTTCCTCTTTATATAAGTTGTTTTCTTTCTTAAATGGAGATAGAGCTAAGGAATATGCTTATTTTATTTGGAATAAAGCCAGGTTCTCTTCCTGGGATAAGTTTGATGAACTTTCCTTGTGGTATGCCCAGGAAATGAAGAAAATTGGTTTAGAGGAAGTAGAATTAATAAAATTGCCTGCAGATGGTAAGACAAGCTTTGGGGGTATATTAATGCCCAAACGTTGGGAAGTTAAAGAAGCTCAGCTTAAAATTATCTCTCCTTATGAAAAAGTCTTATCTAATTTTAAAGATTGCCCTTGTAGTTTAATGACTTACTCAGCATCTACTCCTTCTGAAGGGATAATTAGTGAGCTAGTTTCCCAAAAGAGCAAAAACATAAAAGGTAAAGTAGTTTTTGGTTCTATTAAAGGAAAACTATCTTGCGATGAATTAATAAATAAAGGAGCGATAGGGATAATTAGTGATAAAGTAGAGAGATATGAAAAAGATAAAGTTGCTCTTAAAGAAGCAGTTCAATGGCATAATTATAGCTTAAATCCCTTTAAAGGAAGCCCAATATTTGGTTTCTCTTTATCTCCTCTTCAGGGAGAGAAAATAAGAAAATTAATTAACCAGCATAAGAAAATTAAGATATATGCTAATGTTCAAACAAAAACTTACTCAGGAAGGTTTTTACTTCCTACAGGTCTTATTCCCGGGAAAACTTCTCTGGAAGTAGTGCTAACCGGGCACCTTTTTGAGCAAGGAGCTAATGATAATGCTTCAGGCTGTGGGTTAAGTTTGGAAATAATGCGGTATATTAAAGAGTTGATAGAGAGAGGAAAAATCCCACGCCCTTATCGAGGTATTAGACTTTTACCTTCCCTTGAAGTAAGAGGAATGCAGGCCTATATTTATAAATATAAGAGCCGCATTCCCTTAATGGTAGCGGGATTAGATCTGGATATGGTGGGGGAAGAAGAACAGCTTTTACACTTATGTAAAAGTCCTGTTGCTAATTCGGCTTATACAGATTATCTTATAGAAGACCTTTTAAATAAATTTTATAAAGATAAAAATAGCCTTTGGGTAACTAAATCTTACGATATTAATGATAATTTATTAAGTGATCCCTTTATAAATGCTCCTACTCCTGTTTTAGAATTTGCCGATGATATTTATTGGCATACATCTCTGGATACACCTGAAAAAGTTTATTCTCAAACTTTAAAAAAGATAGGTATAGTAGCTGCTTCTTATTTGTATTTTATTGCCAATGCTGGTTACAAAGAGGCTAAGTGGATGATTGACCTTATAGATAAGAAAATGCAAATTGAAAAATATACTCCTTATAAATTACATACTACTCTTTATTCTGTATCAAGGCTTATTCCTAATAAAATTGAGCAGGAAAAATTAAGAAAATATATTGAGAAGGTGGAGAAAAGTTTATTGAAGGGAGCTATAATTGAGCCCTTAGAAGAAATCCCTGAGAATCTTAAGAAAAAAGCTAATAAATTGTATCCTATGAAGAATTTTTTAGGTTTTGTAGGGTTTGATGATTTAGACCAGAATCAATCTTTGGAATATAAAAGGATAACGGGAGAAAAACCAGGATGGATAAGTAGTCGCAATATAAATTCAGCACTTTTTTACAGTAATGGTAAAAGAAGTCTTTTGCAAATCTTACAATTACTAAGAGAAGAAGAAGAGAGATTTGATTTAAAAAAATTTATGGAACTTTTTCAATTTTTAGAAAGACAGGGATTAGTTTTGATGAGGTAGAAATAAAAAATGAAAAGGAATTTACTTTAACTTAACTTTTGGATAATGAAAATGAATATTTGGGCAGTAGGAGATCTTGAAAGAGCTAATCCTGTAAGTGGGGATATTTTTGAATTGCATGCTCAGAACAAAAAAATTCCCACGGATATTTATAAGGCGAAGAATTACCTATGGGATTTCTCCGAAGGAGAAATAAACTTGAAAGGAGCTCGTAACGAATTCGTAGTCTTTCAAATAATTATTAGAAGAGGAAAGTTCTTATGACTAATTCACCATCTATATCTCAAATAACTCATAAAGATATTGTGAAAGGTTTGCGGAAATTGGGCTTAACTCAAGGAATGGGTGTAATGGTTCACTCTTCTTTAAAAAGTTTTGGCTTTGTAAAAGGAGGTGCTCAAACTGTTATTAAAGCTTTAATGGAGGTAGTAACTTCGGAAGGCACACTTATGATGCCATCTTTTAATCATGGTGTTCCTTTTAAGGAAGGAGGTATAGGGTATTATAGCCCTATAGAAACGCCAACTATTAATGGAATTATCCCCGATACTTTCTGGAGAATGCAAGGTGTTTATAGAAGTCTTAATCCCACTCATCCTTTTGCTGCCTGGGGGAAAAATGCTCAACGCTATATAAAATTTCATCATCGCACACTAACTATGGGCCCACAATCTCCCATGGGACTTCTTTATGCTGATGGTGGCTTTGGTCTTCTTGTAGGTGTTGACTATAGAGTTAATACTTTTCATCATGTAGTAGAAATGTCTGTGGGGGCACCATGCCTGGGCTTAAGAACGGAAGCTTATCCAGTATTATTACCTGATGGACGGAAGGTAGAAGGTCGTACCTGGGGTTGGCGAGAGAAAAGCTGTCCTTTCACAGATTCTAATAGATACGGAGAGGAAATGAAACTACGAGGATTACAAAAGGAAATTTTTATTGGAAATAGTAGAGTTATCCTCTTTAAACTTTCTGATTGTTTTAAAATTATCGCTGATTTTCTTAAAAATGGAAGAGATGGTTTTCCACCTTGCAAAGATTGTCCAGTAAGACCAAAATATACCTCTCATACAGTTCCTTCTGACTGGAATAAAGAGAAACAATGTCTTTTATCAGATTTAGTAGCCTGGACCTATTAATTTTTTAGAAATTTGTTGAACATTAGTCTATATCTTAAGATATAGGAAATTTAATAATTTCTTTGGATAAGTTAGTAAGTGAGGTGAAAGAAAGGGGGGAACAGCTTCAGCGTTGAGGGGGAAAATGTGAAGCATTGTCCCCCTCAAATATCTTGAGCAGACAACTCTAAGTTCTATCTTATGATTGATAATAATCAGGAGGTATATAATTTGATGAATGAAGGAGTAAAAGTTTGGGAGGATAAGATTATTAAATTTACTTATAAGGTGCTCGAAGAGGATCCTCTGCCACATTTTTTTAGCAAGCATTATCCTTACACAAAAATAGATATGTTCAATAGCAAACCAATCCCTGTAGAATATAAAGCGATTTTTATGGAAAATGAGTATCTTAAACTTACGGTTTTTCCAGAGCTTGGGGCTCGTCTCTATTCTGTATATGATAAGGTATCTGAAAAGCAAGTTTTTCATTATAATGATACCATACGTCCGACTATGATAGCTCATAGAGGAGCCTGGATAGCTGTAGGCATAGAATTTAATTTGTGCCAGGTGTATCATCATACTGTAGACAATTTCTCTCCTGTAGATTATCTCTACAGAAAGGATGAAAACGGTAGCGCCACTGTTTATATAAGTAGTTTAAATAAGTCTTCCAATGTAAGATATTTAATAGCTTTAACTTTAAGATCGGGGGATTCACGTATAGGCGTTGAAATAAAAACTTTCAATACTGAGCTCATACCTAATAGGTACTACTTCTGGAGTAACGCCGCGATAGATGCCAGTAAGGGTCTTAGGTTCTTTTATCCAGGTTTTGAATCAAGCTTTGGACCTTATCCAATTAACAAGAGAGGAATTGATCTAAGCTGGTACAAGAATCATAAATGGGCAGGTGATATTTTTATAATAGATTCAGAGGAAAATTTTTTTGCATGCTATAATTATGATGATCATAGAGGAGTAATACATTATGCTGACCATCATATGATTCCGGGTAAAAAGATATTCACCTGGGGAACATCTAAAGATGGCCTTTTTTGGAAAGATTTACTCTCAGATAAAAGTATACCCTATATAGAAATACAAAGTGGTAGGTTTCTCACTATGAAAATGATCGAATTCATTGATCCTTTAGCTTTTGACCGATGGAAAGAGTACTGGTATCCCGTGAGAGAAATAGGTGGCATAACCTATGCTAATGAAGCCGCTGCGTTATATATCAAGATGGCCAAAATGGATAACAACTATCTTGCAAAAATAAAAATTCAACCAGCTATTAAGCTTAATAATGGTATACTTACAATTCATTGTAATAATAAAGAGGTCTATAAGGAAACAATAAATTTAAAACCTGAGGCATCTTTTGTTAAAGAGTTAATTGTCCCTTCAGATAAAATAATTGTTAAAATAAACGATCGAAATGGCAGAGAATTAATTTTATGGGATTATAGAAAGTATCGAGCTAAGTCTTCCCATGAATCTGTATGGAATGATTGTGCTGAAGAATTGTGGCTAAAAGGGATTGATGCTGAAAAGAAACGTACAAGGTTCATAGCTAAAACTTATTACGAGAGAGCTCTAAAGAAAGACAGTGGGTTCTCTCGCGCTTTATGCTCTTTAGCATTATTAGACTATCATTCGGGCCTGTATGAGGATGCCATTATGAAACTTGAGAAAGCTATAAAAAGAGATCCTCATTTTGAAGATGCAAATTATTACCTCGGATTAGCGTATTTGGCGATTGACAATTTAGAGGATTCTGAAAGAGAACTTTGGAAAATATATTCAGGTCATCACTATGGTGCACTGGCTGCATTCCTTCTCGGGATAATAAAGCTTAGGCGAAGGAGATATGGTGAGGCAGAGGAGTTTTTTAGAAATTCATTAGCCAAATATAGCTTGAATTTAAAGGCTATATGTATGTTATCTGCTTCCCACAGAGAACAAAGGAAGATTCGCCAAGCACTTGAAGTTATTGAGAAAGGATATAAGTTAATGCCTCTTGACTATTTAGTGCTTACCGAAAAACATTTATTGATGACATCAGATGATTACAAGAAAATAGTATTATCTGATGTCCAAAAAGTTCTTGAAGTAGCTAAAGATTACATATTTGCAGGATTATACAATGATAGCTTGAGAATATTGAGCGAAGCTGTAGTGAGAAAGAATTGTAAAGATAATCCCCTTATATATTATTATATAGGATACGTTCAAAAAAAATTGGGAGCAAATAAAGAAACCTTAAAATATTACAGAATAGGCTCTTCAAAGGTTTTTAATTATATATTCCCGCACAGGTTGGAGGAAATAAACATTTTGGAGGATGTTACGAAAAAACTCCCATTAGACCCGGTTCCTCGCTATCTTTTAGGTAACCTCTTATTCTATAGAGGTAGAGTTGAGGATGGATTGAAACTATGGGAAGAAGCAGCTAAATTAAAATTGGAACATTCTGTGTTATATCGTAACTTAGGACTCGCCTACACCTTGCTTAATATAGACCTGAGTAAAGCTGCTCAAATGTACTTAAAAGCTATCAGGCTTAATCCGCGGAATCATAGGCTTTACATAGAGCTCGATGATGTCTATGGTAAGATGGGCTGTATTGACAAAAGAGTCAATCTTTTTGAGAGGGTTTCTAAGAAGATTAAGAGAGATAGCTTTCTTGCAAGGCTGGCATCAGCCTATGTCGATGCTGGCAAATACGACGAAGCCCTAAATATACTGGTTAACACGAGTTTTACCCCAAGAGAAGGTTACTATGGTTTCTGGGAAATATATGTCGATACTCTCTTAGGCAAAGGGTTGAAATATCTTAAGAAAGGGATAAATAGTGAAGCCTTAAAATGCTTTATGGGTGCTACTAAATATCCTAAAAATCTTGGAGTAGGAATGCCGTTCTATGAACGTAGACGGGATGTAATCCAGCTTTACTACGCAGGCATAGCTCACCTAAGAATGGGAAATGAAGGAAAAGCATATAAAGTTTGGCAGCAAGCGATTAGAAGGGAANCAAGCTTAATAGATGAGAATAGCTTCTTCAAGGCCTTAATATTGAAGAAGTTGAAAATGGCCAAAGACTCCGAAAAGCTTCTGATGGAGATGTTATCCAGTATTAGCAATAGGATAAAGCAAATTTATGAGGATTTTGAGGGAGAGCCTAAATATTTGGTTACTTTACATAAATTAGACCAACGGGTAGCTTACTTATATTATGTGAAGGGGCTCAGTTTGATAGGTTTAGGTAATATTGATGAAGGTTCGAGTGAAATAAAGAAATCTTTGAGTATCTCTAAATCTATTAGGCATGCTCGGTGGGTTAAAGAGAAAACTTTTGTTGATATAAGATTATTATGAGAGTATAACCCACAGCTTTTTAAGGTCTATCTCTATAGGGACCCCAAAAGTTGGATAGATGTGTCAAATCATTCAATCCGAGACCTTTGAGAAAGATGAAATTAGGACAATTTAATTCCTCGGAAAAACTTTCTGGAGAAAGTATATAAGACTGAAAAATACAATTGAGTTTCAGAGGCCGATACAGTTTATTTCGTAGAAGGCAATATGTTTCCCACCATTATGGGCAAGGGTAAGCACTCTATGAGGCTGGTGAAAAACCCAAAATTTAACCTTTTATCCAAAATTTCCCCTATTTTACGCTTATTTTAGTGCCTTTTTAGGGATAGAACCTATAAAAATAGGTTATTTTCAACAAAGTTGCCCCACTTTGAAATATGTTGGGAGCTTTTTCACCAGTCTCCTAGCGGTGGTCTCTAGACCGGTGGCACGGTAACAAATGGACAGTGTGGGAACTCGGGAGACCTAAAGTATTCCTCATATATCACGGGTATGTGATAGTAAAACTATAAACGGTAAGCTATTACAAAAGATACTTTGGGAGTCGGATCAATCCATAGTAGCGAGGAAATCCCAGGTCCCGAGAAAGTAGCAAAGAAATACACTAATGGATTCTGTCAACTCACCCGCTACGCTGATATACGAAAATAAATAATATTAAAAAAGTAAAAACGGGAGGAATAATTATGGCTTATATTATCGATGATTTTCAAGACTTAGCCGTTGGGGCTTTTCCGTGTGAGTATAGTGCTTTAGGAGAGTATCATTTTGTAATGCCTAAAGATAATAGAGGAAACTGGATTGAGGCATCTAAATATTATGGATGGCGTAATAATCGGTGGAATATAATAGAGGAAGACGGCTCTAAGGTTATGGAGCAGTCCTCTATATCTTTTAATTGTTTACCTATTTTAGTTACTGGAGATTATAATTGGATGGATTATAAGTTAGTGGCTGAGATGCGTCCTCTTTCAAGATTAGGAATTAGCGGCATTATATTTAGATATCAGACCAGCAGTTCTTTTTATGCCTTCTACTTCGAGAAAGATATGGTAAAGCTTGCCTCTAACAACCTTGGGAAATGGAAAGTGCTTGCCTTAAAGCGTTTTGATGTTAACTGTGACAAAAAGTATAAGATGGGAATAGAAGTTGTTGGCTCACACATCAGCTGCTCCTTAAATGAAAAATCAGTATTCTTCTTGAACGATAAATTATTTAATAGGGGGAAATGTGGGTTAATAGCTAATGTTCCATCACGCTATTATAAGATTAGCCTGAATATCTTATCAGAGCACAAAGCAAGGACACTCTCTAATGATAAGGTTCCCAGGCCGGTTCTCTGGAAAAAGATTCAATTTGCTCCTAAAACAGGTGCTGGCAGAAGTATCAGGTTTGGAGATCTTAATGGTGATGGAAGGCTTGAGTTTATATTAGCTCAGAATATGAGAAGGACTATGGGTGATAATTTCTGCATGATAAGCTACATAGTAGCCTATGATTTAGATGGTAATATTCTCTGGGAGACTGGAGAGCCTTCTACCAGGCATGCATTAGTTACTAATGATTTACCTATGCAAATTTACGATGTCGATGGTGATGGAAATAACGAGGTTATCTGTATGAGGAATTTTGAGATTCAAATCTTAGATGGTAAGACTGGAAAAATAGAAAGAAGGCTACCAGCTCCTTATTCTAAAGGGACGAAAAGATGGATTAATGATTTCACTGAGGATGCATATTACAGGATTAATGGAGATTCAATAATGTTTTGTAATGTCTCAGGTAATCCCAAGCCACAGGATATTTTAATAAAGGACAGATATCACAATGTATGGGTTTACAACAAGGACTTTAAACTTCTCTGGGGTGCTAGCTGTAATACAGGACATTATTCTTATGCCTACGATATAGATAAAGATGGCAAGGATGAGCTCTTAATTGGTTATACATTATTTGATGATGATGGCAGTAAAATCTGGGAGATTCCTGGCCTCAAAGATCATGCTGATGGTATAGTAATATCTCCTATCGGCTTAGATGGAAAAATTAAGATAGTCATAGCCGGAGGAGATGATGGCATTATGATCGTTGATACCGATGGTAATATCCTTGCTCGAGATGAAATTGGACATGCTCAAACTCCTAGCGTAGCCAAGTTCTTTCCTGAGCTACACGGCCTTCAGATATGCACCATAACCTTTTGGCGTTATCCCGGGGCTATCTGTATGTATGATTCAAAGGGAAGAAGGCTTTCTGTATTTGAAATTTATCCCCTTGGAAGCCCTATCATTCCCACTAATTGGATCGGTAATGGCCAGGAGTTCATTCTTTTTTCAGGTGATGTAAAGTATGGAGGACTCTTTAATGGATTGGGCAGAAAGGTGCTCTCACTTCCTGATGATGGTCATCCTATACTGTGTTGTGATGCATTAAATCTTACTGGGGATGAAAGGGATGAAATTGTAGTCTGGGATACAAAGGGTATGTACATATATACTCAAGATGGTAAGTTTAAAGGAAATAAATTGTATGCTCCCATAAGGCGACCACTTTATAACGATTCTAATTATAAGGGATTAATCTCGTACCCCAATTATAAGGATTTATCCAAATAAAGTGCCCCGACTTTGAGGGGACCGCCCCCATTTACTGGCTTTTCTACGGATTCCTATTTTTAAAAGTAAAATTATGTGGTAACAAATTATTCTTTATTGCTCAGTCTTGCCTTTATTCTTTATTTTTGCTATATTACTTTTGAAGTATGAAAGTCTTTTTCTTAATCTAATCGAATACTTCAATGAAAAAGAAGAATGGGAAGCGAGCAAAGAAATTTTATTCAATAAAGAAATGATGGACGACGATCCAGGAAGTGGAAGGAGTTTATAATGTCTACTAATCGCAAGAAAAATCTTGTATTTAAAAATGCAAAGATAATAACCCCAATGAGGGTTATAGATAATGGGGTATTGATAGTTAATGAGAATAAAATTGCTGATGTTGGTTCTGAGACTGAGGTTAAAGTTCCTCAGAATACAAGAATAATAGATGTTTCTGGCAGGTATTTAGCTCCGGGATTTATTGATATTCATCTTCATGGAGGAGGGGGAGTAGATACTATGGAAGGGACAGAGGAGGCTATAGAGAGAATATCAACTATTCATGCCAGGGGAGGCTCAACCTCTCTTGTTCTTACTACTGGAACTGCTCCTATGGAGGATATAATAAAGGCGCTTGAAGGTATAGAATTAGCCAAAAGAAAGAGATTAAAAGGAGCACAAGTTTTAGGTGCTCATATAGAGGGACCATATTTTTCTTTAGAGCAAAAGGGAGCGCAGAACCCAAAATTTTTAAAAGAACCTAATCATCAGGAGTATCTTAAACTTTTAAATGAATATGATTGCATTCTCAGGGTTTCTGTAGCCCCGGAACTAAAAGGAGCATTAGAATTAGGAAGAGAGCTGCGAAAACGAGGAATCGTAGCCTCAATTGCCCACACCAATGCCACTTACAAAGAGGTTCTTGCTGCTGTTGATGCTGGGTATATTCATGTAACGCATATGTACTCATCAATGTCAGGATTAAAGAGAATTAATGCTTATAGAATCCCCGGGGTTATAGAAGCAACGCTTTTATTAGATGAATTAACTACAGAATTAATAGCCGATGGGCATCATCTGCCTACCAGTCTTATGAAACTGGTAATAAAAGCAAAGGGTCTTGATAAAGTATCAGTAGTAACCGATGCTTCCTGTGCTGCAGGGTTAGGACCTGGAAAATATTTTTTCGGGGGATTAGATATTATTGTTGAAGCCAATGTGCCAAAAGAATTTGAAATCCCGGGTGAAGAAGGAAATTATGTAGCTAAACTTTTAACCCGTGATTCTTTTGCTGGCAGTGTAGCCACAATGAATAGATGCGTAAGAAATATGGTTAAGTTAGCGGGTTTATCAATGCAGGATGCCGTTAAAATGGCAACTATAAATCCCGCAAGAGTAATAGGTATAAGTAAGAGGAAAGGAAGCTTATCAAAAGAGATGGATGCTGACTTGGTTATCTTTGATGAGGAAATAAATATTATAATGACTATGGTTGGAGGAGAGATAGTATTCCAAAGGTAATGTCAAAATTTTATGGTAGCCGCAACCTTTAGGTTGCGTAAGAAAAGACTAATACACAAAAACGCAGGCTAAAGCCTGCGGCTACCAATTAGAAAGATACTGAAATATCTCTGATAAAACTTAATAAAAGTTAAGGAGGGTAAAATGGATTTAGCTATTAACGGAGGGAAACCTGTAAGGGAAAAGCCTTTTCCTGCTCGTATTATGTTTGACAAAGAGGAAAAAGAAGCTGTGATGAAGCTTATAGATAAAGGTTCGCAAGAAGCTACGGCTTCAGCTTTGGACAGATATGGAGAAGCTCCGACCGAAGTAGATCTCTATGAAAAGGATTTTGCGGCTTATTTTGGGGTAAAGTTCGCTACGGCTGTGAGTTCAGGAACAGCGGCTATTCACTCCGCCCTGGGTGCTTTAATGTTGGAGCCGGGGGATGAAGTAATTACCAGCCCCATTACTGATCCAGGGACAATTGCTCCTATTTTATTTCAAAACTGTATCCCTGTTTTTGCTGATGTAAATTATGAAACTTTAAATATAGACCCTCGTTCAATTGAAGAAAGAATTACTGAGAGGACAAAAGTGGTAATTCCGGTGCATTTAGCCGGACAACCAGCAAATATGGGCCCTATAATGGATATTGCTAAAAAGCATAATCTTATCGTCATCGAAGATTGTGCCCAGGCACATGGGGCAAAGTCCAAAGGGAAATATGTAGGGACAATTGGAGATATAAGTTGCTTTAGTTTAATGAGTGGAAAGCATATGACCAGTGGTGGTCAAGGGGGAATGGTTATAACTAATAATGAAAAGTTTTACTGGAATGCTAAAAGATTTGCTGACAGAGGTAAACCCTTTAACTCTACTGAAGAAGGGAACCTTTTTTTAGGTTTAAATTACCGCATGACTCAATTAGAAGCAGTTATTGGGAGGATACAACTTAAGAAGCTTAGTGTTGTAAAAGAGAGAAGACAAAGAATAGCTGATAAGCTAAGAGAGGGGATGAAAGAATTTTTAGCTGTAAAGATGTGGAGATTTATTGAAAATGCAGAGGTAAATCCCTGGTTTTGTTTTCTTCATTATGATGAAGAAAGAATGAAAGTAGATAAAGAGACATTTGCTAAAGCTCTCCAGGCTGAAGGAATTCCTGTAGGTGCTCATTATATAAAGCCAATGTACCAGTATCCCTGGTTAAGGGGAAAAAACTCTTATGGTAAATCTCGTTGTCCCTGGAAATGTCCCCGGGGAAGGGATATTGATTATAAAAATTCGTGCCCTTCAGCTGAAAAATCATTAGATGACCATATGACTTTACATATTCACGAGTGTTGGACAGAAGAAGAAGTTGATGATACGCTTCGGGCAATTAAAAAAGTAGAAGAAGCCTATAAAAAATAAGGAGAGCGAATTGAAAGAATTTTTGAAGATGTTTAGTCTTGAGGGGAAGAAAGCGGTAGTTACAGGAGGAGTGGGAATCTTAGGTTCTGCTATAGCCAGGGGATTTGGCAAGGCAGGAGCCGAAGTTGCCGTATGTGATATCAAAGATACAAATAAAACGGTAGGAAGTTTGAAGAGAGAAGGGGTAAAAGTAAAGGGATATTATTTAGATGTTATGGATATTAAGAAGATAAGAGATTGTTATAATGAGATTCTTAAAAATTTCGGCAGGATAGATGTATTGGTTAATGCCGCTGGCGGAAACATTAAGGAAGCAACTACCTCAGATAAGCTCAGCTTTTTCGACCTTCCCTTATCAGCTCTGGAAAAAGTTGTGGGACTTAACCTCTTTGGGGGAGCTATTCTTCCTGCCCAGGTGTTTGGCAAAGGGATGGTCAATAACAAAGAAGGAGGCTCTATTATTAATATATCCTCTATGAGTGCTTTGCGTCCATTAACCAGAACATCAGGCTATTCTGCCGCTAAAGCTGCGGTGAGTAATTTTACCCAATGGTTAGCAGTTTATTTTGCTCAAGAGTATAACAAAAAGTTAAGAGTTAATGCCATTGCTCCTGGATTTTTACTTACCAATCAAAATCGTTATTTGCTCTTAAACAATGAGGAAAACTTAACCTCTCGAGCAAAGTCTATCATATCTCATACTCCTATGGGTAAGTTTGGTGACCCTGATGATCTTATCGGAACCTGTATTTGGCTTGCCTCAGATGCCTCAAAGTTTGTCACCGGGATAGTTATTCCCATAGATGGAGGATTTAGCGCTTTCTCAGGAGTATAAAAAGTTAAAATTGATTTCTCTAAAGGCTAATTATCTTATCAATGTCTTTGCTTGTTTGATAAATTCTCCCTTCAGGATTATTTTCATCGGGAGGAAGCTCACTGGTTAGATAACTATCATACCCAACACCTCTTAAAGCGTTAATTACTTCTTTCCAGTTAATGTCACCTTCCCAAAGATAAACAAAAGATTTAGAGGTAAGTTTAAAGTCTTTTAAATGAACCTTCTTTATTCTTTTTCCCAGAATTTTTATCCAGTGCTGAGGATACCCGTAAACTAAGATATTCCCTACATCAAAATAAGCACCTACATAAGGAGAGTCAAAGCTATCTATATAGTTTTTAAATTCTATAGGACTTAAGAGAAATTTATTCCAGACATTTTCAATCCCGATAAATACTTTTTTTTCTTCATATTCAGGGATAATTTCTTTGATGTTAGCTACTGAATTTTTCATTGCTTCTTCATAGGTTAAATCCTCCTTTACTACTCCTGGTACCAAAAGCACTGTATCTCCTCCTAAAAACTTAGCGCATTCTAACGATCTTCTCATTCCGGCAATAGCTTTTTTAATATCTTCGCTATCATTACTTGAAAATGGAAATTGCCAGTGATTGGCATTCATAATTGAGGAGATTTTTAAGCCTGTTTCTTCGGAAAGCTTTTTGACTTCTTCTAATTCTCTTTGACTTTCAATAGTCGCTGGTTCTATCCCNTCAAATCCTGCTTTTTTAGCNANCTCNANTNTNNTCNGNTAAGAATAATCCNNTGGAAAACTTCCTATACATATCCCTTTTTTCATTATCATAACCTCCATTTTATTTTAATTTTACTCCTTCATTGCTGTAATAGTTTAGTTTCTCTAAAATTTTTCTCTTTTTTCTGCACTGAGATTACTTCCGCTTCGTCTCGCAACGACAAGCACATTATTTCTTTGTTGGGGATAAACCCCAACACTTATGAAAATTTTCTTTCTAAAAGATTTCAGTAAGCTTAATCCGTAATTCTGGAAGAAGGGGTGAAGTTAAAGTATCTATCTTCTTATAAACGCTAAAAGTTTCGTAGCCTTCTTTTTTAAAAGTCAATACTTCAATGGTCTCCTCCGCCGGATCTACAATCCAATATTCTCGAGCACCATATCGAGCATAAAGTGTCCTCTTGCAAGTTTTATCTCGCTCAGTCGTTGACGGAGAAAGGATTTCTATTACCAGATCTGGTGCTCCCTTAATCTCTTCCCTTGTAATAGCATAAGAGTGCTCCCTGAAAATAAAGAGAATATCTGGTTGAATTACATTTTCACCAAGATGGACATCTAAAGGAGCGTAAAAAACTTCTCCTAACTTATTTTTCCTGACAAAATCTTCCAGCAGAAACTCAAGTTTTCTTGAAATTCGCTGATGATATATATTTGGTGAGGGAACCATAATTAGCTCTCCTTCTATAAGCTCATAGCGATTGGTCTCGGATTCTGGCAAACTCTTATAATCTTTATAAGTAAACTTAATTTTGGTGTTTACACTTCCCATTATTTTCACCCCCTTTAATTTCCACAATCATTATAACAAAATAAAACTCTGCGTCAAGAAATTCAGTTTTTAGTTCTTAATTCCTGGTTCTTGGTAGTCGCAGGCTTTAGCCTGCGGGGGTACCCGCGCTACAGTAGCATTGTGGTTTATCCCCAACAAAGCATTGGAGTTCATCTCTAACAGCGTCGAGGTTTATCTTTGACAAAGGGAAATTTTCATTTAAACTATATTTATGCATTATAGTGCACAAAATTTGTATATTTTAGGCAGTTGACTATGGAAAAATATTTAATTAAACAAATACTCCTGGAACAAAAAGAAGAAATTGAAAGGATTTTTAAAGAAAGGACTATTAAAAGAGAAGCTGAGGAAAGAGCAAAGAAAATGATTCCCTCAGATTTAATTAAAGTGATTATGGGAGCAAGAAGATGCGGTAAATCTGTATTGGCTCATCAATTATTAAAAAATGAACATTATGGTTATGTTAATTTTGATGATGAAAGATTGATAAGGGTAAAGACCAAGGACCTTAATGACTTTTTGGAAGTTTTAAAGGAGATAGACCCGGATTTTAAATATTTGCTTTTAGATGAGATTCAGAATGTAGAAGGATGGGAATTATTTAATTATGGAATCCATGGAGTGGAAATGCTCTATACCTTTATGAGCACTGGATGTGAATTTGTCCAATCTGTCTCTACTGAATATGGTCAGGTAGTTGCCGCTAAATGGAAAGATGGAAGATTGGGTATGGTTAGATGTTATCGTAAGGGTGCAGGAGGATTTGGATTCTTTGTAATAGGAGATAGAGATAATTTGCATAAAATAATAAGTGAAAAGTATATCTATCGAGAGTTGCTTAAACAAGTCATCAAAATGTTTGAGAAAGGGACTTTACCTTTAGACAACAGGGTTACTTTGGAGATAATTAACTTTATAGAATGTGCCCAACACTCCTCAAGAGATGGTGAAAGGATATACTTAGACAAAAATATTTCTGGTTATCTTTGATTTTAAAAGGAGAAGAAATGCCTGAGCTTTTAAATAGTATGGAGTGGTATTATATGGCTGAAGAAAGGGATATAATTCCTTCTCTTTCTTTTAAGGGAAAAACTAAAAAAGAGTTTGAAAAATGGCATGAACAATTAAAGGCTAAATTATTGGAACTCTTGGGAGAATTTCCTAAAAAAGTTTCCTTGGAGCCGGATAAGCTTGGAGAAGAAGACTGTGGAAAATTTATCCGGGAACAGTATACCATCGCCACCGAGAAAAATATGCGCATGCCTCTTTATATCCTAAAACCAAAGGACATTCAAAAAGGAGAAAAAAGACCCGGAATTCTTTGCTGTCATGGACATAATAATTTTGCAAAGAATAATGTAGCCGGAGTAACATTCAATCAACCAGAAAGAGAAAAGTTTATAAAAGAAGCCAATTATGACTATGGAAGACAAATGGCAGAAAGAGGCTATGTTACTATATGTCCAGATTTTCGACCATTTGGAGAAAGATTAGCTTCTTACCAAAATCCTTATCCCGGAAGAGATAAATGTAATGTCTATTTTATTAAGGGGCTTCTTTTGGGTCAAATTCTCTTAACTCGAAATATTCATGATGGGATATGTGCTATTGATTTTCTATGTCAACAAGGAGAAGTTGATCCAGAAAGGATTGGATGTATGGGCCTTTCCTTTGGGGGAACAATGACCACTTATATTTCTGCTTTAGATGAGAGGGTAAAAGCGGCAGATATTATTTGTTATCTTACCACCACCCGGCACTATGCCATAGAAACAGCTAACTTTTGTGGAGCTCAGTTTGTACCCTATCTCTATAAATATGCTGATGTAGCCGATATTGCAGGATTAATTGCTCCCAGGCCCCTTTTAGTTGAAAGTGGGGTAAATGATACTTGTTTTAGGTTTAAATTCGCTAGAGATGCTCATAAACACTTAAGAAGTATATATGAAGCAGCAGGAGCAAAAGATAAGCTTGAATTTGATATTTTTCCGGGAGAACATTCCTTTGCTGGGAATAAAGCTTTTTCTTTCTTTGATAAATACTTGAAAGGATAAAAAAGATGAGATTAAAATTAGGAATTGTTACTTATAATATCGCTAAAGATTGGGATATTGATACTATAATTGGCAAGTGCTCAGATTTAGGTTATGAAGGTGTAGAGCTCAGAACTACTCATTGCCATAAAGTGGAAGTAAATCTATCTAAAAAACAAAGGAAGGAAATATGCAAGAAATTTGAAGATTCACCGGTAAAGTTGGCAGAAATACCTGATAGTCCTGAGCCAGAAAGAATATTAAAGTACTACAAAAAGTTATTTTATTCTTTCCAATAAAGGTTATCTGTTAAATATTGTGGATACTATTTGAAGTGGGCAAATAGAGAAAGGGACGAAAATCTACATTTTTGTGGATATAAAGAAAATAAAACTGTTTCCTTTTTCCCCGCCTTACTTAGTTTAAAACTTTTTTGATAGGAGCAAAATAGAATGGAAAAAATTCGAGTTATTCATATAGGTGTAGGAGGCCGTGGCATTTGGCCGGTGAAGTTATTTAAACAGCGAGATGGCTTTACTTCGGTAGCTTATGTAGATGTAAGTAAGGAAGCGATGAAAAAAGCATGTTCCATCTCAGGACTTCCTTTGGAAAAGTGTTTTTCAAGTTTAGACGAAGCTTTAAAGGAAGTTTCTGCAGATGCGGTGTTTGTGATTACTCCTCCAGAGCTTCACGCCGAGCAATGCCTTCAAGCAATAAAAGCAGACAAACATGTTTTAGTAGAAAAACCTTTTACTTTATCTTTAAGAGAGGCAAAGCAAATAGTTGAGGAAGCAAACACCCGCCGGTTGTCAATCGTTGTTTCGCAAAATGTTCGCTGCACACCTTTATATAAAAAATTAGCTTATTTAATTAAAGAAAAAATTTACGGGAAAGCTTTCTTTGGCTTAATGATAAAGTTTGGATGGCGTCCGAAAATACATCATTCAGGTAAGATTCGTCATTCTTATCTCTGGGAACGAGGTGTTCATGATTTAGATACAGTTCTTTCTTTGTTTAATGCGGAGCCAAAACGAGTATGGGGATACAGTTTTAACCCACCCTGGAGTCCATATGAGCATGGTGCGGGTACTTATACCTGGGTGGAATTTGCGGATGGAGTTACCTTTGGGTTAATCTGTAGCTTTGCTGCTCACAGTAATAAACAAGATCTTCAAATTGAGTGCGAGAAAGGCTCTTTAATAGTCATTAACTCCAAGATTTACCTTAAAAAATATGATTCCACAGAGAAAGAGATTATACCAATAGAGGAAGGACCTCCAGCAGAATCAATTATTTTAGATGGATTTTATAAATATATAACTAACGGGATTGAGCCATCTTTTAGTGGTAAACAGAACTTAAAGACAATTGCGCTTGTTGAAGCATCTGGTGTAGCTTCAGATAAAGGAAGGATTGTAGATTTTCATCAATATTTGCAGGAAGGGAAATAAATGAGTCAAGAATTAAATTTGCAAGATATCAAGGAAGCAGCTGAGCTTATTAAGGATAAAATTTATCGAACTCCGCTTATATATAATGAATTTTTTAGTCAATTGACCGGAAATAAAATTTTTCTAAAACTCGAAAACTTGCAAAAGACAGGCGCTTTCAAGATTAGGGGGAATCTTAATAAGATTTTTCATCTATCCAGAGAAGAAAAAAGCAAAGGAGTTATTGGTGCTTCTTCTGGAAATCATGCATTGGGGTTAGCTTTAGCTTCTTCTCTGGTAAAAATTAAATCAACAGTAGTAATGCCAGAGACAACACCAAAGAATAAAATTGAGAAAGCTAAAAGATATGGAGCAAAGGTAATCATTTTTGGTGAAGGGTATGATGAAGCTTATGCAAAAACAATTTGTCTGCAAAAAGAAATAGGAGCTGTCTTAATCCCCAGTTTTGATGATCCCAGGATTATTGCCGGGCAAGGCACTATTGCATTAGAGATATTAGAACAAATTTCCGATGTTGATACAATAATTGCTCCCATTGGCGGAGGAGGTCTTATCTCTGGTTTATTAATAGCTATTAAGTCAATGAATTCTCATATTAAAGTTATAGGGGTTCAATCTGAAGGAGCACCCTCTATGTATCAATCCTGGAAAAAGGGAAGAATATGTCAACTAAAAAATATAAAAACAATTGCTGAGGGAGTAGCGGTAAAGCGGCCAGGAAGTTTAAATTTTTCTATTGTCAATAAATTAGTGGATGACATTGTTACTGTTAAGGAAGATGAGATTACTAATACTATAGGATTATTTTTAAAAGAAGCAAAGATAATAGTAGAAGGGGCAGGAGCTGTTTCTTTGGCTAGTTTAATCTATAATAAGGTAAAGATAAAAGGTGAAAAAGTAGCTTGCATAGTAAGTGGAGGGAATATTGATTGGGAGAGCCTGAAAGAAATTATTGATGGTAAGTTATATTATGGAACTAATGGAAATAGGACATGCTTCTATTGATTATAGTGGTTTGAGGTCTGGTTGTGGAAATTTTGAATGATTAGAAACCTTTGCCTACGGCTTAGCTATTATCAAAAGGGTAAAAGAAGCTTAAAAGTAGGGGAAGCATTAATATAAATATGGGTGAAAAGATTATTTAAGCAGGTTCTTAAAGTGAATTTAAGAGGAGAAAAAAGTGATAAAAATAAGGAATTTTCAAGATGGTGATGAACAAAGGATGAGAGAAATTGCTTCTCGAGCTTTTAGTAGATTTGCTCGATATGGAATAGATAAAAAGTTGCCCAAAGAAAAAACAGATGAATATTATCAAGAAGAAGTTTCGGAATATGTAAAAAAGGTAAGGAAAGATTCATCAAATCTGTTTATCCTGGTTGCTTATGAGAATACTGCTCTTGGATATATTGTGCTGGGTATAGATGAAAAATTGACTCGAATTTATAATTTTAAATGGGGACAGATTATTTCTCTAGCAGTTGATCCTGATTATCATAACAGGGGAATAGGGAGCTTACTCATCAGTGAAGGACTTGATTTGCTCAAGAGAAAAGATGTAAAATATGTTGAGGTGAACACTGATCAAAATAATGTAGCCGCAATTCGTGCTTATGAAAAAAATGGGTTCCGAGTAATTTACTCGGGTATAACTCTTTACCAACATCTTGAGTAAAGAAAGGTAAAGTTTGAGGATTAAAGGATTAGAGGGATAAAAACCAATAAAGAAAGGATAATAAAATGTTAAAGATAGGATTAATTGGAGGAACAAAAATATGGCATGGGATGACTTTCTCCGAAATGATTAATGGATATAATAAGGAGGAAGCAGTTAAGAATAATTGGGGTCCTTTATGTAAAGTAAGAGTAGGAAAAGATGCTCGGATTACTCACATCTGGGATGTTAAAAAAGATAATGCCGAAGAGGTAGCCAGAATTTGTGGAATAGAGAATGTTGTAGACAAAAAGGAAGATATGATTGGGAAGGTAGATGGAATTATTATTCCCGATGATACTACCCTAAAGCATCAGAAAAGAGCAGAACCATTCTTAAAGGCAGGTCTACCTACTTTTATTGATAAGCCCCTTTCTCCCGATGTTAAGGAAGCCGAAGAAATTGTAGAATCAGCTAAAAAGTATAAAACACCAATGATGTCTTGTTCTGCCCTTCGTTATGCTAAAGAAACTAAAGAAATCAGGGAAGGAAAAGTTGATCCAGGAGATATTCTCACCGGTTCAACTATTTGTAGAGGAGATTTAGTCTTTTACGGAATTCATGCTTTTGAACTTTTGTATTCAATTGTGGGAAGAGGGATAAAATCGATAAGGAATATAGGCAGTAAGGGTAAGGATATTGTCATTGTCCAATACAAAGATGGGAGAAAATTTATCCTCATTGTTTATGAAGACATTCATTATCTATTTCAAATGAACCTTTACGGAACAAAAGGCTATAAACAGGTTATTGTTGAAGACAGCGACTATTTTTACTCTGAGATGCTCCGGCATTTTCTTACAATGGTAGAAACAAAGAAAGAGCCATTTCCTCCAGAAGAAACTCTGGAGATAATTAAAGTGTTGGTTCTGGGTAAGAAATCAAGAGAGGAAGGTAAAGAAGTTTATTTGTAGTAATCGGTAATGTCAAAATTCTATGAAAGAATCACAGGAAAATAGATTATTTTGACATTACTCCAAATAGGGAAAGGAGGAAAGTATTATGATACTAATGCATAGTTATACTTACAGGACATATCCATTAAAGATGGCTTTAAAAAAATGTATAGAGTATGGATATGATGGTATAGAGTTACAAGGTGTTCATTACGATACACGGAACTTTGCAAGTGGGTTAGAAAGTGCTATTAGCCTGGCAAAGCGTTATAATGTTGCTATTCCGGTGGTAAGTTTCGGAACAAATCTTATCGCGGATGATGCCAATGAACGTAAGAAAAACATTGAAATTTGGAAAGAAGCCGTGTGTTCCTGCAGGAAGTACGGTGTCAAACGCATAAATGGTGGTGTTGGTTCCCTCGTAGGTGATGATCCTCATAACTATGGAGCCAATGGTTCTGCTATAGCAAAAGAGCGACATTATGAAATGGCAGCAGAAGGACTTCGTGAGATCGCTAAGATTTGTGAGACTGAAGGAATTAAAATAACTCTTGAAATACATATGAATGCTATCCATGATAGCGCCGTCTCCACTTTAAAATTACTTAATATGGATGATAGTCCCTTTGTTTTAGCAAATCCTGATCCGGGTAATATGTACGCAACCCCTCAGGCTGAAGAGGCAACTGAAGCTATTAAGATGCTAAAGGGGAAAATTGGATATTTTCACTTTAAGAATTGTCGTAAAATAGGTGAAATTTGCGATTATAGCTGGCCACTTGCTGGTGGTGATCTTGATAATTATAAGATTGTTAATGCGCTTTATGAGACGGGTTATGGGGGAGATATGTGTATTGAGTATTGTGGACTGGGAGATCCCGGTATAGCCGCAAAAGAAGATATTATTTATCTTCGAAAATTAGTAGCCGATGTTCTAAAAGTAAGTTAGTTATAAAAATCTCACAGAAAGGAGGAAGAGTGAGTAAGTCCCCATTACTATTCTATTTAAAAAAGGCGAAGAGTATTCCTATAAGAACTCCTACTTGTCCAACCCAGAAAATAAACATCCACTTTATAAGGTCTGCTCTTACTCTCTCAATTTTAACATCCAACTGTGCAAGACGTTTTTCAAATCGTTGTTCAGCAAGCTCAATGATATCTTCTTTAGAACGGTCGTCAATTTTGTTAAAAAGTTCTGTCAAAGCTTCAGCTCCCTCGTCACCAAGTTTTTCTCTAATAGCTTTAGGGATAGTAATCACTATAGGCATAAGTGTCCCCTTTGATTTTTATCTAATTTTACTATTGAGATTATATACGAGATAAAAGATGTTGTCAACCAGACGATTTCTTTGTCTCACCTTAACTGAATTGATATTAGGAGAGTTGTCAAGAAAGGTAATATCAAGAATTTTATGAAAGAAATGGGAAGATTATACCAGGAGGCAAAATTGACAATTGAAAAGAGAGTAAATGTGCGTGCATTTGCCATTGAAGGGATACCAGGATTTTGTGAATGAAAGAAGTTACCAGTATTTTAAAGGATTTGATAGCTTTGCCGAGTGTTAATCCCGCGGGAAGAGATGATTTACCCAAAGACTTAATTGGAGAAAGTAGGGTTAATGAATATATTATTGATTTTATTAAAAAACTGGGTCTTGAAGTAATTATTCAAAAAACAGAACTTCAAGGTAGAGATAATGTGGGAGTAATGCTTTATAAAGGAGAAAAATATAAAACTGTTATTTTAGAGGCTCATACTGACACCGTAGATATTAATGATAAGCACAATCTTCTTTCACCAATTGAGAAAGATGGCAATATTTATGGTCGGGGTGCTTGTGATAACAAAGGGTCTCTTGCATGTATGCTTGCAGCTATTGCTGATATGGCCAATAACATTTCAGAGTTAAATAATAATATCATTTTCCTTGGTGTAGTTGATGAAGAATATACCTGGAAAGGCAGTCTGGCACTTGTTTCTATGGAGCCGACAAAAAGTGCTGATTTTGGGATCGTAGGTGAGCCTACAAACTGCTGTATTGTTAATGGCTATAAAGGTGTGGCTCGCTGGGATATAGAAACTTACGGGAAAAGTGTTCATAGTTCACAGCCTGACAAGGGAATAAACGCTATTTATAAAA
>JGI24025J20009_10000390_pt1 | contig 34033 bp, 32 predicted proteins | sample Cruoilmetagenom3_FD_20009 | JGI IMG/M metagenome (IMG submission 20009) | reverse complement strand
GCCTATTATGAAAACTAAAAAGAGCACGGCTACTTCAGCAAACTCATTTATGGCACCATAGTTATCTCCAGTGAGACCTCTAAACCTGGAGCAAAGATATTTTGAAAACAGCAGGATAAGCAGACAAATTGCTGCCAGAAGCACTGCTCCCCACCAACTGAATAAAGCCAATGCAATCATCAAAGAAATCACCGTTGCTAAAGCCATTTCTTTCCAATCAGCCCCTTGCTTAATAGCCCATCCCATCCCTTCTTTCTTAGCCGCAGGGAAGCTAAAAATAGCATAGACCATTCCCCAGCGGCTCAAAAGAGGCATAAGAACGAGAGCACTTGACCTTAATCCCTCCGGCAGGGCAACCAATGAGGCAAATTCAGCCAGGATGAGGCAGCAGCCTCCCACTACTCCAAAGCCACCAACTCGACTATCGCTCATAACATATAACTTTTCCTGAACCGAGCTCTTGACTGCGAGGCCATCACAGGTATCAATGAAACCATCAAGGTGTAAAGCCCCCGTGAGGACAACCAAAACAATCAGAAGCAAGACATTGATCAAGATAGGTGGCAAAAATAATCCCAGGAGAAAATCCAAACCCAACAGTACCAACCCCAAGAAAAGCCCCACTATGGGGAAAAAGAGTAGCGACTTACTTATATCACCAGAAGTATATTTATAACGGTGGGGAGGAGGTATTACGGTAAGAAGCTGCCAAGCAGTCCAGAATCTCACTTAGTTATTCCTCTTTCTTTGAATTTTCCCTGCGGCATTCTACCATTCTGAGCACAACAAAGAGTCTTGGAGCTTTACCTATACTCAAGATAACGAGTCTTTCTTATTCCGTGAAACACCAGCTCCAGCAAAAGTAGCCATCTCATTCAAAGTTTTCACTCCCGCTTCTACAATTGCCATTCCCAGTACCGCCCCTGTCCCCTCGCCAAGGCGCATTCCCAAGTTTAGAAGAGGAACCAATCCTAAATATTCCAGCAATCTCTTATGTCCACTCTCAGCAGAAAGATGTGCAGCGATAAGATAATTCTTTAACAGAGGCGCAAGTTCAGTAGCTATGAGTGCCGCAGCTCCCGAGATAAAACCATCGATGACCACAGGGATTCGATGAGCTGCTGCCCCGAGCATAACCCCAGCTAAGCCTCCAATTTCAAAACCTCCGACTTTACTTAATACATCTATGGGGTCTTTGGAATCAGGTTTGTTAAGCTCCAAAGCCTGTTTAATCATCTCAATCTTATGAGCACGCTGTCTATCACTGAGCCCGGCACCATACCCAGTCACATTCTCCACCAGGTCTCCTGTAATAGCAGTACATATAGCACTACTGGCGGTAGTATTACCAATACCCATATCCCCAGTGCCTACAATATCAAGCCCCTTAGCGATTTCACCTTCTATAACTTCAATTCCAGCTTGAATTGAATCCAGTGCTTGCTCTTTCGTCATTGCCGGCCCTTTAGTCATATCTTTGGTGCCAAAATCAATCATCTTGCAGATAAGGCCAGGATGCGGCTCAAACCCTCCAATCACTCCCATATCAACGATGACAACGCGAGCGCCTACAAGACGAGCCAGAACATTTATGGCAGCACCCCCAGCAAGGAAATTAAACACCATCTGTCTGGTAACTTCCTGAGGGTAAAGACTGACTTCATCATTTACTACACCATGGTCAGCAGCCATAGTGATAATGGCTTTGTGCTCAAAGCCCGATATTACCTTGTCTTTAATACCAGCCATTTTAATGGATAGTTCCTCCAAGCGGCCTAAACTTCCCCTTGGTTTGGTCAGCTCATCCTGGCGAGTCTGAGCTGTCTTCATAGCCTCTACATCCATGGGCTTTATTTCTTTCAGTACCTGATAAAGAGAACTACTCAAAGTTTTATCCTCCTTTTCTCTTTCATTATCTCCTTAACTGAGGCAATTAATTTTTGACATTCAGGTAAAGTACGAGGAGCAATGCGAATGTACCGGGGAAGACCAAACGAAGTGCAATCACGTACCAATATCTTTCGTTTGAGCAACTCCATCCGGAATATCCTGGCATCACCAACTTCTACCAGAAAGAAATTTGCCTTTGAAGGAAGTGGAGATAAACCAAGAGCGGAAAGCTCCGTTATCAGATAGCTTTTTGCTTTCTCAAGCTCTGCCCGACAATAATTGAGATACTCTTCATTCTCCAAAGCCACAATCCCTGCTTTTTGAGCTAGAGCATTGACATTCCAGGGCAAAGAGATATTATGCAAGTTAGCGATAATTTCCTCACTTGCCACTCCATAGCCGAGACGAAGCCCAGCCATGGCATAATCTTTCGTCATAGAGCGTAAAACGAGCAGGTTATCAGCAAGGATGAAGTCCAAAGAAGTCCAGCTATTCTCGACAAAGCTAATATAAGCTTCATCCAGAACTATTAAAGCATTCTTAGCCGCATCCAGAATTTTCTCAAACTCTATCTGTGAGATATATTGCCCACTGGGATTATTGGGATTAGCAATAAAGACACCTGTGGCACCATGGCGCTGAATTAAGGCAATGGTTTCTTTTACATCTAATTGGAAAGCATCTTCTGGCAACAACTGTTGTTTTATCACAGATGCCCCGGCAAGCTGGCAAGCAAGCTCATACTCGCCAAATGTGGGCTCGATAATGAGCACTTTATCCTCCTGGTCAAAATACGCCAGAGCAGCAAGGCGTATAAGCTCAGTAGAACCATTGCCCACTATTATATTATCCCCTTTTATCCCCAACCTGCTGCTTAAGGAGCGCCTCAAAGAGGTAGACTCAGAATCAGGATAATGAGAGATGTCCATTTCGTTTATTGTCTCCATTAGCCCCGGCGGTGGCCCAAAAGGGTTTAAGTTAGCACTGAAATCGAGAACCTCCTGAGAGGCAATACCCAGCATCTCCAGCTCAGCATAATCAATACCTCCATGCGTAGCAGGCATTAGATCCACACGGCTATGGGTAAGTCCCCACGATACCTGTTTAGGTGATAAAGACAAAAAACATTACCTCCATGATTAAATAAAGGCCAATCCAAAGCAGGGCAGAGATATCAAGCAATCTCACTCCAGAGCCAATCAGTTGATTTGACAAGGGATTGCTGCTATCACCTAAAGTATAGTAAGCTCTCTTTTCCAATCGTGTCCCAAGCGCCCCTGCCATAGCACTTATAGTCCACCCAGCATTAGGACTTTCCGTTTTATAGTGGTCACGAAGCATAATTCGCCAGGCACTTTTGCCATCTTTATGATATAGATATGCTGCCGCTACCAGCAATAATCCCGAGATTCGTGCCGGGACGAAATTCAGGATATCATCCAGCCTGGCAGCAAATTTGCCCAAATATTCCCATTCTCCATGATAACCAATCATGGCATCTAACGTATTGACCACACGATAAGCTATGGCACCAGACACACCAAGAAACAAAAAGTAAAATAAGGGAGCAATGAAACTATCACAAATGTTTTCTGCCACAGATTCTATCGTTGCTGATATCAACTCGGGCTTCCCCATGCCTTGAGTGTCACGGCTAACTAAAGCCGGCATAGCAGCACAAGCTTTCTTTAAATTATCTTGAGAAAGAAATGATTTGACCATCAAAGCAGTCTGTCGCAATTCTCTAAAGGCAAAAGTACTTTTTAACAACAAAGCAGCTAAAAATACATAAGCTATAGAATTTAAATCATGGAGAAAGGACAAGAGAAAATAGACTGGCAAGACAAAGACAAGAATAGTAAGCAAGCACATCATGCCGCCATAGATGAATTGTGCTCGGGAATCACGGGGAAAGGCGATTCGCTCCAATAGAGATATCAGCTTTCCCATCCAGACAACAGGATGCACAGGTCGAGGTGGCTCACCCACAAAAAAGTCGAGAACCAGGGCCAGAAGAAAGACAAATAAAACTTCCACAGCTTTCCTTAATAGCGAATGTAGTCCTTTTCTTTGTTGCCTTCACTGCTTGTAATAAGCGTCACCGGCAAACCATTGACCGGATGAGGAAGGACGCTTACTTCAGCTCCATATACATCTTTGATATTGTGAGGAACAAGTACATCCTGGGGCACACCCTCAGTATAAATCTTTCCTTCCTTCAGCATGACCAGCCAATCGCAATATTGAGCTGCCAAATTGAGGTCATGCAAGGCAACAATAACAGTCAAACTATGCTCAAGAGACAGTCTCTTGAGCAAGTCTAGAATCTCAATTTGGTGATTTATGTCTAACTGTGCGGTGGGCTCATCAAGAAGAATCACCTCTGACTGTTGAGTTAAAGCCCGAGCGATAACAAGTCTCTGCCTTTCTCCTCCAGAAAGCTCCCCCACTCTGCGTTCAGCGAGAAATTCCGCTTGTGTCATTTTCATCGCTTGCCAGGCAATAGCTATATCCTTTCCCCCTTCATAGCGAAGAAGCCCCAGATGAGGCGTCCGCCCCATGAGCACCATTTCAAAGGCAGTGAAGGCTTCAGGCAAAACAGGATTTTGAGGTACGACAGCCACAAATTTAGCAAGCTCCTCTCTCTTGATACTCCCTATATCATGACCATCAATAAAAATATGCCCGGAGAAAAGATTGATCACTCTAGTCATCCCCTTGATTAATGTTGACTTCCCTGAACCATTAGGTCCAATGAGCCCCAACATCTTACCTGGCACCGCCTTCAGATTTATATTATTCAGGACGGCCCGATGGTTATAGCCTAAACTGACGTCCTTTAGTTCAATCACGACACTTTATCCCTTTTTGCTTAAACATAGCCTTTTCAAAAGAAAGCAAGTCCTTTCTTTCGTCGCAATAAGTAGAGAAAGAAGGGAGCTCCACAGAAAGCGGTGATTACCCCCACCGGAATCTCTGTGGGAGAAAGCAATGTATGCGCCAAGGTGTCAGCCAGGATGAGGAATACAGCACCAACTAGAACAGACAAGGGAAGCAAGAAACGGTGGTCAGGACCCCAAATAAGCCTCACGGCATGGGGAACAATTATACCAACGAAACCTATTAGACCCGTGAAGCAAACTGCAGCAGAAGTAATTAAAGTGGCTGCGCCCAGCAAAGTAAGCTTGACTCTTTCCACATTGATGCCCAACTGCTGTGCCTGCTCTTCGTCAAGCTGCATCACATTAAGAGGCCGGGCATGGAGACAGATGATTACAATACCCACCAATACACAGGGAAGCACCGTCCATACCTCAGACCATTTAGTCAGGGAAAGCCCCCCCATCAGCCAAAATACAATCCCATGCAATTCCTCACCACAAATGGTCATGAGGTAAGAAGTGATTGAGGATAGAAAAGCACCCAAAGCTACCCCAGCCAGGATAAGGGTGGTTGCTGGCAGGGTCTTGCCCACACGAGCCAACGAATAGACTACAACAACGGCACCCATGGCGCCAATGAAAGCAAATAAAGGGACTGCTCCGAGACTCATCCAAGAGATAGTGAAGGGAATGAGGAAAGCAACGGTAGCTCCCAATCCGGCTCCCGAGGCAACGCCAAGAAGATAGGGATCAGCCAGGGGATTGCGAAATAATCCCTGATAGGTAGCCCCGGCTACCGCCAAAGCTGCCCCCACCAAGCCCGCCAGAAGAATGCGCGGCAGCCTGATATCCACGATTATCGTATTCAAGGTTGCTATATTAAGAGTCGCTGGACAGGATGGAGTGATGTGTAAAAAAGGTATCTGGGAAAGAAGAACTTGGAAACAGGTAGAAAAAGGTATATGAGCGCTTCCCAGAGTAGTGGCAAATATAACTACTGCCACAAGCAATCCTAAAAGCCCTATCAGGGCATAAACCTTGCCCCTCCAATGAAGAGCATAAGGTACAGCAAGCTCATTGATTGATTCTGATACCGCACGTAACAGCATCGTTAAACCTCAGACGCAAAACTCCAAGAGCATACTTCGTGTAATCTATGTTAATATTCAATGCCCTCTCTTGTTTGTATCCCTTGATCATAAGGATGTTTCACCTTCTTAACCTCGCTGACCAAGTCTGCTGTCTCTACAATCTTTTCTGCAGCCCCACGCCCCGTCAAGATAAGCTCCAAATTCTCCGGTTTTGCCTCTAAAAGAGAAAGAACTTCCTCTTCTCTCAAAAAGCCATCATGCACAGCAATGTTTATTTCATCCAAAACCAGCATATCCCAGGATTCATCTTTGAAAAGTTCCTTAATAAACTTTATCCCCTTTAAGCATTCTTCCCTGACCTCACCAAGGCTTATTTCTTTATAGAAATAGGGATGTTTCTTAGCAAAGTGGAAGGTCTTTATTCCTAGCTTTTGCAGGGATTTATATTCGCCATACCCAAACAACCCGGGGTCTTTAAAAAAGGAAATGAAACCCACTTTGAAGTTATGGCCAGCAGCCCGAACTGCCTGACCGATAGCGGCAGTAGATTTCCCTTTGCCATCTCCAGTGTACACTTGAATTAAACCTTTCTCTTTCATCTTGCTCCCTCCACTAGTCTTTATCGTATTTGAGCTGAGATTTCCAAAAACCATACGTCGTCTCTTTTTCCCCTTTTACCCGGGGTAACTTCAAGTGGCTTTTTAAAAAGGGGACCCGCAGTGACAAAAGTGTGATATTCTCCGTTTTCCCCACACAGGTGGGAGCCAAGTTTGATAATTTGGCTTAAAAGAGCTTCATCCAAAACCTTTCCTAGTAAATTCTCCTCCAATCTGGTAGCTATTACCGTAGCTTTAAATTTCAACCTGAGAAATTCATCAATTAGCTTCTTTGCTTCCACTCCCCAAAGAGGTAAAAATGCCTCTATCCCCACCTCACTGCAGACCCTTTCTATCCACTCCCTATGCTCTTCTAACTCCATATCGCCAAAAACTCCTCCCTCTATCCCTTTTTCTTTAAGCTCAGTCACAACCTTCTTAAAGTTCTCTTCATAATCTTCCCAGGATGTTTTTACCTGAATTAAGGGAATACCAATAGCCTCTGCCTGCAAAGCTAAAACATCAGCCTTAATCCCATGAGACCTTGATCTCTTTCCATCTTCGGAGACAAAATTAACCAAATATAAAACTTCGTGTCCCTGTAAAATTGCTTTATAAGTTGCCAGGGCAGATTCTTTCCCGCCACTCCAGGATGAAAAAACTTTCACTTGATCACCTCCTTAGGCTTATCGAAAACCTCAGGATGAGTAAAATAAGCAAACCACTCCAAGGCATCGACTATTCTTGGCCCAGCACGATTAATTAAATCAGCGTCAACTTGATATATTCTATTATTCTTTCCAGCTTCGGTAACTTGGAGCCGTGACTCATCGCTCTTTGCCCATTCAAATGGTTTACTTTTAGCTTCCCCATGCCCGGTACAAGCAATGATTACCTCAGGATTTCGGAAGACAACTCCCTCAAGATCAACTGTGCCATGCCCAGTAATATCCTGGAAAATATTAACCCCTCCCGCTTTCTCAATCAGTTCCTGGATAATAGTTCCCGAGCCAACGCTCCATAATGGATCGTGCCAGGTGATAAAGAAGACCCTCGGTTTTTCTTGCATATTTTTGGTTGTATTCGTTATTTCCTCAATCCTATTTTCCATTTGGGTTACAAGTTCACTTGCTTCTTCCTCTTTTCCGGTTACTTCCCCCACCATTTGGATGTCTTCAATTATCCCGTCTAGATTTTCTGGGGCCAACGCAAATACGGTGAGGCCTCTTTCCTCCAGAGCAGGGATAAATTCCTTGGCATGAATGCTACTGGCCAGTACCAAATCAGGCTGCAGCTCGATTATCTTTTCAATATTGGGGGTAGAATATCCTCCTATCTTCTCCTTATCCAGAGCTTCAGGCGGGTAGTTGCAATACTCCGTCACCCCCACGACTTTATCTCCTAGACCTAATGCAAATACTATCTCAGTGTTGGAAGGAGCTAAGGAGACAATTCTCTGAGGTATTCGTTCAATATTGATTGATCTTCCCAGATCATCAACTACGGCTCCTGCAGGCGTAGGGGTGGCAGTAGAACAGGCTATTGAGAAGACAAGAACTAGAACTAAAAACAACAAAAGGGATCTTACGTCTCTCATAAGACTTGACTCTTCAAATTACTTATGCTAATGGCACACAACCCACATTTTACAGGTTAATTTTATTATAAACAAGCAGACTTGATTTAGTCAAATCATTATGTAAACAGTAAATAGGTCAACACAACCTAGAGTGAACCTCTAGAACTGGATAGTTTATGTCAGGAAGGTTTGGCAGGGTCAGAGTACCCTATAATAAGGGTTAGAAAGGGTCTTGCCATGAAGAATCAGAGAGGTTTCAGCATTGGGGTACCCTTCACCAAATGATTTTGAGGAATTGGCACTTGTTCAGCAAAATAATAATGAAGTACCCCATCAAACCCTCCTCCCCTTTGCTATCCAAGCATAGAGGTGTACTCCATTATCTTCCAAGAAGCTCTTTATACTTTTCACCCACTTTTGCCCAAGTCCATCTTTTCTCCACAAGCTTACGCCCATTCCAAGCTAATCTCAGCCGTTCTGTTTCATCAGTAAGCAGATCAACAATTTTTTTTGCCATTTTCTCCTCATTTCCCACTAAACAACCAACGTCTTCCCCTTGAAAAATGAACCTGTGGGCATCAATATCGCTAACTATGGGAACAGCACCGGCAGCCATAGCTTCAACCAAAGGAATACCAAATCCTTCAAAAGCAGAGCTAGAAAGATAGATGGCAGAGCTCGACAACAGTTCAATCTTTTCTTCTTCGGGTAGATAGCCATGCATGATAACGTTCCGCGATAACTCTAAGTCTTCGATTCGCTGGCTTACTTCTTTATGCTTGGGACCATCACCAATAATGTGTAATACTACGTCAGGAATTTTTTCCTTTACCATAGAGACAACATCAACAAGAGAACACACCCTCTTGAGTTCAGTCAACCTCCCAATATAAATTAAACTATAAGGCACCTTATTTTCAACGAAGAAATAGCGTTCGACATCAACACCATTGCCTACAACTACAATCTCATCCGAGCCAAATCCTTCTTCCACCAGAGTACCCTTAACCATAGGATTAATCACGGCAACCTTATCCAGTTTAGTTAAATTAAGTGCCAGCCTCTCCAGCATCCCAATCCCCGAGAATGCACGCTTGGGTGAGCCATCAACAAACGCGGTATGGTATAAGTGGTGAACAACTCCTACTTTACAGGCTCCTGTGGGAATAAAACGGAGAAGAAACGATGCTGAAACACCATTCCCAATTAAGATGTCTGGTTTCTCCTCAACAATGTAGTTTCTGGCTTCTTTAAGAAAAGATAAATCGCCACTATGCATCCACCTTATCCATCTGGAGCCTCCCAGACACAAGATATTAACCCCTTGATATTTAATCTCCTGTTTATGGTTATTTCCCGGCAGGTTGGGGCAGAGAATTGTGATATCGTAATCTGAAGTCAGGTTAGCTAAAGCAAACAAGGCGTGTACTAAACCACCCTCAGTGAAATAAACGCCATCCCCTTTCAGTGTTGGTCCACCAGTGAGATTAATAAGAACTATCTTCTCCACTTTTACCAGCCAGGCGGAGTATGAATTTACGCTACAGTTCCTTTTCTAGATTGTCCGCTGCATCGTAACACAAGATAGGTAAACATCGATATTTATGATAATCTAGTCATGAGGGAAAAATCAAACTATAATTACAATATAGCTATGGCGAATACTATATGGCAAATTCTCGCTGCAGTTACCGCAGGCGGCTTGCTATGGCTGGGCATCGTTTTCTTGCTAGCCGCACTCGGTGAACTGGGGTTGCCGGTAACCAGCCCAATTTTGGAAAGTATGCTGCTGTTTACCGGCTTTCAGATTGCTCACAGCGGGTATTTCATAGCGTCGGTGCCATTTCTGACGATAGCAGGCATTGGGCGTTTGTGTGGTTCCACATCTGCTTACCAGCTTTCGTCTTCCTTCGGAGGCACCATCATAGACAAATTCGGCAAATATGTTCGCATCACTCCGGAACGCCTTGCCCTGGGGAGGCAAAAGCTGGGGTCACTTGCCATACCCAGTATAATTGCAGCGCGGTTTACACCGGGATTTTCCATTATCAGCACTATTGCCTGCGGTATCGCTAAAATTGGCCACAAACACTTTTTCATCGCCGTGATCGCACATGTGCTGCTCTGGGAAATGCTTTTTCTGGCATTGGGAGCTTTGGGCGGTAGAGTATCAAAATTTTTCAATCCCCAACTTTACCCCAATATACTCATCATATGGATAGTAGTGATGATTACTGTGGGGGCTATTGTGGGATATATCGCTTTCCGACGAATGAAGAATACAGCATAATCACCTTCAAGGAGACTATATTACTTTTCTCCTTCACCGATAAATGGTTGGTCAAAAAGAAAACGATTAAACAGCACCTTTATAGTACAATTACCTTTCCTTACATCATCCCTGAGCTCAGCAGTTAACCGCCGCACTACAATAAGAATAAACAAGACAAAAAAGCCCAGAGTTAAGCCTTTTAGCCCACCAGAGCACCAAGAAACTACGGGAGCAGCAACAAATCCCAGGAGCATACCTAGAGGTAAGCTCAGAGTCATGCGATAGGCAAAGTTGGAGAATCCAGTATGTCTATCCCGTGTCTCAATAATCATATTGCCACGATTCTCATAGTAATATTTCAGAGCAGCGCCGGCAGCAGAAAATATAAGAGAGAGCAGAACCCAGTATTCACCGTAAAGCAAGGGCAAGGTAAATACTATACCCACACCAACCAGATTCCCTCTCTCCCCATGGCAAATACGAAAAGGTGGCCACATTTGTCCTGCCACAGCAGCCACACCAGAGAAAACAACCACTATAGTCGGTAAACCAAAGCCAAAGCCAATCAGTATAATAATGATTCCTTTAAGGAAATCCACCCCTCCTGCCAGTATAGCCTTTTTCTTGCTTGCCTTATGCCATAAGGCAATATGTAAATCTTCTTCCTGAGATGCATCCAATCCAGATATCCTGGCTAAGGCAACAACAAAAGGAAGAGCACCTAAAAAATAACCACCCAAAAGCAAAAATATATTAGCTAACACCTTTTCCAAAATCGACAATATTGTAATCCAAGTTTTCCTCTTCTAATTTCCCTACTAATGCTGCAATATTATCTTCGCTACAAACAACGAAAAAAGACAGGCCACAATAAGCTGCCTCTATCGCTGCTTCTTTAACACCATAAAAATATTGAGGGAGCTTATCTGTCTGCTTTAAGGCCACCAAAGCTTCAAGCCCAATAGCTCCTATTAGCTTGGCTTTACCTGCCTCATTTTTCAATCGGGTAAGGTCAGTATTCCGTGAACCTCCTTCCTGCACACCAGGAACTTCCCCTATAGTTATCCTGCCAGTCGTAAGCTTTATCAGCCCCTCTATCCCAGAAACACCAACACCTTCGCCTTTTTTAGCTTCAGAAACAGTTATCCCTTCAGCTCCCTCACCGCTCAGAGCATCAGAGGCAAATAACACCCCATCTTTCATATATAGGGAAACTCTTTGACCGGTTGATAAATCGCTATCAGCTATCGCAGTAGAAGTCGCTATATCACTTATCACCTTGTTCACAAAGGAGGAGTAGTTTTGTAATTGCCGGGACATCTTCAAAATCCAGTCCACACCCTCTCTGGTTACCCTATATCGCGAACGACCACGAGAACTAAGCCAACCATCTTTTACCAGTTCTTTAACATATTCGGAGACCGCCTGAGCAGTTATACCCAGTCTTTTAGCAACATCTTTTTGTTGTATGTTGGGTTGATTAGCTGCTATCTCCAGCAATATCTGGAATTTAGTAGCCAGGTTTTTGCTTCGTAATATTTGCGCTGACATGTTTAAAAAATCCCTTTGATTTTGCCCGTACTCAGGTCAACATCTATCGAAGCAAATGATGGTGCGGCGGGGAGCCCAGGCATGGTTAGAAAATTGCCAGTTAAGGGGCAGAGGAATTTGGCACCAGCAAAAACTTTGACATCCTGAATAGGCAACCTCCACCCTTTAGGAGCCCCGAGCAGATTGGGATCATGGGTCAGTGAGAACTGGGTTTTCGCCATATTAAGACATAAGTCCCTATAACCCAGTTCATTATATAGCTTAATTTTATCTTTAGCCACCGGAGCATAATCAACTCCGTCAGCACCATAGACCTTCGTGGCAGTAAGTTCAATTTTTTCCTCTATAGAAGCATTTTCAGAATAGAAAAATTTGTTTTTTACCGGATTTGCCATTACCCCTATCACCGCCCTGGCCAATTCAATAGCACCACCTCCACCTTCAGCCCAAGCTTCATGAATTACGGCAGCGTCAGCTCCTGCAGCCAAAGCTGCCTGGCAAGCTAAATTCAACTCCTGCTCAGTATCCCAAGGAAACCTATTAATAGCTACTATGGCGGGAATATTGAAAGATTTCACGATCCTTATATGAGCGGCTAAATTTTGGCAGCCCTTCTCCACAGCACCAAGATTTTCTTTCTCAGCCATCTCTTTCACAGAATCATAGGGCATCCCGGGGCGAAGGTGAAAGGCACCACCATGCTGCTTCAGAGCTCTTATCGAGGCCACAATCACGGCACAATCTACATTAATACCACTTTGCCTGACTTTCACATTCATTAGTTTCTCAAAACCGCAGTCGGTACCAAAGCCACTTTCGCTGACTACATAGCCACAAAGCCTTAAACCTACCAAATCAGCCAGTACTGAACTATTCCCATGAGCTATATTGGCAAAAGGGAATCCATGACATAAGATAGGATGATGCTCTGTGGATTGCACCAGGTTTGGTTTGATAGCATCCACCAGTAAAGCAGTCATGGCTCCAGCAACTTTTAGCTGTTCACAGGTTATGGGATCACCTTTGTAAGTGAAAGCAATAACTGAGTGACGAAATCTATCCCTCAAGTCAGCCAGATTCACAGCTAAACTATGAATTGCTGCCGCCTCAGTAGCAGCGGTAATAACACAGCTACTTTTTCGAGAATCAGCATTGACTTTGCCATCAGAGCTAACAATGATGTTACGCAATGCTCTATCGTTTATATCAATGCAGCGTGGCCAGTTAATACTAAGTGGATCAATACCTAAGTGATTTCCGAAAAATATGCTGTTATCTATGGCCGCAGCGCATAAGTTTTGTGCTGCCTCAACAGCAGGAATGTCACCGGTGAAGTGGAGGTTAATTTCTTCCATCGGCAGCATTTGAGAATATCCCCCCCCACAACCACCACCTTTAATGCCAAAGTTAGGTCCCTTTGATGGCTCCCGCAAGGTATTACATACACTGAAGCCAAGTCTGGCTAAAGCTTGCCCCAGACCAATACTGGTAACTGTTTTACCCTCTCCTAAGGGCGTGGGAGTCATGCCCGTTACTACAATAAACTTACCCAGGGGCTTACTTTTCAGTCTCCGCAGCACCTTGGTATAATCAACCTTGGCCATGTAATTGCCGCAAGGCTCAATTTCCTCAGCAAGAAGTCCCAATTTCTTCGCAATCTCTGAGATGGGCCAAAGCTTTGTTTTCTGAGCGATTTCAATATTGCTGAGAATGTCCATGTTTCTTAGCCGCTGCCACTACATTATACAAAAGCATGGCTACCGTCATAGGCCCCACTCCACCAGGAACAGGTGTTATTGCCTCCGCCACCTCTCTGATAGCCTCAAAATCAGCATCACCCACTAAGCGATAACCATTTTTTGCCATAGGGTCTCTTACACGGTTAACGCCAACATCTATAACCACTGCCCCCGGTTTAACCATATCCGCAGTTATCACCTTAGGATTGCCCACAGCCACTATCAAAATGTCTGCCAGCCTGGTTATGGAAGCCAGATCCTTTGTTAAAGTATCACACATAGTAACCGCGTTAGTCTCCATACCCCTCTGCGTTAGCATAGCTGCCAGGGGCTTTCCCACAATGTTGCTACGGCCACAGATAACTATATGCTTGTTTTCAAGAGAGTAACCACTCCTTACCAGAAGTTGTAAAATACCGTGTGGCGTACAAGGCAACAAATAAGGTTCTCCACAAACCAGTTTCCCCATGTTGACCGGATGGAATACATCCACATCCTTCTCAGGACAGATTCGTTTATTTACCTTCTCCACAGAGATATGTTGGGGCAAAGGTAGCTGCACTAAAATGCCATGAAAGCGAGAGTCATTGTTAACCCTGTCAATGAGTTGTAAAGTTTCCCTCTCAGGAATATCTCCTGGCAGATGCGTTGTCTCTTCATATATACCCACTTGCTCACAGGCTCTTGTTTTGTTGCTGACATAGGAGAGTGAGGCAGGGTCATCCCCCACCAGCACTACCTCCAAGCCTGGGGTTATACCCTCTTCCCCTAACTGCTTTATCTCAACTTTGAGTTCAGCATAAATTTCATTGGCTATCTTGCTGCCATCAATTAATTTAGCCATCAGTACTCAAATTACCCTAGACAATTTCACAATCTGGCCTCACTTGCTATCCCTCCACAACTATTCTGGCATCAACAACCACAGCCCCATCCTCGTAAGCAAACACGGGATTGAGGTCGAGTTCTTTGATCCGAGAGTTCTGCTCAACAAACTGAGATATCTCAACTATTATCTTTTCCAGTGCTGGGATACTAACCAGCTTCTTACCTCGATAACCTTGCAGTACAGGATACCCTTTTATTTCTTTGATCATTTCAGCGGCGTCACTTTCGGTAACCGGGACCACTCTAAAGGAAACATCCTTCAACACTTCTACCAATATGCCACCAAGTCCAAACATAAGCACAGGTCCAAATTGTGAATCTTTACTCATGCCTACGATGACCTCTATTCCTTCTGGTGCCATCTTCTGCACTGACACACCTTGAACTTGAGCCTGGGGATATTTTTTTCTAGCAGACGATGTGATCTCAGTATAAGCTCTGTCCACCTGGGCAGCATTGGACAAGGCCAATTTGACCCCACCGGCATCACTTTTGTGAACAATGTCCGATGAGCTTATCTTCAGCACCACAGGGAAACCCATTTTTTTGCTGATAGAAACAGCCTCTTTTTTATTCCCTGCTAGCTTGGTTTCAATAACAGGTATTCCCCACCGTTTTAAAAGCTCTTTGGACTCAACCTCAGTCAATAATCCTGACTGTTTCGAAATTCGATTTTCTAACATAGATCACATCTTTTTTATTACATATTATTTTGATGAACGCTTATTATAACCCATTCGCTCTATCCTAGCCTCTCCTGCCAAAGTCTTTCTCAAGTTGATATGAATTGATATGAATCACTGTAGGCCTACCATGAGGACAGGTCCGCGGTTGCTGAGTTTGCTCCAGCTGCCTTAATAACTCTCTTATCTCATCATTGCTTAGCTGTTGCCCTGCTTTGATAGCACTATGGCAGGCAAGAGATTGGGCAACTTTCTCTTCCCAAGGCACAGAATCCTCCTTATTATTGAGAGTATCCAGTAATAGATCTATGGCCGCGGTAATTTTTGTCTCGCCCAGCAACAGCGGCACACTGCGTATAAGGTAATTCCTATTGCCAAAGGACTCAACCACAAAACCAAACTGAGTCAAATTCTCCATATTGGCTCTTAGAATTTCCTCATCTTTGGGGCTAAGTTCTACAGTTACTGGCTGCAGCAATCCCTGGACTTCAACTTCCCTCTGTGCCCACTGAGCCATAATCTTATCATAGAGGATACGTTCATGAGCGGCATGCTGGTCAATTATATACAGCCCATCAGGTCCCTCAGCAATGATGTAGGTATTAGCTATTTGTCCCAGGACACGCAAAACAGGCAACTTCAGAGGAAGCAGCGGAGCAGCAAAAACTGGCTCCCTATCTTTGACCTCGAGATTTGACCACTGCCAGGCGATATCCGGTGAGGCTACAGCTTTAAGCTTAGCTATGGGAGTTCTGTCCAACGCTCCCTTTATTGTCTTCTCCACGACCGAGAAGATAATTTGTTCATGGTGAAATTTCACCTGAGTTTTGGCGGGATGCACATTCACATCAATTTCTTGAGCCAGTAATGATATGTTGATTACCGTAATGGGATACCTACCCACCATAAGCAACCCATGGTAAGCTTGCTCAATTGCCCGGGCTAATAAGGGACTATATACCCAACGGCGGTTGACAAAAAGACTGAGATAGCTGCGATTAGAACGCACCAGAGAAAGCGGACTTGTTAGTCCGATAACTTCGAGCAGAGCATCTCTTCCTATTACATCAAGCATTTCCTGAGCTACTTCGAGCCCATAAACCTTACTCACCACTTGGCGTAAGTCACCGTCCCCTTCCGTTTGCAAGTTCAGGCGATGATCAAGAAACAAAGCGAACTTAACCCCAGGGAAAGCCAGTGCATATTGATTTACCACATGAGTGATATGGCTACTCTCGGTACTTTCTGATTTGAGAAACTTGCGTCGGGCAGGAAACTGCTGGAATAAATGAGAAACACTTATGGTAGTTCCCTGAGAACGGCTGCGACTTTCCTGACGAACTACTTTGCCATGTTTCAAATAGAGAAACCTGCCAATGTTCTCTGAAATCGCTTTAGTGAGAACTTCTACTTCAGCAACAGCAGCAATACTGGGCAGTGCCTCACCGCGAAAACCCATGCTGGAGATTTTTCCCAAATCGTCTAAATTGGTAATCTTGCTGGTGCTATATCTATAAAAAGCTAACTCAGCTTTCGCTGCAGGGATACCCTCCCCGTTGTCGCTTACTTTAATCAACTCCGCTCCGCCACCCTGGGCTTCAACGATAATCTGACTGGCACCAGCATCCAGGGAATTCTCTATTAACTCTTTTACCACCGAAGCTGGTCTCTCAATTACCTCACCAGCAGCGATTCTTGAAGTTACCTCCGGGGCTAAAACCTTGATAGGCATTTAATTTTACTTTACGCACCTGCCCCTATTAACTGATAGGCTGGTGCTATTAATCTTGCTGAGTCCAAATAACTGATTAATTCTCTCAAATCTCCAGTCCCAATTCAAGGTTTATTCCTCAGTGAGCCCACACAGGCTGATAAACGATACCAAGATATTGACGAGTATAATTTGTCGGCGCAAAATGGATTTGATATTATCCACAGCAAGGAGGTAGGACGATGTATATAGAGAGTCCCAGATACACCGAGCGCTTTGGTTCAGTCAGGATGAATCATGTACAGAGAGTAGTAGCTTTAGACTCAGGAGCGAAAAGTGAATTGCCCCCTCATGGCGCCATGGGAGTAATGAAGATAGATGAAGAAACAATGAAGCATTTTGAGGACAAGATGGCGATTGTCATTCCCATCAAAAATGAGAAACTCAAACTTTTTGAGGGAGTGATCAGTGGCATACCACATGACTGCTTGGCGATAGCGGTTTCCAACAGTCAAATAGAGAAGGTTGACAGATTCAGAATGGAAGGAGATGCCCTAAACCAGATTTGCCGCTTCACATCCCGTGATGCTTTGATCGTTCATCAGAAAGACCCCGCTATCGCTGAAGCTCTGGCAGAAGCTGACTACAATGACCTCTTAGGCGAAGATGGACTGGTACGTGATGGTAAGAGCGAAGCCATGGTGATAGGATTGCTCCTGGCTATGACAGCGGGGAAAGAGTATGTTGGCTTCGTAGACGCTGATAACTATTTCCCCAGCGCAATACTGGAATATGTCAGAAATTACGCCGCCGGTTTTAGCCAGGCCAAATCTGATTATAGTATGGTGAGGATACTATGGCATTATAAGCCCAAAATTTCAGGCGGGGTATATTTCAAAAAGTGGGGAAGAGTGTCAGAGATCACCAATAAATACTTGAACGATTTGATATTCTCCAAAACAGGATTTGAAACTGAAGTGGTAAGAACTGGCAATGCGGGAGAACACGCCATAAGTATGAAATTGGCAGAGATTTTACCTTATGCCTCAGGATATGCTGTGGAGCCTCAAGAATTAGTGTCTATCTTCGAAAATTTTGGCGGCATCCTGCCCACTAAGGATCGCAAAGTAATGGAACAAGGCATAGACATATTCCAAATTGAGACCAGAAATCCCCATCTTCATGAAGACAAGGGAGATAAACATCTCAAGGAGATGCTCTTATCCGCATTGAGCACTATTTACCATTCACCTCTCTGCGAAGAGGAACTGAAAGAGGCAATTTTGGATGCGCTAGTTCACCAGGGAATTATCAAGGAAGGGGAAGAGCCATCTCCTGTTCACATTAATGCGCCACCAAAGAAGTCGAATATCAAGAAATTTGTAAGTGCCATACAGGAGGATTTCGATAAATATCAAGCCTTATGATGAAATTCCGAAAACAGTGCTCTATCTTCTCCACAAATCCTAATCGATTTATCAAGCAGTTTCTATACACAAGCATATAAAAAAGCTGAACATGCTGCGATTTGGATTCTACATATTCTGGCGGCAGGGTCTGATTTTCAGATGAAAGTCGCTGTCTTCAGAGCTTCTCCAAAGGCGCCATACTGAGCAAAAGTCTCTTCACTCCAGTTTCTTCAAAGGCTACGGTTATCTCCTGGTCGCCTCGATTGGAGAGGCAATTCATCACTATGCCACAGCCAAAATTTCTATGGCGTACATGGTCTCCCACCTTCAAATCCAGGCTGTTGCCAGAGCGATAAGAAGATGTTTGAGAACCACAAGACACAGTGCTCAGACCTTCTTTTGCAGGTTCGCCCATAGTTATCAAACGAGGTGAAATATCCTGGAGAAAACGAGAGCATTGAGTTCTTGTATTACTGCCAAACATATTACGATAGCGGCTGTATAATAGGTAGAGCCACTTTTGAGCTCTGGTTATCCCAACATAACAGAGGCGCCGTTCTTCCTCCATTTCCTGCGGGGAATCAAAGGATTTCCGGTGAGGGAGAACACCCTCTTCCATACCAACAATAAAAACCACAGGAAATTCCAGTCCCTTAGCTTGATGTAAGGTAATCAAAGTCACTGCATTGGCCGCCTCATCCAATTCATCTATATCCGCTACCAGACTGACATTCTCCAGGAAAGTGGTCAAGGCCTCCCTGGGCTCAAGCCCACCATATTCTCCAGCGACACTCTTCAATTCCATAATATTCTCCCAACGCTCTTCTCCATCTTCCTGGGCCAGGATATACTCCCTGTACCCAGTACGCTCCAGTATTTCTTCCAATAAGCTCACAGGACTTAACTGGCAGCTTTTATTATTGAGATTATTAACGCAGGTTAAAAAGGCTGCCAGGGCTTGAACAATGTGCGGAGAAAAAGCTTCTTCTTGGGCCAGCACCTTCACCGCCTCATACAAGGAAACCTCATGAACCCTAGCCCAATCTTGAAGTTTAGCAAGAGTGGTGTGGCCAATACCGCGCTTGGGTACATTTATTACCCGGATCAAACTCACATTATCCTGCACATCTTGAATGAGTCTGATATAGGCAATGATATCCTTAATTTCCTGCCTTTGATAAAAGCGAGTGCCACCAACGAGCTTGTAGGGCACACCATAACGCACAAAGCTTTCTTCAAATTCGCGTGACTGGGCATTAACCCGATACATCACAGCACAGTCTTTGAAAGCCAAATCATCCTGACTAATCAGCTTTTCTATCTCACTTACCACACATTGGGCTTCTTCTTCACCACTATAATTCTCAATAAGGGAAACTCCGGGGCCATCTTCATTCTCTGTCCACAAATCCTTCGGCTTGTGCTGTGAGTTTGCCGAGATAACATCCGAAGCCACTTCCAGGATAGTCTTGGTGGAGCGATAATTTTGCTCCAAAAGCACCACTTCAGCCTGAGGATAATCCTTTTCAAAATTCAAAATGTTGCGTAAATCAGCAAACCTCCAGGAATAAATAGATTGGTCAGGATCGCCAACCACACAAATATTGTGATATTTCCCACTCAGTTGTTTTACAAGTGCATACTGGGCAATGTTGGTATCCTGAAACTCGTCAACTAATATATAAACATAGCGCGACTGATATCTGTTCAGAACTTGAGGATGCTTATCAAATAACTGTACTGCCTTCATCAACAAATCATCAAAATCTACTGCCCGACTTTGAGCAAGCAACTGTTGATAGCGCTGATAAACCCGCTGAACTATCTCTTCAAAATAGCTGTTAACCTGCCCAGCGTAGTGCTCAGGATCAATAAGACGGCTCTTGGCAGCACTGATAGCTGAGTGCAGAGCACGAGGAGCGCATTGTTTGTGATCGATGTTAAATTCTTGAAGAATCTGTTTTACTAAATTTAGTTGATCCTCCTCATCGTAGATAACAAACCTGTAATCGAGTCCTGTAGTTTTCCCCTGCTGACGAAGAATCCGGGCGCAGATAGCATGAAAAGTGCCCACAGTCAAAGCCTCACACGCCTGACCTATGAGCTTTTCTAATCTCTCTTTCATTTCCTGGGCAGCCTTATTGGTGAAAGTGACTGCCATAATTTGGCGAGGATCGACATCACAATCTTCAACCAAGTAAGCCACACGATGTGTAATTACTCTGGTTTTACCACTACCAGGGCCAGCTAAAACGAGCAGCGGGCCCTCAATTGTTTCTACAGCTTGTTTTTGGGAAGAATTAAGTCCAGCGAGAATATCCATACGCTTTCGTATTATAACATCGAGTAGAAAAACCCCAAAAGCAATGTGATTCGGACCCGATGATGCAAACAAAATGTCTAAGATTCGCAATTCCCCCAGGGATATAATAGAATAGCATGGCTTCTTGATTAAGCTAAAACAAAATATAAGGAGGTCTTCATGACAGTTAAAAAGATCTGTGTCTTAGGAGCAGGGTTAATGGGAAATGGTATTGCTCAAGTCTGTGCTCAGGCAGGTTACACCATATCTATGCGAGACATCGAGCAGAGATTTATTGATAGTGGCATGAGTACTATTAAGAAAAATCTGGGGCGCAGTGTGGAAAAACAGAAGATAAGTCAAAATGACATGGATGCTACTCTAGGCAGAATTAGCACCACGCTTGACGTGAAGGAGGCAGTCAAGGATGCAGATTTAATAATCGAAGCTGCCCCGGAAATTATAGAATTAAAAAAGGATATCTTAAAGGAGCTGGATGAAATCTGCCCTGCCAATATTATATTTGCCAGTAATACATCAGGACTCAGTATCTCAGAAATGGCGGCGGTAACCAAGAAACCAGAGAAATGCATCGGGATGCACTTTTTCAATCCCGTACCAGTGATGCGACTACTGGAAATAATTAAAGGGATAAACACTTCAGATGAGACTTTGAGTGTTGTGGTAGAGTTGGGAAGGAAAATAGGCAAAGAGCCCATTGTAGTTAAAGAATCTCCCGGATTTTGCGTCAATAGAATATTATGCCCTATGATGAATGAAGCCTTTTATGTCCTTGATGAAGGTGTAGCCAGTGCCGAGGATATCGATAAAGGAATGGTTTTGGGCTGCAACCAGCCCATAGGGCCCCTGGCTTTAGCTGACCTGATAGGCCTGGATATTGTGTTCCATGTCTGTGAAGGTTTTCAGAAAACCTTAGGTGATAAATACAGACCGTCTCCGCTTCTAGCCAAACTGGTAAACGCCGGTTACTACGGACGAAAAACTGGTAGAGGGGTCTACGACTACACTCAAAAGTAGTGCCTACAACAGAAATTCTCCAGGATAAGAAATAATCAGGACCGGAATTATCTCAGGTTTAAAGAGCCAGCCAACTCAGTAGGCAGATATAGGTTCTTTATCAGTAATGACTCTTGTTGTTGTAGCCAATTGATGGCGGATATGCTTGGGAATGGTAAACATGGCTCGGTGAGTCAGCCCATCGTAAGATTTCAATTCTTTAGATAATCTTGTTGAAATTCTGGAATCAATTTCTTCAGGTGTTAAGTTCGCAGGGTTAAGCTTTTCCGAAGCAGAAGCGAATCCCCACAAAGTGTTAAAAGCAGGTATATGAACATGATAAGGACAGACAACAGGAAATATAGTTTTTAAAGTGTTAACAATGGCAACAAAATTTTCTGAGTCACTCCAGCCCGCAGGTTCAGCCTGGACAGACATAATGCCATGGGGTTCAAGTTTTCGTCGTACCAGTTGATAAAACTCAAGCGTATATAAAAAGTGCGCCGGCCCGGCGGCCAAAGGATCAACCAGGTCAACAACGATGACATCGAATTTATCTCCGCTTTCCTCCAAGTATTTTCTGGCATCACAAAAGTAGAGCTTTGTACGAGGATCACCAAAGGAATTTTGATGAAATGAAGGTAGAAAGCGGCGGCAGAGATTCACCTCTTCTTCATCTATATCCACCATGGTAGTTATCTCAACTGTGTTATGCGCCAGAACTTCTCGCAGAGTAGCCCCTTCGCCACCTCCAACAACAAGTACTTTCACAGGTTTAGGATGAACAAGCATAGCCGGATGCACCAGAGCTTCGTGGTAAATGAATTCATCGCTCTCGCTCGATTGAATCTTACCATCCAGAACAAGACAGACTCCAAAGCAGCCGGTATCGACAATATCTACCGATTGATACTTAGTCCGTCCCGAATATATCAGCCTCTTGATACTATACAACATAGTAAGATCAGGGCTGAGATAATCATGGAACCATTTATGTTTGTCAGGGTTGTCGTCTTTCATTTCACCATACACTTGATGTGGCTATCCACCATAATGCCTCTGCGCAATTCAATCACAGAATAACTATCGCTTCCTAACCTTTGCGTTATCACCTCAACTGCTTTTTCAGGCTCCACATCTTCTCCGCAAGTAAAAACATCTACAGCAGCATAGGCATATTCAGGCCAAGTATGAGCAGAGATATGCGATTCAGCAATATTGACCACTCCACTGACTCCCTGTGGAGAGAAGTGGTAGAAGGATTCACCCACTACAGTAGCACCACATCGAACAGCAGCCTCATTAAGACAATTTCTTAGAAAATCTATGTCATCTAACACCTCCTTATCGCAATTTTTTAATTCTAGTAACAGATGTCTTCCCAGTGCATGCAAATCACCTGCCTCCTTTATATTCTTGTTGCCTCCAGGCAACAGCACAAATTTTATATACAATTGCTCCTTTTAGCAACACNTAGCTTAAATAATTCTGCTAAAATANTTAAAATAATAACTATGACAGACAAGGAAAATTTAGTTACCATTTGTATCAGTAGACAAGGAGAAGCAGAAATAATTAAAGGACATCTGGAGAGTGAAGGTATCCCAGTTATGTTAAGCTATGAGAGCGCCGGATTAGTTTATGGACTCACCATAAATGGCCTGGGTGAGGTGAAAATAATGGTACCAGCGCACTTAGCTAAAGAAGCTAGAGAAATTGTAGGAATTCCATGACCTCAAGATTAGAGCGTATAACTGACCAACGGCTGGAGAGCTTGAATAGGATTCGGGCTCANGGCATAGATCCTTACCCCCATTCCTATCATCCCAGCCATAGCATCAAAGAAACCATAGCTCTTTACCAAAAGCAGAGAGAAAATTTACATTATGTCTCACTTGCAGGCCGGATTATGGCCAAACGCTCCATGGGTAAAATGACTTTTGCTGACGTTCATGATGGTGAAGGGAAGATACAACTTTGCTTTCGGCATGATTTGCTGGGACAAGAGAAATACGAATTACTTAAAGAATTTGATATCGGCGATTTCATGGGTGCACAGGGCAGTCTTTTCCAAACTAAAACGGGGGAAATAACCCTGGAAGTAACTGATTTCACCATGCTATCTAAATCTCTCCGCCCTTTGCCAGAGAAATGGCATGGCTTAGCTGATATCGAGATACGCTATCGGCAGCGCTACCTCGACCTCATCTGTAATAAAGAGGTGAGGGATATCTTTGTGCTTCGCAGTCGGATCATCGCCGCCACAAGGAATTTCCTCAACACCAAAGGCTTCATAGAAGTGGAAACTCCGGTGCTCCAGCCACAAGCTGGTGGCGCACTAGCTCGTCCCTTCATCACTCATCATCACACCCTTGACGAAGACCTCTATTTGCGCATTGCCTTAGAACTCCACCTCAAGAGATTGATAATAGGTGGCTTTGATAGAGTTTACGAGCTGGGACGTGTTTTCCGCAATGAAGGCATCTCAGTCAAACACAACCCGGAATTTACCTTACTAGAATGTTATCAAGCATACACTGATTATTTTGATATGATGAACCTGGTTGAAGAAATGTTTGCTTACATTTCCCAGGAAGTTCTGGGCAACACCAAGATAGATTATAACGGCAAAACTATCAACTTCACCCCCCCCTGGCAAAGACTCAGTCTGCGTGAGGCAATTAAAATTTACTGCAGTATTGACTTTGAGAACTACCCCGACGCCGTTACCTTAAGGCAGCAGATGGCAGCATTGGGAATGGAAGTTGACCCTGCTAAGGAAAGAGGAAAGCTCATAGATGATTTGATTTCCACCTTCGTTGAGCCAAATCTCACACAACCTACTTTTCTTCTGGACTACCCTGTGGAAATGTCACCTCTGGCCAAAAAGAAGCGAGATAATGCACGCTTAGTAGAGCGTTTTGAAGGATTTATCGCTGGTATAGAAATCGCTAATGCCTTCACTGAACTTAACGACCCGGTAGATCAGAGAGAGCGCTTTCTACAACAGGTCAAAGAACGCGTTAGCGACGGAGAAGTTGAAATTGCCGATGAAGATTTTCTTCAAGCTTTAGAGTATGGCATGCCTCCCACGGGGGGATTGGGGATTGGCATCGATCGTGCGGTGATGCTGCTTACTGGACAGCAATCCATTCGCGATGTAATACTTTTCCCACAGCTAAAGAAGAAAAATGATTGATATTAAACTGATTCGCGAGAATCCCGCCTTTGTTCAACAGTCATTGCAAAGAAGAGGCGATATCTTCACCCTAGATGAAATTCTCAAAATTGATGCTTGCTACCGGAAATCACTGCAGCGATTAGAACAACTCCGTGCCCAGCATAACAAAATGAGCAAGGAAGTGGGCAAACTCAGAGAGAGGTCTCAGGAGGTTATGGCCGAGCTCCGCAAGCTAGGAGACGAAATATCTACCTTACAAGAAGAAGCCAACGAAGCTAAAGGCAAGCTGGAATCCTTACTGCTCCATTTACCTAACATCCCGCATGAGAGCGTGCCTCCGGGCAAAGATGCTGGCGATAACACCGTGGTGCGAACCTGGGGTGAGCCAAGAAAGTTTCCTTTCAAACCACTACCCCATTGGGAGCTGGGAGACAATTTAGGCATAATTGATTTCCAAAGAGGCGTTAAGCTTTCGGGAACTCGTTTCTACGTACTTAAAGGCCTGGGGGCACACCTCCAGCGAGCCTTGATTTCCTTCATGCTTGATATCCATATAAGAGAGCATGGCTACCAGGAAATCTATCCCCCATTCATGGTCAAGAGAGAATGTATGATAGGCTCAGGGAATCTGCCCAAGTTCGGAGATAACCTGTATCATGACAACGAGGATGACTTTTGGTTTATTCCCACAGCAGAAGTGCCTCTGACCAATCTTCATCGTGATGAGATATTAAATGCTGAAAGCCTGCCTATCCGCTATGTCGCTTATAGCGCTTGCTTTCGCCGGGAGAAGATGGCAGCAGGTAAAGACACCAGGGGTATTAAACGTGGGCATCAATTTGATAAAGTGGAACTTTATAAGATTACGAGTCCGGAAAACTCCGACGAGGAACTAGAAAAACTGACAGCCGATGCCGAGGATATCTGCCGCCGCTTAAACGTGCCTTACCGTGTTGTACAGCTATGTACCGGTGATTTGGGCTTTGCTGCCTGCAAAACATACGACATTGAACTATGGGCTCCCGGTTGCGATGAATGGCTCGAGGTCAGCTCCTGCAGCAATTGCAGCGATTTCCAGGCGAGGCGATCCAATATTCGTTATCGCCCCAAAGCCGGGGCCAGAACACAATTCGTCCACACCCTCAACGGCTCCGGATTAGCATTACCGCGCCTTTTCATCGCCTTATTGGAAAACTACCAGCAGTACGATGGAACTATATTGATACCAGAGGTATTGGCACCTTATATGCAGCTATCAAAAAGCTAAATCACTTTCATCTCGTAAGTTGGCTCAGCTTCTTTCCAGTAGATTATAAATTTTACTTTCTTGCCTTTTATTAAGTATCTCTCACTTTCACTGCGAAGCTTCGCAAGTTCTGCTGATTCCAGAAAGTGCTCGAGCAGGTTGAGCTTCTGTTGCAATTCTTGGCTTTCTTCTCCACTCTTCATAAGCTGGTTTGCCAAATTCCAGTATTCTTCCTTAGCTACAGCCTCTATGCAACGAGAAAGAGCAGGATAAAGCTCGATACAATCCATACACAAATTTATAGCAACATCCACCAGTTTTTTCCAGCTTCAGCTATGAAAATGTTTATCAATATAAAGGAAAAACTACTAAAATGAACCATCAAGTATTGTCTTGGAAGCAATGCAACGATAATATGTAAGTGTTGAGCTTGGAGATTTCTGTTTTCGATTCTCAGGCAGCAGCCTATGATGCTTGGTTTGATCAAGAAGGTAGATTTATATTTGCTTCAGAAGTCAAAGCCTTGCAGCAACTTTTGCCTTTGCTGCCCAAACCCTGGCTCGAAATTGGGGCAGGCAGCGGTCGCTTCACCCAGGCCTTAGACATAGATACTGGCTTAGACCCCTCAATCAAACTCTTGGAGATAGCCCAAAATAGAGGCATAAGGCTATCTCTGGGCAGAGGCGAGCAAACGCCATTTAAGAGCGGAGTTTTTGGAGCAGTTTTTCTCATCGCTACTTTGTGTTTCGTTAACTCACCTAGAGGAGTTTTATGCGAGGTCGCTCGCCTCCTCAGAAGTGAAGGAAAGGTGGTGCTGGGTCTGATGTTAAAAGAAAGCCCCTGGGGACAACTTTACCAAAGAAAGAAAGATGCAGGACACTACTTTTACAGGTATGCTACATTCTATAGCTATGACGAACTTGATAAGCTCCTAAAGCAAACTGGATTTTCTGTCGAAAACGTTATCTCAACGTTGTTTCAAAATCCTGGTGAAGTAAAACATGCTGAACCACCTCAACCGGGATTTTCCCGTAATGCCGGGTTCACGGTGATCCTGGCTGGCAGACCATCACCTAGAAGATAGCGCAGGTAGGAAGGAAAAATTGAAACTCCATACGTTCTGTAAAAAATAAAGGTGAAAATTGCGATCTCAGCCGAAGGTACAGATTTAGAGGCCAAAGTTGCACACAAGTTTGGAACCTCACAGTACTTTGTAATTGTTGACCTAGATAGCAACGATTTTGAAGCGGTGCCAAATCCTGGTACTTCAGGCCACCGCGGAGCTGGCACGCAAGCTGTCTTGACTGGCTATTGCAGCCCTGCTGCCTGCAGCCAGCTTAAAGCAAATGGCATAGAAGTCTTGACCGGCCTCAGCGGCACAGTGAGAGATGTGATGGAGAAGCATAAGGAGAGCAACTTACAGAAACGCATGGAGGTTGGAGCTAAACCTGAGACAAGTGGGAGTCAAGTTAATAAAGTTGCTTTAGCTCAGGTATTTAAAACTTCTGCTAAACAGTTTGTCAACATGCTGCCTATATTAGTAGGTGTCGTGCTGCTCATAGGGTTGTTCAATATATTTCTATTTCTTCCAAAAGATTTTCCAGCATCAATTTTCTCAAGCAATTTGGCATTGGATGCTCTTTGAGGAGCGTGCTTTGGCAGTATCCTCGCTGGAAACCCTATTAACAGCTATGTCATCGGGGGAGACTTGTTGAACCATGGCGTCAACTTGTTTGCTGTGACCGCCATCATTATGACATGGGTAACTGTAGGCCTGGTGCAATTGCCTGCCGAGATAGTAGCCTTAGGGAAAAAATTCGCACTCCTGCGAAATGCCCTGTGCTTTATCATATCAATACCCATTGCCATCCTCACAGTGGCAATCCTAAATATCATATAAGGTGAATCCTTTGAGCCGCGATAAGTCCAACATCTGTAATTCGTATAGTCCTTTTCCCAACTTCCGTGCTGGTAATCTACGGGATACTTTTTGCCATCATGCCTGACAAGGCTTCTGCGGCTCTCAAAAGCAGCAGTAATATTTTTCTCAATATACTTATGCCTCTGAGCTTAGTCTTCGCTTTCATGCTGATTTTGAATCTTCTCTTAAAGCCGGTGCACATTGTAAAGTTTCTTGGCACAAAATCAGGCATCAAGGGTTTCGTGCTGTCAGCGACAGCAGGAATCATATCAATGGGCCACATCTATGCATGGTACCCTCTGCTCAAGGAACTTAGGGAAAAGGGAGCTGGATTATTCCCGATTGCGGTATTTCTATACTGCAGGGCTGTTAAACCATTCCTGCTTCTCATCATGATTTCTTATTTCGGATGGCAATACGTGATAATACTGACTGTGCTCACAGTTTTGGGTTCAATCGCCATAGGATATTTCTGAGCATTCTCATAAAAGTAAAGGACCCTTCATAGATTTAATATTACTGGGATTTCTGTCGTCTGGCTGTAGCCATGCCAGTACACAAATTCACCCAAAAGCCTTATTAGCTGGATTGATATGATAGCAGAATGAACGATCTCAAACTTGCCCTTGATATAGCCAGCACTTCACCGCTATTATAAGATGGTTATGCGTGATGAAAAAGGTAATACCTATTTTAGTTAATTATGCCGATACTGAGGAAAACTACGGCCTGCTGGGCCCACAGGTGGCAGCTACTATTATCCAGGATAATAGCGACTATGAGTGTGTGGTAGTAGCAGTCGGCCACAATTTTGATAAGGATATCGTCAAGAAAAATATAATCCAGTTTGCTTGTGGCGATAGACCAATTATCGGCTTTAGCAACCTTGGAGGTCGTCCTGAGTTGTGGGCACTGGCTAAAGAGTTGAAAGCAGAAGGGATTATAACTATTCTTGGTGGCCCTCAAGCCGATGTCGATTATTCCGGCGAGATAGGTTGGGAAAGCCACCATCACCGATTTCCCGGAGTCAGGGACAACTTCAGTTTTGCTCTCCAGGGACCTGCCGAGCAACTAATCCCCTTTCTTAATTCTCAAGAGAGGAAGGAACCTGAGAAAATCCATGGTGCACTATTCATCGGGAACGCCAAATGTCAGGCGAATGAGCAAAATAGATGGGATGCGGATTTTTTGGCCAAGGTTAAGTGGGAAAACTTATATCACCTGGACTCATCAGGCCTTAAGCCGGTATCTATCTCCAACGCTCAGGTAGTGCAGCAGATAGGGTGTCCTTACGCTGCCAAAGGGGTAAAGGTTAGCCTTGATTATCCAACTAACCTGAAAGATAATTCCTTTCCCAAGAAGGGCAAGATACCCCTCAACCTTCATGGCTGCAGCTTCTGCGATGTAGCTCGGGATAAGGGTTTTGGTGGCAACCTGCCATTGGAGAGTGTGTTGATGCAGATAACCAACTTGCCCAATGATGCTGAAGGAAGAAAAATCCCCTTTGAGCTGATAAACGAGGCACCCCTGCCAACATTACCTAACTTGTTACTGGCTATTAAACAGCAGGCGATTAAGATTTCTCAGCTAAATCTGGTCAGCCGCGCTGATTGGCTGATAATAGGAGAGGAAAACATCAGAGCTTCCTTGAACGTGGCTAAAACGATGGAGGTACGTATTCTTCTCTCAGCAACCGGATTTGAATCCTTTTCCAACATCATCTTAAGGAATTTGAACAAGGGGTATTCAGTAGATACAAACCTTTCCGCCATCAAGCTCATAAGACAGCTAAAGGAAGAGTTCCCTGAGAACTGGTTTTATTCTACAGACGAAGGGGCAACTCACGGCTTCATCCACCCCACTCCATGGGACTCAGCAGAGACTGAGCGAGAAATGAATAGCGTTATATTTGCCTACGGGCTGAATCGGGATATTCTTCCCCCGATGAGCACCCCTTTAATTATCCATCATGCCTGCGGTTTAGGCGACTGGGCAAGAGACCTGGAGAGAAGGGAAGGGCTTACTCTAAAGAGAGTGGCATCCATCATTGAGTGGTGGTAAAGATGGTGCCCTAAAGGAATTCGTTACAGATGTTATTAAACAGAAAATATCCATTCCTGCGCGAGAGCAGAATTCAGATATGGTCATTGCTGACAAGATATTCAATTACATCCTTCATGAGTGTCCGTGTGGAATTAATCGCAACATTAGAACGGGAAGTGGCTCCAGCAAGAAGATAATGAGGGGCCCTGCAATTATGGTTGCAAGGATCTTACGGTATTATTTCTTGTTTCAAGCAATAGGCCTATTGACAAAATGGATAGACGAAGGTATATAGTTTATTAACTTAAGAAGTTGCTTATAGGAAGGAGGTGATATCATGACAAACACACAACAAAAGGTGCAAATTCGATCTATGGAGCCTGAGGATATTGATGCTATTTTTGCCATCGACCGGAAGATAAGTGGTATGCAGAGGGCTATCACTTATAAAGATTTGATTCATGGGGTTATAGGAGGACAAATTGACCGCAGCTTTGTAGCGGAGATCAATGGTCAGGTTATTGGTTTTGTCCTAGCTTCGCTCACGTATGTTGCTGAACAGGTTACAGAGGCGTGTACGATTCAAATTCTAGGCGTCGACCCTGACCACTGGCGGCAAGGTATTGCCACCAAGCTAACCCGNATGTTATTGAAGAGGTGTCGCTCCGGCGGAATAAAGACGATTCGTGTGATGGTCGATCAAAACGACAGTGAACTACAGGGCTTCTTCAAGAGCATGGGGTTCCGTCGCGGCCGTCTTATAGATTACTCCACGGAGGTGTGAAACCTTGCAGGTATCTTGCCCGACCTGTACCTGCACCATCCTTCCCTACTTTCTATCCGAAAAAATCTCCTAAAAATGGCCCCATCCATGGGCCCAAGAAGGATAGAGGTTTAGGACATTTTTGGCGGATATGATACATTAACTACGTTCCAAGTAATCAAGCAGAAACTTGGGGAACGAGGAACCAGCTAGCGAGTAAGAAAAAATCGAAATGCGTTGGGAAGCCAAAGCTTAATACAAGGCAGGTGAGAGCCGAAAGGAGGAGGGCGGAAACTAAGAATGAAGTGAGGTTGCTTGGGGCAATTTTTTTATACCAACCATAGGCACCCTTATTTGCCCTGGGTGATTATCGCAGATCGGCTAAATCGAATTTCATATTGCGCATTTTTTTACTGCCTTTCCTAAGCAATTACAGGGCCATGCCTTCTGGTTTGAGTGGTGGGAAGACAAAAAAGATGATGTCCTTTATTTGAGACCAGGTAGAAGTAATAATGGGACTATTTTTCAAAGTTTACTCAGAGTGCATGACGCGACCCCTCGGTCATAGTCAGCAACTTTTTCGTTTCACTTGTATTCTCACTCAGGGTATATTAGCCGGATGCAATAGAGCAGCAGGGGAAATGTGGGATAGATGATTTTTGAACGAGTGACATTGTAATTACATTCTGCACGGGCATCCGTGGATAAAAGATAAATAAAACCGACTGTTGTGTAGCTGAATTGCTCATGCATGACTTGTCCAGTGAACCATGCCCCAGCGGTGGAACCCTGCCGCAGCCAAGAATGCCAGAAAGGCGATTGTTCCCCAAATAAAGCAGGGACCAGTCGGGAAAACATCAAGCAAGATACCACCTATTAATGGCCCAAACGACATGCCCAGGATATCACTCAGCCCGAAGAACCCCATGTAGCGACCTCGTTGATCCTGAGGAGAAAGCTCACCCACCACCGAAAGTGCTGTGGGGGAAAAGATAATCTCACCAGCCGTGATGATTGCTACCGCCGCAAGAGCCCAAGCGAAGCTTCCAATCCAGCCCAAGAATAGGTACCCAAGCCCGTAGAGAAGACTCCCCAAGATAATGGCTGTGGGTTTCGCCAAGCGGTTGAGACCACGAGCCACCGGGTACTGGAAGAAGACCACAATCAAGCCGTTCATAGTAAGCAGAAGGCCATACTGCGCTGTTGAAAACCCCATACGGTCTACACTGAAAACCGAGAGAGTACTGCCAAGTTGCCCCATAACTACAAAGACTATGAGGCTTAACCCGGTGAATATCACAAAGGTTCGATTGGTGGCGACGTAAAACATGCTGCGAAAGCCTACCTGCTCGGTGGCACCATGGAAAGACTCTTTAAGGAAGAGCAGAATAAGACAAAAGGTAACGGCATTCAATAGAGCTGCCAATCCGAAAAGCCAGGCATATGGAAGGAAAGTCGCCAGGTATCCCCCAACCGCCGGGCCAGCGGCCCAGCCCAAGTTCTGTCCCACTCGCAGAAACCCATAATTCTCCGTCAGGCGCTCCTTCGGGGAAAGGTCCATCACCATTGCCGAGGTAATTGGGCGGGTCGTCATTCTCACTGACTGTCCAACAGTGTAGACGACTGCGATAGCCCATATTGGGGCGGAAAACCCAATTAAGGCCGCCAGACCAGAATATAGGAATATACTTATCCCCGTGGCTCCAAGCAGAAGCGGCCGGCGACCAAAGCGGTCAGAAAGCCACCCACTGATAATCTGGGTGGCAGCAGAGCAAAGACCAGCAATCAGAATAACAACTCCAACCATGGTCATGGAAAGACCACGGTCTTGATATAAATACAGCGCGAGAAAAGGAAGGCAGATAGAGAAACTAGCAGCAGTGAGAAGTTGAATCGCAGTTACAATCCATATACCTCTATCGAAACGACTGAAAACCTTCCTGCGCAGACCTTCTATAGTTAACCACACAAATATAAATGTCCTTCCTCACTCATGTCACATTTCTATAATAGGAGCAAGGTGCGAAGTACCAAGCAACTTCAGCAGTTAATTTGCGGAGCTTGCTTTGCAGCTAACTCAACTGACCCCCGGTGTACCTAACATAAACATACTGCATTGAGTATGATAACCGCAACCGGCGGGTTATTAATCAGAGAAGATTATATCATTGCTAAACATAGAGTATTGGCAAAAAACCAGCGGCTTGATGAGAAAGTTTGTTAAGAGAGGATTCAATAGTGAGGAGTAGACTTGAACCAATGAGCTTCAGAAGATGGACCTTCTCGAAGTACACCGGCTTGACCCTGGTCTCTGCACAGCAGCCAGAATAGGTTCAAGATCAGACTCGGCAACCTTGTATTCCATAACAATGTCACTATTTGCCGGATGAGCACTTCCCAACACCCAGGACACTGGTTATAATTACTTTAGAGGCAGGAGGAATGTTTGATATTTCAAAACTTATTGAGATTGAAATTAAGCCAGCTTTAGGAGTTACCGAACCTGTTGCTGTGGGGTACGCAACATCTTTAGCCTATAATGCTATCCTGGGAAGAGTCCCTGCGTGGCTGAAGGGCAAGATACCAATTGGATATGTTACTGATATCCAACAGGAAGATATACAGATTAACACAATAGAAGTAGCGGTCGACCGAGGAACATTTAAGAATGCGCTGGCGGTGGGAATTCCCAGATCTGGGGGGCAAAAAGGGATGATTATCGCTGCTGCAATGGGAGTATTTTGCTTCCCTGAAGCAGAAGGGAAAGAGATGACACTATTTGAAACTCTTCAGCCACAAGATTTAAGCAAAGCCAAAACATTGGCAGAAAAAGTAAAGGTCAGGTTGATTGAAGGATGGGAGGAAGGTGAAGATATTGAAATAAAGGCCTCGATCGAGGCAAAACACAAGCGACTTCCAACAAGAACGATTAGAGGTACAGCAAGCATTGAAAAGGGACATAGCAATGTAACATCAATTACCGTTTCTGATTCCCTAGGTCGAGTAAGAGAATTTCCTTCTGAGAGAAAGCCAGAATCATATAAGAATAATGATAGTGTAAAAGATAGATTGAAGAGAATGAAGATCTCCGAGATTGTTACTGCGGTTGAAACGCTTCCCTCGGATGTTATGGAAAAGATGATAGAAATGATGGAGATGAATATTGCCATCTCAGAGGAAGGATTAAAGGGGACAAAGGGTCTAGGAATTGGTGCTAAGTTAAATAATCTGGTGAAAGAAGGGTACTTAGGCGACGACCTCACCAGTTC
>JGI24025J20009_10000389_pt1 | contig 34064 bp, 32 predicted proteins | sample Cruoilmetagenom3_FD_20009 | JGI IMG/M metagenome (IMG submission 20009) | reverse complement strand
AAAATCGACATCGTCTTCAAAGACATACTGCCGATTATTACCTCTATTCACTACATGGTAGATAAGTCCTGAAAAAATAACCCTTGGCAATCTCCCCATATCATATATCATACCACAAAAACTGCATTTTGTCAAGAAAAAAATTCTCTCTCTAATCTCCTGATATATAAGGAGTTACGATGAACTGACACCAATATCCACCATAAGGAGTTACGATAAACTGACACCAATATCCACCAATATCCACAGAGGGTATAACCATCTGCATCGGTCTTCATAATATAAATACCAATTCCGCTGAGCGACAGTGTTTGCCCTACAATTATGAATCCGTCATCGGTGGTCTCCTGGACTGAATAGCTATAATCTTCAAATTCCCCGCCATATGTCTTTGTCCAGAGGGTATCCCCGTTCACATCAGTCTTTATAAGCCAAACATCACTCGTACCTTCACCGAACGAAAATGTATAACCTGCAATGATGTATCCCCCATCAGAGGTCTGTTGGACCGAACGGCCCACATCCAAATCAGTCCCTCCGTATATCTTTGTCCAGAGGGTATCAGGGGCCTGAGCAAGTAAGTTGACTACCCTGAGAAACATCACCATCACCAAAAGGGATACCTTTTTATTGCTTTCCCATTGCTTTTCCATTTTCTACCTTCTTTGATAAGTCGTATAGTGGAAATTGGTGTTGGAAATTGGTGTCAGTTCTCTCTAACTCTTTATATCTTTTAGGGTTACATCAAGACTTTTGTCGTGATAGAAGTCTGCTCATAACTTATTTAATTGCAAAGGGTTACGCAGAACTGACACCATTCTCCTGACACCATTCTCACCATTCTCATAGCATAGTAATTATACCACAGATTTCTCTCCCTGTCAAGATTTCCTTTGATCGTACAGGAAACTATATATTAACAGGGATTTTCTGCCTGATGCCCGCCTGTCGGTACGGTGGGCAGGCAGGAAAGAGATCGTTCACAGAATCCCGCGGAAAAGTGACTTTTTTTTATTTTTTATCTCTTCCCTACGGATCCGTATGGATAAGTTCTCTTTAAATCCCTGTCCATACGGATCTTGAGATCAAAGTTATCTTTTTTCTTGACATTGGCTCTTATTTATGATATAATTACCAACCCGTTAGCAGTTATCTGGAGAGATGCTTGCAAGAAGTGACTATACCCCGCCTCTGCGGGGCCACTGCTGGCTGCATCAGCAAGCTGATGCACTCCAGGTTCTCCCCTTTGGCGAGCTGCGGTTGATATTTGATACAACGGGGATTTTTAGCGGAGGTGTGATGAATAGAAGGATTTTGTTTGTACTCATCCTGATGACGGGATGCGCGGTCAAGCAGCCCATTCAAACTGACTATGTAGTAGAGGACCCAATATCATTGGGAATCGAGCACTACAATGCGGCGCTCGGGACGGATAGTATTCCACTTGCAAAGGGGGAGATAGATAAGGCATTGAGTATGCTTCTACCCTTTGCAGACGATTCCTCCGTCGACAGTCTCATCGGCGAAATCTGTATTACGAGGGCAAAACTTGACAGGAAGAAAATTGCAACCCGCCGCCTCTCTTCCCTCCTTTCGGGAGAATTCCAATATACGAGAGAGGTTGACAGATGGGTAGAATACTACACAACCGATGGCAGGGAGTATATTGAGAGGGCACTTTCAAGGGGTGCAAGATATGTAAACACAATAATGCCCATTCTTGAGGAGGGGGGTGTGCCCGATGAATTGGCATATCTCCCGATAGTGGAGAGCGGATTCCATCCCTATGCCCGCTCCTCTGCTGGTGCCGTTGGTTTATGGCAGATTATGCCGGGTACGGCGAAGATTTACGGATTGAGGATGGATGAGTGGATTGATGAGCGAAGGGATGTATACGCCTCAACGAGGACGGCGACGAGATATCTGAAGCAGCTCCATGAGAGGTTTGGAAGCTGGGAACTCGTGCTCGCCGCTTACAATTGGGGAGGTGGTAATATAAACTCGAGTATTGCGCGCTCCGGAACGGATGATTACTGGGAACTTATACTGCCGAGAGAGACCGCAAATTTTGTTCCACAGGTTTATGCGACGCTGCTTATCGCCCTCGACCCACAGGTTTACGGATTTGAAGAATACACCCTGGATAAAATTCTCGATACGGTGAGACTGAGCGGCGCCATGCGGCTCAAGACAATATCATCACTCTCGGGAATGGAGGTAAATAGATTAAAAGAGCTCAATCCCGAGCTGAGGGATAAGATAACCCCACCCCGGGGACACCTCCTTAAACTTCCACCCGGCGGGGGTGTTATCTTTCTTAAAGCACTCCAGGAGCTTCCAGAGGGTGAGAGATACCTGACGAAAAAACAGATAAACAAATACAGACGAAAGAGGTGGGTTACACACATCATAAAGAGGGGAGAGACCCTCAGCCGCATATCGAGAAAATACGGTGTCAGTATAGGTAAAATAAGAAAATGGAACCCGAAGGCAAGGAGAAAATATATATATGCGGGAGACAGGTTAAAGATATACAGGAGGTAGATACGAGGGAAAAGGGGCCAAGCTGGGCTTGACCCCTTTCCTTGTTCCGTGTTGACTTTTTATGGCTAACGGTATATAGCAATCTTTTGCTCTATTTCTGCCCACTATAAGCAGTGAGTTCTAAGCCCATTTGCGGCGATTCAACTAGTCCACCCTTTATTTCCTGAAAGGCCTCGATGAACGGCGCCCAGCCTCCGGCTATTTGCACGGGTAACAACCTCGGTACATCTTCGCTAAAGTAAAGTCTCATCTCTTTCATTGTCTCCTTAATTTTCTCGGGAGACATTCCATAATCTTGCATTGCTTTGATATGCTTCTCAGAATACTCAGGTTCCAAGTAACTACAGGTAAAAGAGCCGGCGAGAACCTCCACTTCTTCTTTCTTCGTACCCTTCTTCCAGCCACTGATTGGATAATCCTTCATTTGTTGTTCCATTTCTTTTTGCATCATTTCAACTGCTTCAGAAAGCTCTTTGTCACTCAGTGGGCTCGCCTCATGCCTCTCGCCTTCTTCATCAAATCCAAAGCCTTTCAGCAGATTCATACTCTTCAAATCAACAAGCAAGTGGATTTCACCATCCTCAAATTTTTCTACAATCCATACACCACCCTTTTCTTTTTCGGTTACTCTTATCTCATGCTCTTGGGGTTCCCCGCCTTCTTGTGTCCACTGATACTTAACCCAGTCTCCAATTTTAAGGTCTTTGTCAAAACGGTATTTCAAGGTGTACTGTATCATCACCACCTCTTTTTCATCTTCGCTCAACTCCTGTGCCAGTACAATGTTAGCATTGCTTGCGATGCCTACCATTAACGCAAAGCCTATCACAGCAAGGCGATAAAATCTTACCCTGCTTCTCTTTTTCTTATCTCCTTCCAGCATCTTTACCCCCTTTCTTTAGTTATTAGAATACCTATTCCCTTTCATCGGCACATCCACCCATTCGCAAAATTCCCATATTCTTAAAGCTAATTCATTGCGGAAAATCCCAATATATTTTCTGTGAACTCTTCTTCATGTTGCTCAAAGTATTGTGGGATTAAATCCTCATAACGAGGTTTTAATTCCTTGAACCTGTTTACTGAGACGCCAAAGGGTTTTAGGGTTTTCCCGATCGTTTCCTTTACCTCGAGGTTGAGTTTTTCAGCAAACTTTTCCGCCTCTTCGTAGCCTTTCTCAGACATAATCTCGGAAGACTTACCTTCAAGGTCACTCCATGTTTTAATACCGTGTTTTTCGTAAACCTTCTGTGCCTCCTTTGCGCATTTCACAAACGCCTCGATAAACTCTTCCTCATTCAGATTGGCAATGTTGGCTTTTGCCTCTTCGCTACTCATATGTTTATATTCTATCGTACAGTCAGCGGGAAAGCTTATACCGATAGCCTCTTTTCCTTTGGTCCAGTGATGTATGCGAACACCCTCTCCGATATAGTTCCAGCCCCGTTTTTCGAGTTCTTTTTTATAAAAATCCACAATCTTTCCGTCTACACCTCTGGCATCCTTATCGTATTCTTCTGCGAGCTTCTCTCCAAACTCATACCAGATGTATCCCTCCTTTTGCAGCGTCTGTTCCGCCTGCTGTTCCGCCCACTCCAAGTTTTCCATTTGTGTTCCGCAGGGGAAGTCTGCACCGATATATATAGGTATCCCTGGGAAGCCTTTCACATCGCCCCCTTCAGCAGACGAAGGTAAGGCACATACCAGCAAGATTGCGACAAGAGTAACTACCGGGGTTTGCGTCCTTAATGCCTTCATGTTTACACCCCCTTTCTCTGGTTTTTATGTCGGATACTTAGATATTTATTTTTTCTGCATATTGACCGAGCCACGGCATCTTCCAGTATTTGCCGCTCAGAGATTGAACCATTCCTATAATGGACATAATTCCGCAGAAGATGTAACCCAGAGGACGGATAACGAACCAGCCTATAAAAGGTATGAGTCCCAGTATCCCGACTATTATTTCTAATATGAAGAGTATCAACCCCTGTTTGCCGTGGAATACCGCGAAGCGGTTGTCCTTCTTGGCAAGAATTGGTATGAGAAAGAGGATACCCCAGTATCCAAGAAAGGCAAAGATCTTCCCCTCTTCGATTGTCTCCTCTTCTGAGGGGACCGTCTCCGTCGTTTTTTTCTCTTCCATTTTCACCTCCAGTTTATAGGCATTGTAAAAGACTTAACCACAGATAAACACAGATATCCACAGATTATTACCAAAAACAATAATCAGGTTATTGGGTAATTAAGTAATTAAAGAACACACTTGGAAATAACGACCACACTCAATTACATAATAACTTGGTGGTTTGTATCTTGTCCATACGGATCTTGAGATGATGATCTCGCCTGCCTGTCCATACGGATCCACAGGGACCGGTAGGCAGGTGTAATCCCTGCCCTGTTAGATAATTTTGTATCTAATGGGGTGAATGGCTCTTGATCGTACAGGAAACTATACAACAGGTCATAGTCTCGAGTATGTGTCAGATGGAGATTGCTTCGGGGGTTGCTTCGCCCATACGGGCTTGCAATGATATCCCTCGCAATGACATCTCTCCCGACAACCACATTAATAAAAACATCATGGGTAATCTGCGTTCATCTGCGTCCAATTTTTTCTTTGACATATAATTCGGGATCAAGCATCAATCGTCACTGCCCATAAAACTGCTCACAATGCCGCCGAGACCGGATTTCTCGCCACCACCCGTTTTGAAACCTCCCAGTTCCCTCCGTAATCTCGCCAATGTCAGGGTCTGGAGGATAACCTTTCCCGGGCCTGTCAGGGTGGTGAGGAATAATCCCTCTCCACCAAAGACAGCCGTTTTTATCCCGCCGACGAACTGAATATCGTAGTTGACACCATCCTCAAAGCCCACCACACAGCCAGTATCAACCTGAATATTCTCTCCGGATTTCAGGTCAAAGGTGAGAAAATCACCACCGGCGTGTATGAAGACAGTTCCGGGTCCGGTGAATTTCTCGAGGATAAAGCCCTCGCCACCAAAGAGACCGGCGCCTATCTTCTTCTGAAATGCTATGGAGAAATCGATAGTTGACTCGGCACATACAAATGCGTCCCTCTGTGCGAGGAATGATTTTCCCTCCTCCAGCTTAATTACCTCTATCCTGCCGGGGTAGTCGCCCGCAAAGCCGACGGTTCCATCCCCTGTGAAGTGGGTGGTGAAAAGCGATTCGCCGGCAACCTTTCTCTTCACGGCACCGAATAGTTTCGCGCCGATTCCCTTGCCCTTCATTTGGGTTTCCATATTTATACCCGATGTCTTAAACATCATCTTGCCCGCCTCGGCGTAAACCTCCTCACCCCCTTTGAGGGTGACCTTCACCACCTGCAAGTTATCTCCCTCTATCTTATATTCCATCTATTTCTCCTTTCTGATTGAACTGGGCCAAAGCCCGCTCCATATCTCCGTTCTTCACTTAAGCGATTTGAACTCGGGAGTGTCGTTTTAGATAATATAAGTTTTGTTTCGCTCCACCAGGGTGGAGCATTCCATTTACTTACCCATATTTTTAAAACGAGCCGAGCACGGTAGTTGCATCTTTGCCTTTCGCTTTGAGGGTACTGGTCCAGACGACACCTTCTTCTTTATCCTTTAATAGATACTTTACCACACCACCCGGCACCTTATCGGTAGTCCACCACTCTATATTGCCTTCGACATTTGTCGCAAGGTAAACTACATGATCCGTATCAAAAGTACCCGCCGGAGTTGTGATGGTTTCTTTTCCAACGGTTGCACCCTGAATACTTTCATCGGTTACTTCTGTGGGCGGCATATAGATGGTTTCTCCAGTAATGGGAATTTCTCCTTCGTTACCGTCTGCATCTTTGCCGCGAAGGCGCAGCAACCGCCCTTCTGTCGGAGAAAATTGTGCTTCATATATCCATGATTCTTCATCTTCAAACCAGGATACTCGCCACCACTCATTGCCGTTATCTTCCCTTTTCAGGAATGCCCGTTCTAATACTATGGGGGTGTTTTCGGCTGCTTCTGCAAGCTCAAACTTTGTCCATTCTCCGGGTTTATAGCCGATTTGTCCGATCCATAATCCCCCAATCGAAAATGAGTAAGAAAACATTATCTGAGCTTGCATTGCCATGAAATTACCCCATCCCGGTGAAGATGGTGGCGGCAGTTGTTCTTTGGGAGCCATTCTTTTATACACGGCTTGCTCTGCCTGTTCCGATACGGCTCCCCCGAGACCCGACGCCGCGCCACCAACGACGGCATGTGTTACAGTAGAACAGCCGACGAGCATGGCTACGACCACCCCCGCCAGGACCACGGTCAGCAACTTTATGTCTTTGTGTCTCATTTCCTCCTCCTTTTTTAAAGGCTTCACCCCCTTCCTTGTAATTTCAGGCCGCCAGGCAAAAGTTTCTTATGGAGATCTAAGCGATTTCTTTTGGCATTCCAATATATAGTATACCATAAAACTGACATCTTGTCAAGCAAAAAAAATCAATGGATGAATCAATCCTGCCTGCCAGCAGGGCAGGCTTTGGAGTTAAGGCGTCAGCCTTTTATATAAAATCCTTACGGATTAACTCCAGCTTGTTGCTCCATACGGATGCTGTGCAACGGTTGTTTTTGCACAACCACAATGGGCAAAGTCAGAGAGGTAGAAAACTGCCTGCCGGTAACTCCCAACAACACAGCGCTCGAGTATTGGTACCAGAATCATGTATTCTTATTCATAGTTAGCGGTGCCGCCTGTAATATGTCCACCAATTCCTCCCGTAGCACCGGCATCGTCGTCACGGGTGTTTGTACCAGCATCCCAATAACTGCCAGCAGTGTTACCTTGAAGCATGTTGTTTTGAACCACATTCTCATCACAGGTTAAGGTTGCAATACGGATGCCGTAAGAGGTATTACTAACACAGCGATTGTCATTCACAACATTGAAGTCACTATAGTCCGTTATTGAAATCCCATGTTGACCATTATTGGTGCAGACATTGTCTGTCACTGTATTATTAGAACTGGCGAACAGGTATATACCATGGGTGCTATGGTTATAACAGATATTGCTATTGATCGTATTAAAGTCGCTTCCAGCGGAGAGAACTATTCCCGTACCTCCCATGTGTCCACGAACTGTGTTGCCAACAACGGTATTCCAATCGCCGTTGTCGAGGTATATCTGGTGTTGAAATACAGTATTGCTGCTCACAGTATTCCAGGTTGAGCTACTCAAGCGGAGTTCTCCCTTAATGAGCGTATTGCCGGTAATGGTGTTATCCATTGAGTTGCCCGCTAATTCAATTCCATAAGCAGATCCTCCACCATCCACTACATTGCCCACAACAACATTAGACTCGGCTTCGTATAAATATATGCAGGCGCTAGTGACGCTACGACAGTTATTACCCTGAATGATGTTCTCATATCCCTCTATTAGTATGCAATAGGCGCCACTGCAGTTACAGATATTGTTGGCAATCACATTGTAGTGTGAATTACTCACCCCACCTGAACCCGCAAGTATTATTCCATGATCTCCGCTAATCTCTACCCAGCACTGTTTTATCTCACCGTCAGTCGCATCATAAAAGAATATCCCGTAGCCACAACTACCGGTTACACGCAGGTTTTCTATAACTACACGTTCCCCGCCAGTAACATGCATAGCGATTCCAGTTGTGCGGTTAAGTACAGTACCGGGTCCAGTACCCATGAGGGTAGTGTTGGAATGGACGTCGAGCGAATTCGTTAAGTTGTATGTTCCCTGCTTCACATAAACCACACCACCACCCAGGGTGTTAATCTGGTCCAGCGCCGCCTGTATTTCTACATCATCTGAAGTGCCATCACAGACCCAATCACCAGTTGAATCGGGGGACATCGATACCGTTAGTGTCGGTGCATGGTAACTACCAGTACCAGCAGATGCGACCTGCTGGTCGATGTATTTCCTGGTCATCAGTGCACTATCGGCAGTGACACCACCCCTGTAGAAATCGTCAGAGGTAACATTACTCGCCACCTTCACATTGCCATCAAAATAGCCGGCAAGGTGTGTTCCCTTTGCATAAATTCCCGTATCAGTATCAAATGAGCGAAATCCTACATCTGCATTTTGTACACCAAAACCCACTTTACCTGCATTGTACACATGATACCCAGAGTTCACGGCATTCATTACATACACACCCGCATAGCCAGCCAAGTCTACCATAATACCGCTGCCAGTTCCATTATTTTTTAGCCATAATACCCCATTGAGACCTTGGTTAACAGTGGCTTCCAAAGAGTCTGGTACCACAAGGTGACCTGCAGAGTCTGCCCAGGAGACACTTCCTACGCCGAGTGACCACTGAGCAGTGTCTGAATTGACCGAATGTCCCGATTCATGTGCATAAGCAGCCACACCGGCGGAATCTGCATAGGCAGTGCTGCCGCCGCCAATTGTGTACTGTGCGGTATCTGCATAGGTTGCGTGACCTGCCTCGTGGGCATAGGCAGTCACGCCGGCTGAATCGGCGTAAGCGGTGGTGTATGCGGTTCCCGCACTGATGGCATAATTTGAAGTGTCTGCATAGGTGGCTGAATCCACACTCACGACATTTGCAGCAAGGGCATAATCGGCGGTATCTGCGTGAGTTGCATGCAAGCCGTCCCAGGAGTAAACAGATATTCCGGACGAATCGGCATATGCGGAAGTGGAAGATGCACCCGCATTTGCAGCATAATTGGCGGTATCTGCGTGGGCTGCCTTGTAAGCACGACCGACACTGACGATCTTTTGCCTGGGAGTAAGCGTTTCCCCTTCTATCAGTAACTCGAGCCACAAGTTGGTATAGTCCAAAAACACCGAGTCGGGTATGGATTGAGTTTCACCAAGTATGACATTAAATATGCCGCCGTCAACAGAGACATCTGTCCATGACTCATTCCACAGCACATTGCCGCCCGTTCCTGCATCGTATATCTTAAACACCATATCATAATTGCCCGATAGTGCGGTATCCGCATCCGCATCTGTAAGATAACCCTGAAAGTTGATCTCTTGGGGTATAGCCGCTTTATCCATAACGCCGATGGGAGCGACTTCCCTTCTTGCTACCCTCATTGAGCTAACTTTTTCCACAGCCGTCACATTGACAGCCAATATGAGCATTACCAGATATGTTAACATATGACACCTCCTCCTTTCAAAAAACTCACCTGACGAGAACCAACTTCTTTGTGGCGATGGGCTTACCGTCAACCACAAAGCGATAGAAGTACACGCCGGCGGGAACGAGCTTATTGTGTGCGCTCGTGCAATCCCATCTCAGTTCGTATTTACCCGCCCTTATGCGGCCGTTGAGCAGCACCTTAACCAGCCTGCCCGTTATATCGTATATCTTGAGGGATGCAAACCCATTTGACGCCAATGTGTAGTTGATATGAACGGGACCATTGGCTGGATTCGGTCTTATCCCCTTCAGTGCAGTCACAATCGGTTCGGTTTGGTGCTCCTCCACACCCAGCTCCCTTTCTGCGAAGTGTCCGAAAAACCCATACCTTGCCCTGTAGGCAGTGGATGTGCTGCCACCGATGACAGAAGACTGACAGCCAGCACCCCACACTTCATAATGGGTGGAGCTGCTCTTGGTGCCAACCTCGTCCAGGACAGCCACATTGACAGAGTAGCCACCCAACAGGACGATACACATTAGTGCAAGCATAACACCTCCTTTTTTAAAGAAAATATCGCAAATAAAACGACTACTGACCCCGCCAAAGGCGTAGTGACTGAGAGATTTAAGCAGTGCGAAGATATAAGTGGAATTTTTTCGTGTTATATATAATATAATACAAAATCGCCACTTTGTCAAGCAAAAAAATCAACGTCTACCTGTTCATACGGATCCGTTGGGACCGGTAGGCAGGGCAGGCTTTGGAATTAAGGCGTCAGCCTTTTATGGAGCACTATTGCATAGTGCTACCATTTATATAAAATCCTTACGGATTAACTCCACGGATTAACTCCACGGATTGACCCCAGCTTGTTGCGCTGTTGTTTTTGCACAACTTCAATGGGCAAAGTCAGAGAGGTAGAAAACTGCCTGCCGGTAGGCAGGGTAGGCAGGGTAGGTAGGGTAGGTAGGGTAGAGAGAAAGTCTTGGTTATCGGTTGAAGGTCAAAGCTATCAATTTCCTTGCTGCCTTGAACTTGTTCCCCTCAATTCTACAAAAGTAGATACCACTTGCTATCTTATTGCCTGAAGCATCTTTTCCATCCCATCCTATTGTATGATAGCCAGCATTAACTTCTTCGTCTATCAGGACTTTAACGACTCTTCCTGTAATGTCGTAAATTTTTAATGATACCTTATCATTGGTCGGGAGAAAATAATTAATAGAGGTAAACTCGGTGAATGGATTGGGATGACACCGGGATATCCAGAAGACATCTGGCGCCCCGTCATAATTCTCATTGATTCCCACAAAAGCTCTACTTGATGCATATATATCCCAGTTACTTGATTGATAATTTTGCCATGTAGCCCAGACACCGTTCGAATCAGACACTATCTTTGGATTAATGTCGGGTCCGGGCAATTCAATAACTTCCTGCGCTGCCCATAAAGTATCCGGTGAACAAGAAACATAAATATTCCAATTACCCGCTGATTTTCCCTGCCACGCAATCCAGCATTTTCCCTGGGAATCGGTGGTCATACTTGGGAATATATTATTTTCACAGTAGGATGTTATTTTCACCGGTAAGCTCCAGCTCCCGTCGCCGTAATAACTGACATATATGTTCCCCTCGCCTTCGTCGAATGCTTGCCAGCTTACCCATATACGACCGTCGCTATCAACTGTAGCGGAAGGACTGTAGGCACTTAACTGAGCCCCCGAAATGGGTCCGTCTTCTGTCCACGATAAGCCATCCCGATGACTACAATAGATTTGAGATGCATCCTGGACAAACTTGTGATAAAATACCCAGGGTATATTGTCCCTATCAATAATAATTGCGGGAGAAGATTCGTCGCTCTCAGATTGAGTAACCCTTTCAGGTGTGGACCATACGGTGTCTCTGAGACAGGAAACATAAATGTCGGAGTTTAATTCCCTTCGCGTTTGCCATGTAAGCCACAGTGTATCCCCGGCTGATGCAATGCTCGGTTTTAAATCCCAGCTCGGGTCGCTTGATATAATCCTGGATGGTATCCAGCTCCCATATCTGTACTTGCTGTATTTAAGATCATATCCATCCCACCCAAAATTTGCCCACACCGCGATAGGTTCTCCTTCATGAACTCCAATTGCAGGATTAAAGTCCCAATACACATGCGGACCAATATTCATTGTTCCCGACCAACTACTTGCATCTTTGTAAATGCTGTATATGTCAGACCTCCCGTTAGTGCTGGAACGGCCCGATTCAAAAATAAACCAGAGTTTGCCATCTATTGAAGCTATGTCGGGATTACCATCTGCCTCGGGGTTGGAAGATACTACTTCCGGGGTTGACCACCCATTTGAAGAATACATACTCATTGATGGACGAGTTAAAGCCAATTTAGCCCCAATCAAAGGTTTCAGTGTGGGGTCGCCAATTATGTTTAATCCATAAAACCACGGTCGACTGTCCTCACCCCATTGGATGAACCATTTTTTAAAGGAATCTCCAATATTATCGCCCCACCCAAGCCATTTATAAAAGTCATCAAAATAAAGCATCGACCCGGTTTTTGTGCTTCCTATTATTGTTAGTCCATAAGAGTCACCAAATATATACCAGCCGGCAGAGTAGTTTTCTTCAACAAATCTTGTTCCCGAACAGGAAAATAGATTGTAGAAAATAGCAACGGGATTTAAAATAAATATTTCGTAATTAAAAATGGTTCCACTGTATCCATCGGGCACCCTAAATGTATGTCCCCAGGGTGACGAATGAGCGCATAACTGTACCCATTCATAGCCCTCATATAATTCTTCCCGATATCTACTCGCTATGGTTGCTGTGTCGTCATTAATTACCGTGACATCAGAGTATACCGTATCTAATCCACAACTTCCAAAATAATTCCAATCATCATCCACAAAAGCCAATGCCCTTTTTGGGATTCCCAACCCAATAGTTCTATTTTGGTGATTTTTCTCAAAATATTGCTTCATTAGACTTATTTCATCATCCCAGAGTAGTTGGCGCGCGTAAATTCTTCCCACCCATATATCGGGTTCAAAATTTCCCGTATGGTCATCATACAGTCCATTTCCATTTGTGTCGATCCATTCACCGTCTAAATCCATAAAATAAAGGTCAATTGGAAATTCTTCTTCTCCCCACACATCCATTTCATACCAGGCTGTGGGGAGTTCGCCCACGAAGATGGCTCCAACCAAGCCAGGAAAACTCGCTAAATGTGCCCTTAATAATTCGTGGCTCATCCCCGATACCGTATCAATCTGAACAGCATACCCTTCGTTTGTGAGGTCTGTCGAAAATTGTTCTATCTCCGATGAAATTTTATGATAAATTCGGCATTCCACTATTATATCCACCAGGTTTGTATCTGCCACCTTAGGGCTTAAAGAAGCTGTTCCAATCTTTAGCCACCGAAGGTCCTGCTTATCTTTGACCCATTTTTTGTATCTTTTTGGCTTTCTGCCGTATGGGTCGAGCCATTCCAACCGCTTGAATTCTCCGAAATTTGAAAATTTTGATTCCCGTATTTCCTTTTCATTGCTCGAGCCTACTAAAAGCATACATAAGAGCAACACCATTTTTCGCCTCCCATAATTCTTTGGGGCGCGTTTGAGATAATATTTAAAAGAAAAGAAGCTTCGCAGAATCCGTATGGAAAAGAAAGGAACATCCCGTATGTAAGAAGTTTGAGGAATTCTGGTTTTTATGTCACTTCTTGTCGTTACTTGGGTGTGAGGACTGATATGGGCAGTATCTGTTCCTGCATGGATACACCGCCGTGCTGAAATGTATGTTTGTATTCCGCCTCGTATCTTTCCGGGTGCGACGGGTAAATAAAGTAGTAGTCTTCCTTCGCTATTGCATATTTCTTCCCGCCGTTGGGCAGTCTATACCTTTCGGGCTCCTCTATGTATATACAATTGCGCTCGTTTGTTTTAAGCACGGGGGCGTATTTGTAACGAAGGTTTCTTGAAATGGTCTTACCACCCTCTATTATCGTTGGTTTATGCGTTATTATGGCGCCGTGGTCTGTAGTTATTATTATTGTTGCCTTTATGTCCCTTAATTCTCTTATCAGGTTATATATGTGTGATTTAATGAACCACATTCTCGTGAATTCTCTCAGGGAATCTTCATCCGGAAGAGCCTCTTCTATCACCTGAGATTCCATCCTCTGATGGATGAGTATATCGAGGAAGTTTACCACAATGGAAACAAACCTCGCTTTCCTGTATGCCCGTGCCCTCTCCTCAAGAGATTCTGCCTCTTTAATATTTCTTATCTTGAAATATACCGGTCCTTTCATATTTCTGATTTCCTCAACCTGCATGGCAAGAAGGTCTCTCTCAAATCTGTTCTCCTCGGGGTCCCATAGTTTCGGAAATCTGCAGGATATTTCATCGGGAAATACACCCGCAAATATCGAGTTGCGGGCAAAGGGGGTAGCTGATGGAAGGATCGATATATACTGATTTTCTTCAATATTGAAATCGCCCTGGAGTATGGGTTTTATGGTGAGCCACTGGTCATATCTCATACAATCCAGCAATATGAAACAAACCCGCTTCTCCTTCAATAGCTTTGGCATAACATACTTCCTTATTATATCCGGCGATAGATCGGGACCCTTGCCCTCAAGAAGCCACCTCGGATATTCGGTTTCTATGTACCTTGCAAACTGTCTTTCTGCCGTCCACAGAAGGTCGTTGTGGGTCTTCCTGAACTCCTCATCTCCGAACTTGTGGAGTTCTATATCCCATTTTATAATATCGAGATAGATGGAGATCCATTTCTCAATTCCGATGTCGCTGTATATACTGCTGTTGACAGATGAGTAAAACTTTGCGTACTCTTCTGGTTGTTTTCTTTTGATGATATCTTTTCTTTCGAGTATCCTTTTCACCGTGGAAATAAGTTGCTGTGATTTTATGGGTTTCACGAGGTAATCTGTTGCTTTCACACTGTACGCCTTTTCTATTAGCTCTTCCTCTTCGCTCTTGGTGATCATCACCACCGGTATGTTGGTATCTATATTTCTTATATCCCGGAGGCTGGCGAGTCCGTCTTTACCGGGCATGATCTCATCTAAAAGCACGAGGTCAAATGGAAACTTCTTGAGCAGAGATACTCCGTCATCTCCCGACGCAACCCCCGTCACATTATAACCCTTCTCTTTTAACAGCATTATGAGGGGTTTTAGTAGGTCTATCTCATCATCTATCCAGAGTATGTTCATAATGTAACTCCAAAACCAACCAACCAACCAACCAACCAACTAACTAACTAACAAACTAACAAACTAACTATCTATCGATGGGCAATTGTATTACAAAGGTGCTCCCGTTACCCTCTCTCGAGACACAGAATATTCTTCCCCCGTGGAGGTCTATTATTCTTTTAGTGAGGGATAATCCCATTCCCCAGCCATATTCTTTTGTGGTGAAACCCGCATCAAATATGCGTTTTAGATCTCTTTTCTTTATGCCCTTACCATTATCCTTTATGGATAACCTGATGAATTTGCCACGCCTTTCTGATTTTACATCTATTCGTGTAGAATCTGCATCTACGGCGTTTTTTAGGATGTTCTCCACCGCCCAGGAGATGAGTCCATCATCTATCTTTGGATGTGGAACCGTGCGGTAATCCTCATTTATGGTTACCTTGTTTTCAAGGTGGGGGATTCTTTTCTTGACATAGTTGATACTGTCGGCGAGGATACCGTTTATGTCAATGCTCTTAAAAGAGATAGAACCAATTCTCGAAAATCTTTCACTCACCTCTTCCAACCGCCCTATGTCCTTCATCATCTCATTTTTAATCTCCGTATCCTTTATAAACTCGGTCCATGCCATCAGCGAGGAGAGTGGGGTCCCAAGTTGATGTGCGGTTTCTTTTGCTATACCCGCCCATATCATACTCTCCTCTGTTTTTTTTGCCCCCCGAAACCACAGTACAGCTATCAGGAGCAAGAGAAATGCGAGGGCAATCTGCAGATATGGCGCCCATTTCAGAAAAGACCTTGCCTTTGTATTGCCGTAATAAACTGTGCATAATGGAATGTCAAGGTATTTTACCTCTACGGGTTGGTGTATGTTTGCGAGTCTTGAAATCGCTTCCCTCTCCTTACCCCGCTCTATATTTGTTGACGCTATTGTCCTTCCCGCGGTGTCCACCACCACAACGGGGAATTTTATCTTTTGAATCACCTCGTCAAAGATTATATTTAGTTCAGTATCCTCACTCCCCGCACTCCCTATAAATCTTCCATATATCCTTGAGACTGTCTCTGTTTCATTCTCCAATTGATTCATCATGTACTCGGAATACATCACAAAACCGACGAGTACAAGTATTACAACAAGTATGATATAGTTTTTCAGTGTTGAATACATATGCCTCTAATGACAATTGACGATTGAAGATTGAAAATTTTTGAAAAATGACGGCCCACTATCGTATAACGGCGATCTTACCAATCGATTTTCCCGTTCCCGTTTTAAGAAAGCAGATATATATTCCGCTCGCCACAGTATTTCCCCCCTCATCTTTGCCATTCCACTCGACATAACCGTTACCAAGTGTAACATCGTATTTTGTGAATTCCTTGACCAGTTTACCCGAGAGGGTGAAGATATAGATATTCATACACCAGGTATTGTTCACCAATCTGTAGTATATATGTAGAGATTTGCCATCACCGGGAATAAACGGATTTGGAGACGAGTACAGAATCTTATCTTCATCAAGTGGAGGAGGGAAGACTATGGGTTTCTCATAATATAATGCCTTATACGCATTTAGCACACCATATCCCAATGTATCGTCGGGATTCTCGGACCGGGACGCAGTTTTAAGTATTACATCCCTCAATTTTGCGGCATTCCATCCCACTCCATCCTTCCTGTGCCCCGAAAGGATACAGGAGGCTGCCCCGGCAACCATTGCTGTGGCGCAGGATGTTCCTCCCGTTTTGAAGCACGAGTTTAGTTCATCGTTCCACGGATTAGCCACATATGCAAGCCACGGTCCGCATACATCGGGTTTCCATCTCGTTCGCTCATTGACTCCTATCTGGTCGTATGGTGGGCCAATTGCACTGCCCCAGTTCTCCCGCCAAAACCACTCTCCGTCCTCGTCAACTCCGCCACAGGCAATTATAGAATCGGCATCTGCGGGCGCCTTTATACAGGTATCGGGTCTTGACGTGGGGTTTTTATGAGATATATTTCCCATCGCGGTGACAAGTAGAATGTTCTTGCTCAAGCAGATGGCGGCGTGCTTACTCATCGGCGTAGTATGCCCATCCATATCCTCATATCTGTAGGAGGAGTCGGGACTATCAGCCCATTCCCTATATCCGAGTGAGGAGGAGATTATATCCACACCGACGCTGTCGAGGAACTCAACACCCGCTATCCACCATCCCTCCTCCGCGATAATATCACCCTCATCGTTTGGTGCCCTGTGTACCAGTTCCGTTCTCGCGATCGCAAAATCTGCCCCAAATGCAGCCCCAACAAGTTGTCCCGTTGCCCTTGCGCCCATAAGGGAAAGCATGTGGGAACCGTGGTCTATCTGATGTTTATCCCTCATATCTATCGTATCATTTTCGTCGTATCGAGCGAGTGAATCGTTTGATATAAAATCGTGTTCGGCGACTATATTTATGTCCCTCAGGGCGGGATGGGTGTCCTTTTTATATCCCGTGTCGAGTATCCCCATCAATATTCCCTGACCAATATATCCCCTTTTGTGTACTTTATCGAGCCCGAGAAGCTTTATCTGCGATTCACCTTCTTCCCCGTAATCTATCCCCTTTCTTCTCTCTACAAGCCTCTCACGGAATTTTCTCACCGGGGTTATCTTCTTCACGAAGGGGAGTTCTTCTATCTCTTTACCTTTTTGGGAAGGTATTGTAAAGGTCGCCGCATTGAGCCATTTTGACACCTCGCATAACCTGCCCCCGAGAGTCTCTACTTCTCTGATGTACTCCGCGTGCAGGGGAATATCGGAATAATCCACCACATCATCGGATGACCTCACCATAAGTCTTCTTTTAAGTGCCCTTTCCGACAGATCCTCCCTCGCACTTCTCAAGGCATCCTTCCTTTGCTCCTCGGTCCGGATGCCTTTATCGGTGAAGTAGACCCAGACCTTCTCCCGCGGAAGAGAAGAAAATAAAAGTGTTGCAATCAGAAAAAACATGAGACCCCCTTAATTTTTTTCGACTAGTCTCAATGTGTCACCGTAGAGTTGGCGGTATACATGATAGAATCCCATAATTTTTTTGACATACAGACGTGTTTGTAAAAGCGGTATGCGCTCCACCCATTCATCCACGGGACAGTCCCTTTTCCATTTCGCCGTCCTCGTGGGTCCGCCATTATATGCGGCAAGGGCATACTCGGGAACTCCATCGAATCTCTTCAGGCAGTAGTTGAAATAATGTGCCCCGAATCTTATGCTTGTCTCGGGGTCTTTAAGAGATTCGGGGCAGAAGTTGTCCACACCGAGTTCCCTCGCTATTCCGCTGCCCGTTGATGGAATTACCTGTGTTAAACCTATGGCATTGGAGGAAGAGACTGCTCCCGGATAGAAGTTGCTCTCCTGTTTGATAAGTGCCATAAAGAGAAACGAATTTTCCACTTCATACTTCAGGACCGTTGGCAAGAAACTCAATGGATATGCGAGGGTTAAAATCTTATAAGGAAAGGGGGGATGCCCCTTGTCGATGATTTTTTTTGTCAGGTAGAGGGCGAGATTATCCAGCCCGCCCTCGTGAGCGAGAAGTGCAAGCCTGTATCTGAAGAGGGGATTGTTTTCGCCAATCGCAGAGAGTTCTTCCCCTGCTTCTTCTATTATGCCGTACTTGAGAAGTAATTTACCCTTCAAAAGTCTTGTGCTATCTTCGTGCGAAAGTGAATAAACGGTGTCGCAAAAGGATACTATCCATTCCTCTGAAGAAATGTTCGAAACTTGTAACTTTCCATCGAGTAGATGGACATAATAGGAGAAGGAGGACTTACTCAGAACATAAGAACGATACGAAGGCAAGCCCGTTATTTTGGCGAGCCAGTAGTTACCCGGTACGGGGAATGTGTGCTCAAAGCGTTTCTTTGCCTCCTCTACTTTCCCTTCATCGAGGCACAAGATACCGCTCCGCAGGTTTGCCATTTCCTTGAGGGATGGCCCCACCTCGTCGTATGCATCTATTGCGTCCCCATATCTTCCCATATTCTCGTACAGAATCCCCGCCCTGAAATATCCCTCATCACTCCTCGATGAGAGATATTCTTCTAACGCAGCATCGGACGCTCCCGCTTTTTCCAGGCATCTTCCGGTATTTAGATGGTCATTTAGTCTTTTGTATTCTTTTGCGGCGTTTTTGTATCTGCGCATGCCCTTATAACAGGATGCCCGCATCCCGTGGGCTTTTTTGGGAGTATATTTTAGTGCCTCGCCGTACTTTTTGTTTTTGTACAGTACATTTGCCATCGTCACCCTCGGAACAGTAACTTTTCCGAGCGCCTTCAGGGCAAAGGAGGATTGCGGATATTTTTTCAGAAGCTCTTTATATAGGGACTCTCCGGATTCTTCTACGAGTTCGTATATCTCTGCCATGTGGTACAGTGCCTCTGCATCCCCGATGTCTTCCCATATCGACAATGCCTCGATGTACTTCTGCTCTGCCTCATAGGAGGCGGCGAGTCTCTTTCTGGCGTCGCGAAAGTTTCCCGCCTTCTCGAAATATACAATGCTACTCGCCGTACCCCCCATCTCGCCCGCACATATACCGCTGTTATACATGGCATTTTCGTATAGAATATCATCCACATTCCTGTAACTGCGTATTGCATCCCCGAACATCCCGAGTTTCTGATATACCCAGGCAAGCTGGTAGGGTGATAATTCACGGGAGAATGCCTCCTCATATCTGCCGGCGAGTATGTAAAGTTTTCCAAGTAGAGTATCGCCCGGAGAAATCTCCGTCAACTGATCTATCGCATCGTTGTACTCTCTTATTTCAATCAGTCTTCCTATGTTGTCGTATTTCACGGGCGACCGCCCCGCGCAGGCGGTCAATAAAAATATTGTTATGGGGAACCATTTAATATACATACCGATTTAAGGTTCATCCCCTACCCAAGCCTTTTATCTTGAAGAGAAGAGTTCTGTAGAACATTCCACACAAGAGAAAAATTGTATATAAGGGAATTACAGGGTGGCGGGGATAATGCTCTTTCAGGTATCTCATCATTCCAAAATGCCAGTGGAGGATGGATTTGGACCTGTCTAATTTCGTTGAACTTCCCCTTGTGTGATAAATTTCCCCATCCCTTAAATAATATATCTTATATCCCCTTCTCTTTATCTGATAACAGAGTTCAATGTCATTCATATACAATGGATACCTCACATCCAGTCCGCCGATTTCCCTCAGCAAGTTTCCCCTTACGAGAAGGGCAGAGGCACTTGGCTGGTCAACTTCCCGTGTTCTCTCGTAGTCAAAGTGCGGGAGCTTCCACCTGGATGTTCTGCCCGTGATCAGGGATAGACCCGTGAGTTCCGTAAAAAGATTAAAGGGGGTTGGAAACTCTCTGCAGGATCGCTGAATGGAGCCCCCGGGATTTAAGAGTTTGGGTGCTACGGCTCCAACATCGGGTCTTTTATATAAAAATATGTAGAGTTTTTCTATGGCGTTATTTTTCAATGCCGTATCCGGATTGAGTAACATAATAAACTTGCCCTTCGCCAGTCTTATACCCTGATTCGTTGCGTATGCAAAATTTTTATTCTCGTAGTTGCAGATTAATCTCACATCGGGGAATTCCCTATTTATTATGCCGACCGTATCGTCACGGGAGTGATTGTCCACCACGATTATCTCGTATGATATGGAGTCTGTGTTCTCATATATGGATTTGAGACATTCGCCAATATCGCCCTCACTATTGTATGTGACTATCACTAAGCTCAGCATAAGAAGCAGAGAGAAGAGGAATTACTTGAAAGTTACATAAGAGTAATTAGTGCCTTCACCCCTTTCGTTCGTGGGAATCCATATGTAATCTATCTTCTTTCGCGTGGCATCGAATGTAGATGCTATAAGATGGAGTTCCCTTCCGTATATTTGCCTTATTCCCCTTTTTCTCAGTCTGTATATGTCGTATGCAAATTGCTGTCTTGAATACTCTCTGTAGTTTCTCTTCGAGGGGTTTTCGTAAAATTGTCTCTTTTGAAGGAGTAATGCGAGTTCAGTTAAAACCGCGGTTACGGGTATTCTCTCTTTTTGCAGCATAAGTGTTGCCCTTCTCCAGGCTTGAAATAACCTATCGATAAGCTCATCCTCTGGTACCGAGTTCTTTTGAAGTCCGTCATCTATCTTCTGCAGTGTCTCTATAATTTCCCCCGGCGAGAGCGCGCATTTCCCAATTTTTTCCGGTCCGAACAGTATATGCACCTTCCCGCCGACGAAATCGACTTCCATCCTGTAAAAACCCGTGTAAAGTACAGGTAGGTTGCCGCGAAGGTCCATACCATTCTCCTGCAGCCCCTCATTGAGTCTTTTCGAAAAGTCGAATCTGAAATCGTCTTTTAATCTTTCAATGTACTCTTTCAATATACTTGTTGCCTGGAGAAGTGCATCTTTGTCAAACTGTGTCTTGTTTAGTGCCTCTTCGAGGTCTCCCATCAAAGGTTCTATTTTATAGATATTCTGAAGCGGAGCCTTTGCGAGGCGCAATGCCTTTTTCAGGGTTTTTTGTAACCCCTTTATCCACCTTTCTGTTTCCCTTATCTTATTTGATATTTTATTTAATTCCTCTTCCATTGATTGCATTGGTTGGGCACCGTCTTCGGTGAGCCTTCGGTGAGCTCAGCCGAGCCGCTCAGCCGAACCGTTTACAGTGCCGATAAATTTTTTTCTTGACATATTGAGGGATATGTATTATAATAAAACTATGGTCGAAGATATAATAGAACAATATATGGAGATAGATGAGAAGCTCACCGAGAATAGTTTCCTGGTAACTCCTCGAACGGGCAATGCATTCTCCCTGTTAAAGAACCGTCTGACAGAATATGCGCTCCTTCCCATACTTAAAAAGAGGGAAGATGGTAAGATTCTGCTGTACCTGTACAAGTGGAATCCGCCCAAGAGGTCCAGAAACTGGGTAAACCTGGCTTTGTTTATTGCAACCGTGTTTACGACTCTCTGGGTGGGTGGGATGCTCGCAAGACCTCATGATTTTTCCTTTCCGGGAGGACTCATTTACGGTATTCCTTTCTCCTTCACTCTCTTATTCATCCTTGGCTCGCACGAATTCGGCCATTACTTTGCCTGTAAGAGACTCGGGATAAATGCCACATTGCCCTACTTTATTCCCGTTCCCCCGCCCTCACCACTTGGCACATTTGGTGCCGTGATCCGTATCAAATCGCCGATGGAGAATAGGAATGCCCTCATTGAGGTCGGGGCAATGGGCCCCCTCACGGGACTTGTCTTTGCCATACCCGCTATGGTAATTGGACTTCTTTTGAGCGAGACGGTTCCCTCGAGTTATGTTGAGAAGGGAGCGGCGATTCAACTCGGCAATTCGATCCTATCCCTTTTTCTCACAAATATTGTTATCAAAGAACCTTCCGGGAGTGCACTCCTCTTTCATCCCGTTGCATGGGCAGCCTGGATAGGTATGTTTGTAACGGCTGTAAATCTACTTCCCGTTGGACAACTGGACGGTGGTCACATATCTTTTGCAATGTTCAGTAAAAGGCATAAGGTCGTTGGATGGACCGTTATTGGTATATTGCTGATTCTTGGTTTTTTCTCCTGGAAGGGATTTATAGTGTGGGCATTCCTTGTGAGTATACTGGGGGTACATCATCCCCCACCGTTGAATATGGTCGAGCCCCTGGACAAGAAACATAAGGCAATAGGTGTAATATCGCTTGTGGCATTTGCGCTTACATTTGTTCCCGCTCCATTCAAGTTTTAGCCTTCTTTCCATATCTTCTCTCGTATCTTTCTACCCTTCCAGCGGTATCCACGAGTTTTTGCTTCCCCGTGAAGAACGGATGGCACTTTGAGCAAATTTCCACATGAAGTTGCTTCACCGTGGACCTCGTATGTACGACATTGCCGCAGGCACAGGTTATAGTCGCATCGTAATACTTCGGGTGTATTCCATCTTTCATAACTCTCCTCCAGGTCTAAGATGTTATGTATAAACCGCAGAGTTCGCAGAGAACACAGAGGCAAAGAAATTCAAAAATCAAACCTGCCTGTCGGCAGACAGGGTTAAATTTTGATATTTAATATTACCTCTGCAGTTTTATCCAGACACAAATGTTGATATAGAAATGGTTTTTTATTATATCACAAAAATCCCGTCCTGTCAAGAAAAAAATCAACGGATTTACACGGATAAAGAGAAATCAGCGGATTAAACGAATTAAGCGGATAATTATTTAACACCTGTCTACCCCTCGTAAAGGCGGCGTCAGGCAAGTAGTGCACAGCCTGAAATAATCTCTTCATCTATACAGACCAAGTGGAATGGTCAAACTTTTTTAAATTTTTAGTTGACAAGAGAAAAAAAATGTATTACAATGTATTGAGAAAGCGAGGTTTTATTTTTTTCGTTTTTGCGGTTCCAACATCAATATTTAAAATACACAATTCGGGGGGATAATATGCACAAGAAGGTTTTGGCGAGTTTGCTTGTGGTGGGGATTTTTGGAAGTCTATTTGTTTTGCTGATAACTCCAAAGGGCTTTGCGATGGCAAGAGAGTCGAGCGTAAGGGGAGATAATGCTAAATCAGCCGAGGTTTCCAAGACGCCCACAGCGGATGATACCGATTCGGCGAGAATGGAAAAGGTGAAGAAAGAGATGGTCGAGGAATATAGGAAAATGTATTTACCCAAGGTACCCGAACACATAAAATTCCTTGAGCAGAATTACAAAAACTCACGCTCTCTCGAATTATGCCTCCTGGACTTAGAGAGAGCGCTGGATCTACGGGCGCTGCCAGTTCTGATCAAAGTACTTTCATACAATCCCAGGGGAATAAATAGAGCGGGTGCCGCAAGTACTATGGGGATTATAGAAAAATATAATGAAGACGATGGGGCGGTGTCCGCATTGGTAGAGGCATTGGATGATACAATTACAGATGTTCAATTTAATGCCGCCAAAGCCCTCGTTGTTTTGGGAGACACATCACACCCAATTGTGGTGTTGACTAAATTGGCAAAGGGAAAAGATAAAGAAAACTGGACGGTAGACTGGGCCGGGTATATGGGACTTGAAAACGCGACCGAGGAAGAGATAGAAGAACAGAAAAAAAGATTTAAGGATGGTTTACAATACGAAGCAATTGAGCTTTTGGGCGAGTTATCAACAGCAGAAGCCGTTTCGGTACTGACAGATATTGTGATGTATGGCGAAGATGAGGAGGTGAAGGGGCGCGCCAGGGAGGCACTAAATAAACTTACTCCCAAAAATTAAAAAGACCGGAGGTGAAAGATAGTTTCTTACACTCACATAAAGCTTCTCAATCTGAGGGTCGTTTTGGTTTTGATGGTATCGGTGGCGTTTCTCGGCTCTTTGACAGGTGCCCGCGCATACGATGTCTCACAGGCAACGCGCTACGCAAACAAGTGGTGGAATTCTCGCAATTCCTTCTTCCACGATTGTGGTGGTCTTGATTGTGCCAACTTCGTATCACAATGTCTCATTGCCGGTGGAATTGATTTGAAAGATGGGCCCAGTTACAACATTTACGGCAGACATTGTATCGTCAGATGTGGCGACCAGCCATACCCGGGGCTGGGTGAGAATTTGGAGTGGCACCAAAATGTAACCTTAACACGGAAATCCGTGGGTTGGGATGACGAATTGTACGATATTTCTTCTCAACATCCTTATCCCGACGATTATGATAGCACCTGGGTAATAACCAAATCCGGTGCGTTGAAAATGAAGGTTCATTTTTTACAATTTGAAACGGAGTATTATCACGATTATGTTCATATCTACGATGGATCAGATGACCTTGTATCAAGTTATACGGGGAGTTTGAGTTCTTTCTGGTCGGATGAGGTAGATGGTGAGACTGTGAAGATAAGACTGGTGACAGATGGTGCTAACACGGGGTATGGTTTTGATATTGATAAATACAAGTATAAGCATATACCCGATGCACCAGATAGCATCGGTGCGGGTGATGTTATCATGTTTGGCAATGAAGACGATTGTTACAAACATTCGGTTATAGTTGTGGGTGGGAGCGGGAATAACGCTTATTGTAACGCACATTCAAGAAACCATTGGCACATAAGCTGGACAGACTGGGTTGACGGCACCTTCTCTAATCCCTTTACTGTAGTGAGTTTCTTTGAAATTCCAGATGGTGCGGGAGCACAGGCTAACTTAACCCCTTATACTCCTCCCGGATGGGAGGCCCCCTTGATCGCATCTTCTGTGTGCGGGACTTACACGAGTGGTCCTCATCTTTTAGCGGGCGAACCCACCTACATAGATTTTGCAATAAACAATGATGGATGTGCCGATCTACCCGATGAGGTCAAATATGCACTTTACATTGATAATAGTAGAATTGAGACCTGGTCCAATCCAGGATTGTGGTATGGTTATCACATTGTCAGAGAAGACTACACACATGCTTTTAGTGAAGGATGGCATACACTTAAAATAACGGCAGACCCCGATTATTACTGGTCCGAATCTGACGAAAGCGATAATTCTTATTGGCGAAAATGGTATTGGGGGAGGAATGGCGTTGAGGAACCGTCTGACACAAACCAGGTGATGCTTTATTCAATGTCCCAGAACTTTCCCAATCCCTTCTTTGAAGGGACCGCGATAAATTACACCATTGCGTTGAAAGGGGATGTATGGCTCTGCATTTATGATATATCGGGAAGGCTTGTATGGAAATTTGTGGATGAGAACAAGAATCCGGGACAATATAAAGTTGTATGGGATGGTCGAAATGAAACCGGCGAGAAGGTTTCTCCCGGAATCTATTTTGCAAGACTGCGATCGGGGGATTTCAGGGCAACCAAAAAGATGATAAAGACATAATACCCATTGATGGTACTGTCTTTGCGACAGAATAACTCTTTATAACTGTGGATATTCTGAAGGCGATCATACTGGGGATAGTACAGGGGGTGACGGAGTTTCTTCCCATCTCCAGTTCGGGACATCTCGCCCTCCTTGGAGGTTTTTTAGGTTTTGAGGAGGGGACACTTATGGCGACTATGATGCACATTGGCACATTGCTTGCGCTCATTGTCTACTTCAGGGGAGACATATCTCGTATAGTTCTGTCTCCGTTCAAAAGGGATGTGAAGTATCTGAAACTTTTATGGTTTCTGATACTGGGAACCATACCCGCCGTGATATTTGGAGTTCTCTTACTCCATCATATTGAGAGTATATTTGATTCCCCACTGCTCATCGGGATATGCCTCGTATTCACGGGAGTAATCCTTTTTTTATCGGGTTTTATGAGGAGAGAGAGAAAAGAAATACGATTCTTAGATGCAATTTTAGTTGGTATTGGACAGGCGATAGCGATATTGCCGGGTGTCTCGAGGTCGGGCACCACCATAAGCACGGGAACATTTCTGGGGCTCGACAGAACCACGTCTGCAAATTTTTCATTTTTACTTGCCATACCCGCAATTCTGGGTGCAGCGGTGTTGGAAATATCAAGTGTGAAGGGGAGTTCCATCACCTTTGCACTCCTTGTGGGCGCGTTCGTTTCATTTCTCACCAGCCTGGTTGCCATAAGATTTCTGCTTGCATTTCTGAAGAAAACCACCCTGAGGCCTTTCTCATACTACTGCTTTGCCATAGGAATTCTATCCATCCTCATCGCACTGCGATGACAGCCCATAAAATTGACAATTGAAGATTGAAAGATTGAAGATTATTTACCACAAAGGCACTAAGATTTCAGATTGTAGTATTATTCACCACAAAGGGCACAAAGAACACCAAGATTGAAAATTGAATCAAGGCTGAAGCATTGAGTTACGGTTATGAGGTGACTTAACGGAAATCCTTTTCACCGCGCTGTCGGCGGGGTAAGGTTGACTATCTACAACGACCAAATGACTCAATTACTTAATAACCTAATAGCCTGATAGCTCGATAGCCCCCTCACTTTTTTTCTTGACATCGGTTGATTTTTATGATATAATATACAAGAACAGCATTTAAATAATAACTATGAAATACACGAAAACCCTATTGGACCATTTCAGAAACCCGAGAAATGTGGGAGTCATTAAAGACGCCGATGGAGTTGGCAAGGTGACATCGCCCGTGTGCGGTGATATTATGGAATTGTACATAAAGGTAAAGGACGAGAGAATTGTAGATGTGAAGTTCCAGACCTTTGGCTGTGCCGCCGCCATCGCCTCTTCTTCTGTGCTTACCGAATTGATAAAGGGAAAGAAGATCGACGAGGCTCTCGAGATAACAAATAAGAGGATAGTAGATACACTTGGTGGTCTCCCGGAGGAGAAGCTCCACTGCTCCGTTCTTGCAGAGGATGGGGTGAGGAAGGCAATAGAGGACTATAAATCTAAACAAAAGACTACCCCGCAAAGTCGCTTCGCTCCAACGGGGCAAGCAGACTACAGAAGTTAAAATGTAAAATTAGCAATTCCAAAATTTATAACTGATAATTTTGCAATAATCCCGTTTTGTCTCTGGTCTCTTGTCTTATGTTTTCGGTCTTTGCTCTATGGTTCGTGCACATATGCTCATATCGGGACTCGTGCAGGGGGTTTGTTACAGGTGGTTTGCAAGAAAGGAAGCGGACTCCCTTGGTCTTACGGGCTATGTAAAGAATCTTTATGATGCAAGAGTGGAGGTGGTAGTTGAGGGTGAGAGAGGGCTTATTGAAGAATTCATCAAGATGCTCAAAGTTGGTCCTTCATCCTCAGATGTGAGAGATTTGAAGATAGAATGGCGGGAATATAAGGGTGAGTTCAGTGGGTTTGCTGTAAGATATTAAGGTTTAAACAGATTATTCAGACACAAGACAACAGACAACAGACTGAAGGAAGAGTCCTGCCTGACCACAATTAGGGTTTTTTGATTTAGGTGGCTTTCAAAAGAAAAAATGAAGAGATTGTATCGTTCAAAGAAAGACAAGATCATAGGTGGAGTTTGCGGAGGTATAGGAGAGTATTTCGATATTGACCCCGTTCTGGTGAGAATCCTGTGGCTCTTATTCACATTTCTGGGCGGAGCGGGTATACTCGCTTACATAATTGCATGGGTGGCGGTTCCCTCCTCAGAGGCAAAGGGAAAAGCGGAAAAAAAAGAGGAAAATAAGGTGCAAGAGGACGATAGAGGCGGATTCTGGGGAGGAATGACATTAATTGTAATTGGATTCATATTTCTCTTATTTACACTGAGAATATTCTGGGTTAAACTTCTGCCCCTGTGTTTGATTGTTGTAGGTGTGATGCTCATACTCAGGTACAGGGATAAAGTTCGGTAACCTCTGGTTCTGGAAAAATTTTTTGAGATATCGACTCGATACTGCTCGTTTTAAACAAATTGGAAACAGTTTCAATCCTGGGAATTTAACCCGTATTTATTTTGGGAGGAATCTATGTCTGGACATTCAAAGTGGGCACAGATAAAGCGAAAGAAGGGAAAGTTAGACGCCCAGAGGGGTAGAACATTTACCCGCCTCATCCGTGAGATAACGGTTGCCGCAAGGCAGGGTGGTGGTAATCCCGAAACAAATTCGCGACTGAGGTCCGCTGTGGACACGGCAAAGGCACAAAATATGCCTCAGGATAACATAAAGAAGGCTATAATGAGAGGTACAGGGGAACTGGAGGGCATCAACTATGAGGAGATCAGCTATGAGGGGTACGGACCATGCGGCGTTGCTATTCTTATCGAGGCACTTACAGATAACAAAAATAGAACCACGAGCGAGATCCGCCATATTCTTTCCCACCACGGTGGCAACCTCGGTGAGAACGGATGCGTTTCCTGGATGTTCAAGGATAAGGGCATTATTTATATAGATAAGGAGAGAGTCGATGAGGAGAGACTTCTCACAATTGCACTCGATGCGGGTGCCGAGGATGTTATTGCAGAAGATGACTCCTACCAGATAATTACCTCGCCAAAAGATTTTGAGACCCTGAAATCCACGCTGAAAAGCGGGGGAATAGAGTACAGCTCTGCCGAACTGACAAAATCCCCGCAGTCAACGATAAAAATAGGTGAAAAGGATACCAAAAGTATCCTGAAGCTAATGGATGTTCTTGAGGAACACGACGATGTCCAACATATCTATGCAAATTTTGATATACCCGATGAACTCCTGAAAGAGGCGGTGTAACAGAAACCCATTGTCAGGGTTTTATAATCCCAGAATATGCATTAACCACGCCTGCCTGTCCATACGGATCCGTAGGGACCGGTAGGCAGGGATAATCACGGATAAACCCAGCACCTATGCATAGGTGCTGGATAAACACAGATCATATAGGAATTTTTAAGAATGTAAGTTTTTACCTTTTAGGTGAAAAGTCCGCAGGATCCGTATGGAATGATTTTTATTTAATTTTTGTATGTTCTTTATTTTAAAATATCTTGCCTGCCTGCGGTAGGCAGGTGATAATCTCGTGTAATCCCTGCCCTGTGAAATAAATTATTTCACGGGGTGAATGGTTTCTTAACGCATAATTTGGGATAATTATCGACTGCTTTTGTGTACTTGAAATTGGTTCTTCCTCCTTATGCGCATTCTGGGAATAGATTGCGGTTTATCCGCGACGGGCTATGCGATTCTCCACGATGGTCATATCGCCTCGAATGGCATCATCCAAACGAGTAAAGACGAGAGCCTATCATCCAGAATAAATACCGTTTATCTCGGTATCAGGGAAGTGGTCGAGAAGGAGAAGCCGGATCTAACCGTTATTGAAAATCTCTTCTACGGGAAGAATCTTAAGACCCTTATCTCTCTCGCCCATGTGAGGGGAGTCATCCTTCTCGCAACCCATAATACACGGATGTATGAGGTAACTCCGGCAGAGGTAAAGAAGACTGCAACAGGCAATGGAAGGGCATCGAAACAACAGGTTAGATATATGATCGAAAAACTGCTGAATATTCCGCAGGGATTTTCTGAGCACATAGTGGATGCCTGTGCCTGTGCCCTGTGGGGGCAATGGAAGATGGAGCAATCGAATGCTTGTCTCTCTCAACGGTGAAGAATTGTCTCTAACATATCACATTCAACGGGGGATATATGAATATATTCAGAAAACTTAGATGGAGAAAAAACAAGGAAAAGAGTACGACCGAAAAACAAGAGGTGTTCAGAAGACTTGTGACGAAGAAAACTGAAACTTTTGTGGGAATTTGCCCGTTCTGCGGTGCATCCGTCACATTTGAAATGGAGGATGACATTGAAGAGTTAATCCTCATGTGCACTTCCTGTAAAAGGATTATCTTTTATCTTGACAAGCTTCATACTCCCCCTCAAGAGAGGAATCTGGAAGACCTGCGGAGCCTGAGTGTGGGAGATATTGACTGAACTATGTTAATAAATCATATAGAAGGTGAGGTAACGGACACGACACCAACGAGCGTTGTACTTGAGTCGGGAGGTATTGGATACTACATTAAGATTCCCATCTCCACATATGGGCAGATAGGGAAGAAAAGGCTGAAACTTTTAATAAGTACGATATTCAAAAACGAGGCGATAGAATTATATGGTTTCTATACGGAAGAAGAACGCAACTATTTCGAATCGCTCCTTAAGGTGAGGGGAATCGGTGGAGAGACCGCATTGAGGATACTCTCAAGATTAAAATTTAACGAGTTTAGAGATATCGTGGATAGGGCAGATGTTGACTCGCTTGCAGAGATAAAGGGTATTGGGAGAAAAAGGGCAGAAAAGATAGTGTTTGAACTGAAAGGGCTGTTCAAGGAAGAAACGGTCCCGGATGAGGCACTATCTGCTCTCATTACACTGGGATTCACAAGGAGCGAGGCGAAAAGGGCACTTTTAAATGTTACGAAATCAGTTCCCCAGGGTAATTTAGAGACGCTGATAAAAGAAGCATTGAAAAAAACTTAACCCCCGAACCTATGAAAAAAGAAAATATAACGACACCATTTCCCATAGAGAACGAGAGAGAGGTGGAAAGGGCACTCCGACCCAAGACTCTTGGCGATTTTGTGGGACAGAATAAGCTGAAGGAGAATCTGAAGGTATTTATAGAGGCAACGAGGCGAAGGGGCGAACCATTGGATCACATACTATTTTATGGACCGCCCGGACTCGGTAAGACAACTCTCGCTTATATCGTCGGAAGGGAGTTGGGCACCGATATAATCGCCACATCGGGTCCCGCACTCGAGAGACCCGCAGACCTGGCAGGTGTACTTACGAGACTGAAGAATCACGATATCCTGTTCGTCGACGAGATACACAGACTGGGGAAGGTAATTGAAGAGTATCTTTATCCCGCGATGGAGGATTTCTCACTGGACATACTTCTGGATTCCGGACCGAATGCAAGGTGTATAAAACTCAAACTCTCTCCGTTTACCCTCGTTGGCGCAACGACACGGAGCGGACTTCTTTCATCTCCCCTCCGTTCGAGGTTTGATTTGACATTCAGGCTCGACTTCTATGCTCCGGAAGAACTCTCATCCATCGTAAAACGTTCAGCATCCCTTCTTGGAGTGGAGATAACGGAGGATGCGAGTTTAGAAATAGCCAGAAGGGCGAGGGGAACTCCGAGAATTGCAAACAGGTTATTGAAGAGGGTGAGGGATTACGCAGAGGTAAAGGGAGAGGGTAAGATAACAAACGATATAACACAGTATGCGCTCTCTATGCTGGATGTCGATGACTGTGGATTGGATGAGATGGACAAGAAGATACTTATGACGATAATAAAGAAATACGACGGCGGGCCCGTAGGACTGTCAACGCTTGCCGCATCAATAGGCGAAGAGGAGGATACAATTTCGGAGGTATTTGAGCCCTACCTGCTCCAGGAAGGGTTTATAAAACGCACCCCCCGGGGCAGAGAGGCTACCAGTCTCGCCTATCGGCATTTCGGAATTGTTAAAAGAGGACAGAGTACGATGGAATTACAAAACCCGTGAGAATTTGTGGGGTCAAATCTCGACATTTGACAATAACTCCCTGACTTTATCCTCCGCCTTTGTATACTGCTCTTTAACCTGCTCATCATGTTCCATCTTTCGCTTTAACCGACAACGCAATTTACTCACCGCAGAATAATCAATACCACCTAACAATTTCCCTATCTCAACCTGTGTCAAACCGCTATAACGATATAATAATTCACTCACAATACCACGCTCTACACCATTACCAAAACGAAACGAAAATATATGCTTATCAGCCCCTAAAGCATCAGCTACACAACTCATCACAACCTCAGGCTCAAGCACATCCATCGTTAAACCACGATATGATGGCTGATCACGCAGTGATCCATCAACAACATACTCCTCCTTAACTTCATCTACAAAATCATCACTGCCTAAAATCACTCCTTTCTTTAATTCCTCAAATGGATTACTTATACCATGTTGTAAGCCGTCTAACACAAAACCCCGATAACGATGACGACCACCTACCATCGAAAGAATCAAATCATAATCAACAAAATCATCACTCATTTCCTTGTTTATATAACCCGGTAAACTACTCCAACGATACTCCTGTAAGTATTGCCAACGCTGCTGGCAACTCTCTGAACATAATTTTGAAATCCGTACACTATTTAAATGAAGATAACGGGAAACCTCAAGGAGATAGCTATCCGTATCAATTAAAAACGCTTTATATCTACCCTGGTATAAATGTCCACAACGATTATGATGATAATTAAACCAACCAGTATAACATATATTGAAATGACGCATAAATTCAGAAAGATTTGCTCTCTTGGTTTGAATAAGAAGATGAAAATGATTGGACATCATTATATATGCATTGAGAACTACTTGATAGGTCTTCAAGGAAACTACAAGTAACTTGAGAAACTTATTCCGGTCCTCCTCATCTATAAAAATCGCCTTTCGCTCATTACCTCGGCAGGTGACGTGATAAAAGGCACCAGGGAATTGAATTCTTAATGATCTTGCCATGATCAAATAATATCTAAAACCTGCATATTGTCAAATGTCGAGATTTGACCCCAGACCTTCCCTTGTCAAATGTCGAGATTTGACCCCAGACCTTCCCACATTACCCCATCAACCCATTACCCCATCAACCCATTACCCCATTACCCCATCAACCCATTACCCCATCAACCCATTACCCCATTAACCCATCAACCCATTACCCCATTGACCCATTACCCCATTAACCCATCAACCCATCACTCCACTATCCCATCAACCCACTATCCCATCACCCCATTGACCCATTACCCCATCAACCCATTACCCCATCACCCCATTAACCCATCACCCCATTTCTCTCCCTATCTCTTCTCATCCATGATTCCCACCGCATCTATAACATCAGAAAGTGTATCCTTGTCTACCTTCCCGACGATCTCTTCCTCTCTGGATGTTCCGAGTTTCTCTTCGAGGTATCTCTTAACCTTCTCTCTACTCCATCCCCTATCAAATGCCTTTCCCCATAGCGCCCTCATCTGACCAACAGTTGCCTTTCCAGGAACCTCGAGCAGGGAGCCGAGCTCGTCTATCAAATGTGAGATCTTTGCTCTCTCCACAACGCCAACTATCTCGTCCTGGTCAGATGTACCGAGTTTCTCCTCGAGGAAGAGCTTTATTTTTTCTCTATCCCATCCCTGATCGAGTGCCTTTCCATATAATGCCCGCATCTGTCCCGAAGTTGCCTTGCTTCCTCCTATATCTTCTGCCTCCTGAAGCATAACCTCTATTTCCTCCTTCAGTTTTTTCCTCTCAACTTCTCTCTCTATCTTTACGGTCTTATCCCCGACCGGGAACGATACACTTATCCTGTCCATAATCCCCCCTTCCCTCCCATTGACCAATGTCAAAAAAAATACCACACCTGCCTGCGGTAGGCAGGTAATTTTGATATTTACATTTTGATTTTTAATTTATCTTTGTGCCCTCCCATACGGGTCGTATGACTGTGGTTTCCTTACCATATGGATCCTTCGGACATATTATCTCAGATTATGCATTAACCACAGATTCACCCCGTTAAATAACTCAAAATAAATACGGAGGTATTGCTAAAGAGCAATTCTATTTAACAGGGTGAACACA
>JGI24025J20009_10000387_pt1 | contig 34152 bp, 31 predicted proteins | sample Cruoilmetagenom3_FD_20009 | JGI IMG/M metagenome (IMG submission 20009) | reverse complement strand
ATCATTAATAATAACGTTTTGATTTTGCGTAGTTGTATTCCCATTTCCATCATCATAAGTCCAAGTTACTACAGTTGTNCCTTGCGCATTAATAGGAAGTGAAGCATTATGAGACACAGTAACCGAACCACCACAATTATCAGTAGCAGAAGGATTAGTTAAAGANGTTACNGAACATTCATCTGTAATATTAGGTAAAGAACCAAGGCTAGGTGTTGGGTCTAAATTATCTAGTACTGTTACTTGTGCTGTACAAGTATCACTAGAACTGTCACTGCTATCAGTAACGGTTAAAGTAACAGTAACTGGCGAACCAATATCTGAACATGAAAAAGTTGATATATCAATTGAAAAACCATCTCCAACACTACCATTATCTATATCAGAAGCAATAATTGATGCATTTCCAGAGGCATCAAGATAAACAGTATGATTTTGACAACTAGCAGTTGCTAATGGAAGAGGATTATTATTTGAATAATAGTTATTGGAGAAACTATTGAAACTTAATAATAATAGTCCAGTTAATAATGTAACGTAGGTAATTTTTTTCATAATAATAGCGATTAAATAAGCACTAATAATTAATTTTAACTGAGGGATAAAGATCTGAGGGAGCTATCTTCTTTATTGAGGGAATGGGTAAACCTATCAAATAAGCCAATTACAAACAAAAATACTCGATAAAGTATATATTTCATCTGTCAAGTGCTTAAATGTTGATTTACAACATGTTAAATTCTATTAAGAACTTATTTACATGCAATGATATGTAAAAATAATGAAATATATAAACAAATATCGCATTTTATCGGATTTTTATGCATTACGTGGATATAATTAACATTAGTAAAAGGCATAATTTTAACTAATTGTCAGACTCTTGTTATTATGTCATACTTTAATAGATGGCATATTAATTGACTATATTTTGCTTCAATCTAGGTTTTTATACCTTTTACCAACGAACAAATGCAACACCTTCAGAATAAAATTAAATCAGATACTCAAAAGAAGTCAAAAGTGACTATGGTACAGGCCTTTAAAACAATTATTTGGCCAAGACGAAAGTTAGTTTTTGTAGGTTTGATTTTAATTGTAATACGAAGTTTATCTGGTTTGGTTTTACCATGGCAGAGTAAAGTGTTACTAGATGATGTGGTTCCAAACAAAGAGTATTCACAACTTTATACTTTAATAGGTGTCGTTATAGCAGCAATAACAATACAAGCGGTTACATCGTTTTTACTAACTAGAATATTAAGTGTTCAAGCTCAATATTTAATTAGTGAATTAAGAGCTAAGGTGCAGAAAAAAGTTTTGTCGTTGCCTATTAGTTTTTTCGATAATACGAAATCTGGTGAGTTAGTATCTAGAATTATGACAGATGTTGAAGGGGTTAGAAATTTAATAGGAACAGGATTAGTGCAGTTAGTAGGTGGAACGTTTACAGCGATTATATCATTAATTATTTTAATAAAACTGAATCCTTGGATGACACTTTTTGTGTTTGTACCACTTTCTATATTTGGGTTTATTGCACTAAAAGCTTTTAAATATATCCGACCAATTTTTAGAAAACGTGGTAAAATTAATGCTGAGGTTACGGGTAGATTAACAGAAACTTTAGCTGGTGTTCGTGTTATAAAAGCTTTTAATGCCGAAGTACAAGAGAATATAGTATTTGAAAAAGGTGTTGATAAACTCTATCAAAATGTAAAAAAGAGTTTAACAGCAACGGCATTAATGACGAGTTCGTCAACTTTTTTAATAGGAGTTGCAACCACAGGAATTATGGGTATTGGTGGCTATTATATGATTCTTGGAGAAATGACTACAGGAGAGTTTTTATTTTTCACATTAATACTAGGGTTTATGATTGCTCCTATTGTACAAATGAGTAATATAGGAAGTCAGTTAACAGAAGCTTTAGCTGGTTTAGATAGAACTGAGGAGTTAATGAATATGACTGCTGAAGAGGATGATGTTCAAAGAAAAATAGAAATAGATAAAATTGAAGGAGATATAACTTTTAGAGATGTGTCTTTTCATTATGAAGAAGGAAAAGAAGTATTACATAATATTAATTTTGAAGCACCTTCAGGTTCAGTAACTGCTTTGGTTGGTAGCTCAGGTTCTGGAAAATCTACCATTGCAGGTTTGGCAGCTACCTTTTTAAATCCTTCATCTGGAATTGTCACTATAGATAATCAAGATTTATCTCAAGTTAAGTTGAATTGCTATAGACAGCATTTAGGAGTCGTTTTGCAAGATGAATTTTTATTTGAAGGAACCATTAGAGAGAATATATTGTTTCCCAGACCAAATGCAACTGAAGAAGAATTACAGCATGCAGTGAAGTCTGCTTATGTAAACGAATTCACAGATAGATTTGATGATGGATTAGAAACATTAATAGGAGAGAGAGGTGTTAAATTATCTGGAGGTCAACGGCAGCGTTTGGCAATAGCAAGAGCTATTTTAGCCAATCCTAAAATCATTATTTTAGATGAAGCAACTTCTAATTTAGATACTGAAAGCGAGGGGCTTATTCAAAAAAGTTTATCAGAATTAACAAAAAATCGTACAACATTAGTTATTGCTCATAGATTAAGTACTATTAAAAGAGCAGACCAGATTTTAGTTATTGAATCAGGACGTATAGTCGAAAGAGGTACACATGATGAATTAATAGATAAGCAAGGACGATATTATGACCTTTATACCTATCAAGCTAAGATTTAATATGCATATCTTTGCCTAATAATATACCATTTATGTCTTTTAAAAAACTTATTGAACCACTTAACGATGCATTAAAAAAGCATGGTTTCGAAACACCTTTACCTTATCAAAAGAAAATTTTATCAAAGATTAAGAGTGGTGCTAATGTGTTTGGTATTGCGCCTGAAGGTTCTGGTAAAACTACAAGTTTAGTATTAGGTGTGGTACAAAAACTACAAGGTAAAGCTTTTGAGGATGCGCCTAGAGCCATTGTTTTTGTTAAAGATAAAGAGGCAGTTTTAGAGTTGTATAGAGAGTTTAGAAAATTTACTTCAAAAACAGATTTACGTGTGTATTGTGTTTATGAAGAGCATAATATTGATGCCCAAAGGGACGATATATATGATGGTGTCGATATTTTGATTACAACACCAAAGCGTTTTAATAAATTATTTTTCATGAATAATGTGAATGTTAGAAAGCTTCAAATGTTTATAGTAGATGATGCCGAATTCTTATTTAGAGGATCTCATTTGAGTGATGTCTCACGTTTACCAGAAAGTTTAGAACGTTGTCAGTATTTAGTATTCTCTACAAAATACGATGAACGTTTTGATAGATGGCAGGAGAAGTTTATGTTCAATTCCCAAATAGTAGTTGGATAAAACAATAACATCTTAAAAAATTATGGAGTTATTTTTAATAAGTTTTGGAGCATTATTTTCTATTATGAATCCTTTAGGAACAGTTCCTATATTTGTTGGGTTAACTGATGATTATTCAAAAAAAGCAAGAGCAGTAGCTGCTTTTTGGACTGCAATTGATGTATTTGCTATATTGGTTCTTTCTTTTTTTGCAGGGAAATTTATTCTTTCTTTTTTTGGAATTAGTTTAAATGCTTTGAAAATTGCTGGTGGACTTATTATTGCAACTTCTGGATTTGCATTATTAACAGGGAAATTTAGAGAACATAAGGGAGTAAAGCGAGAACGAGTAAAAGAAATTATTCAGAATAGAGATCCTATTTCATTAACACCTCTAGCAATACCTATGTTAGCAGGCCCTGGAACTATTTCTTTGTTGATTACTTATAATCAGGAATATAAATTAGCACAAGAAATTTTAATTATTCTGGGTGCCATTCTTGCTGTAACTTTAACAATTTATTTCATTTTAAAAAGTGCTCATTATATTGTTAAAATTTTAGGAGCATCAGGAATTAACGCATTATCAAGAATTATAGGATTTATAGTTATTGCTATTGGTGTAGAGTATATCTTGTCAACAGTAGTATCTGTTTTTGAAAACTTATTGTAAACGTATATTTAATAACTACTCTAAACTTTAGTAATTTGTACTTCTTTTGCTTGAAGAACTTGCATGCGTATAAATATTAATACCGAAAACACACCAAATACAGAGAAGCCAACAAAAAGTGGCAGGGCAGTAGCATTAATAAAGCTACCAATATAATTGGCAATAGGTACTGCCATAATAGTTGAAACAAATCCAGTTAATGCTGCGCCAATTCCAGCAATATGTCCAATAGGCTCCATGGCAATAGCTCTAATGTTTCCAAAAATAAAACCAATAGTAAAAAACTGGATAGCCATAAATACTAACAAGATGGCTAAACTTGGATTTTCAGCATTCCAAAATAATAAGACATATAATAAAGCATTCAAACTAAATACTATTATCGCAATAAACGATAATCTCCACATTCCTAATCGCATAACAATAGATCCATTTAAAAAAGTTGATAATCCAACACCAATTGCTAAACCAGCAAAAATGTAAGGAAACTCTTCTTTTAAATCATATTGGTTTTCAAATATAATTTGCGAAGCACTTAAATACACAATAAAAGCTCCAGAAATAAAGCCTGAAATAATTGTGAAACCTAAGGTTACTTTATATTTTATTAACTCTTTAAAGCCNTCTATAAACAAATGCTTATTAAATTTTATTTTATATTCTGGTTTTAGTGTTTCAGGTTGTCTTTTCCAAAACCAAATACAAACCAGGAATGCCATAAGAATTTGAATATAAAAAATCCCTTTCCAATGGTAGAGGTTTAATATGAATTTCCCTATAACTGGCGCAACAACAGGAACTAATATAAAAAAGGTTGTTATAAACGACATGATTTTCGCCATATAATCTCCTTTGTACATATCTCTAATAATTGCAATAGCAATTGTTCTTGGAGCTGCAAGGCCTATACCTTGTAAAATTCTTCCAAAAATCATCCATTCTAAAGTTGGAGAAAGCACACAAATAATACTTGCAATGGTAAAAATGCTAAAACCAATATAAACCATTGGCTTTCTTCCAAGACTATCTGATAAAGGACCAAAAAGTAATTGCCCAACTCCTAAGCCCAAAAAAATCATAGTAATTAGAAGTTGATTATTGTTGCTGTCTATGCTATTAATAGATATACCAATGGTGGACATTGCTGGTAATAAAGCATCTATAGCCAACGCAACAATAGACATTAAGGAAGCCATTAAAGCTATAAATTCAAATTTTACAGTTTGATTTTCTTGCATGTTGCAAAAGTAGACTATTGTTGTGAAAAAGGTTTGATTGGTTTTTTAAATTTAGAATAGAAGACGGAAAATGTATTATAGAATGACATCGTTAATAACATTAGAAAACCTTTTTTAATTATGCTATTAAAGAAGGCTTTCTAATGTTTTATTTATTAATGTTACTTTTTCCGAGTATACGTTATTTCCATATTTTTAATGTCTTTACCATCTATTACCATATACATAGTAAAAGTATGTGAATCTTCAGAGTTTTTAGTGAAAACTTCTTTGACTTGCATGTTATTTCCTGTTGCAGGATCCATCATGTTACCTTCTAAGGTTAAAGCATTTGCTTCGGCATCGAATTGGCCTTCCATGAACATAATACTACTACCAAAATTATCAATCCAAGTTGCTAAAAATTTCTTTTTTGCATTATCATATCCAGTGATGCTTTCTCCAGTAAATGGCATTCCCATCATATTTCCGGAGTGTTCAGAACGTTGATACAATCCACCCATTATCATGCTGTTTGTTGTAGTTGCTTGAGATACATTTGGTGGTTGCGAAGGATCCATCCACATTTTTACAGTGGCATCCCATTCCCCATTCATACTTGCTAGCCATTCATGGTGTTCTCCAGGTGTCATATTACTTTTCCAGGCTTCCATTTCTTCTGGAGTTTGTGCAAACGTTGTTAAGCAAAACACCATACAAATTGTTGTAAATAATAATTTTTTCATAATTCAAGTTGATTAATTAGTTGATTATAAAGATACATTTTTTAACTAAATAACTGATAAACAGGCTAAATCGAAATTCGTGTTTATATCCTTTACAAAGGAATATTTCCATGCTTGCGCTTAGGTCTATTTATCTGTTTGTCTTTTAGCATCGTAAAGGCTTTAATTAATTTTCGTCTCGTATTTTTTGGAAGAATAACTTCGTCAATAAAACCACGTTCTGAAGCACTATAAGGGTTCGCAAATTTCTCAGCATATTCTGCTTCTTTTTCCTTCCATTTTGCTTCTTTATTTTCTGAAGTATTAATTTCTTTTTTGAAAATAATTTCTGCAGCACCTTTTGCTCCCATAACAGCAATTTCTGCACTTGGCCAAGCAAAATTCATGTCTGCTCCAATGTGTTTGGAGTTCATAACATCGTATGCACCACCATAAGCTTTTCTTGTAATAACAGTTACTCTAGGTACCGTTGCCTCGCTAAAAGCGTAAAGTAACTTTGCGCCATGTACTATAATGCCATTCCATTCTTGGTCAGTTCCTGGTAAGAATCCTGGCACATCTTCTAATACTAATAAGGGAATATTAAATGCATCGCAAAAGCGTACAAATCGAGCGGCTTTTTTAGAGCTATTAACATCTAAAACACCTGCAAGAAACATAGGTTGATTAGCTATAATTCCAATACTTTGACCACCTAATCGAGCAAAACCTACAATGATGTTTTCAGCATAATTTTTATGAATTTCATAAAATGAATCTGTGTCTATAATGCCAGATATAACCTGGTGCATGTCGTAAGGTTTGTTAGCATTATCTGGTACAATATCAGAAAGAACATCTCTAATTTCATCTTGAAATTCAAAAGGTAATAGATTAGGAGTTTCCGTATTATTCTGAGGCAAATAACTAAGTAGTTTTTTTATGTCTTCAAGGCATTCTACATCGTTTGAAGAGGTTATGTGTGCTACACCAGATTTGCTGGAATGTGTACTTGCTCCACCTAATTCTTCGCTGGTAACTTCTTCGTTAGTGACTGTTTTTACTACGTTTGGTCCAGTTACAAACATGTAACTTGTATCTTCAACCATAACTGTAAAATCTGTCATTGCTGGAGAGTAAACAGCTCCACCAGCACAAGGACCCATAATTGCAGAAATTTGTGGAATAACTCCTGATGCTTGCACATTTCGGTAAAAAATATCTGCATAACCACCAAGTGAACGAACACCTTCTTGAATTCGAGCTCCACCAGAATCGTTTAAACCAATTATTGGTGCTCCAACCTTAACGGCTAAATCCATAACCTTACATATCTTTTCTGCATGTGTTTCGGATAAAGAACCACCAAAAACAGTAAAATCTTGTGCAAATACATATACCAACCTGCCATGAATAGTTCCATAACCTGTTACAACACCATCTCCATAAAACTGTTGGTTTTCCATACCAAAATCTTTGGTTCTATGGGTTACTAATGCGCCAATTTCTTCAAAAGAACCTTCGTCCAACAAATAAGTAACACGCTCTCTGGCTGTTAATTTTTTTTGAGCATGTTGTTTGTCTATTCGTTTTTGCCCTCCACCTAAATAGGCTTGGGTTAATTTTTCGTTTAGGTTTTCTATTTTTGAATCCATTTTTTTTTAATTAGGTACGCGTAATATTTCTTGATCTTTTAAATATTGTTTTAATGCTAATGTTGCTGCAATTTTTGCTTCTTCATGTTGCTGTTCCAGTAAAGATTCAGGTGAATAGTATTTTTTTACAAAATGCGTATCAAAATCTCCAGAACGAAAGGCTTCGTGTTTGCAAACAAACGTCCCAAATGGTAAGGTAGTTTGGATACCTTCTATTTGATAGTTTTCAATGGCTTTAATCATGAGTTGAATGGCTTCATCTCTAGTTTCACCATACGTGATTAATTTAGATAACATGGGATCATAATAGATTGGAATATCCATGCCTTCTTCAAAACCATTATCTACTCTAATGTTTTCGCCAACAGGTAATTTATAGACTTCTAAATTTCCAACACTTGGCAGAAAGTTGTTTAAAGGATCTTCAGCATAAACGCGTAATTCCAAAGCATGACCTTTTATTTTTAAATCTTCTTGTTTTATAGGAAGTGTTTCTCCTCTAGCAACGCGAATTTGTAATTCAACCAAATCGGTTCCTGTAATCCATTCAGAAACTGGATGTTCTACTTGTAAACGCGTATTCATTTCTAAGAAATAGAAATTGTGATTTTCATCTAATAGAAACTCAACAGTTCCTGCGCCAAGATAATCGCAAGATTTTGCCACTTTAACAGCAGCTTCTCCCATTTGTTTTCTCAATTCTGGTGTTAATACAGATGATGGAGCTTCTTCAACTACTTTTTGGTGACGACGTTGAATACTACATTCACGTTCAAATAAGTGGATAATATTTCCGTGTGCATCTGCCATGACTTGAATCTCGATATGTCGAGGAGAGGTTACATATTTTTCAATAAAAACTGAACCATCTCCAAAAGCATTTATAGCCTCGCTTATGGCTCTTTCCATTTGAGATTCGAAATCAGATTCTTTTTCTACAACACGCATCCCTTTTCCACCACCACCAGCTGAAGCTTTTATTAGTATAGGAAAACCAATGTCTTTAGCTATATTCTTTGCTTCAGATATATCTGTAATGGCTTCGTCTGTACCAGGAACCATAGGAATGTTATAAGTCTTAACAGCATCTTTTGCTGCTAATTTTGAACCCATAATTTTAATAGCCTTAGATTTAGGTCCAATAAAAGTGATGTTATTTTGTTCNCATAATTCNGCAAAATGAGCATTNTCACTTAAAAAACCNTATCCAGGATGAATNGCATCCACATCTAATTTTTTAGCGACTTCAATAATTTTNTCACCTAATAAATACGATTGACTNGAAGGTGCTTCGCCAATTAAAACAGCTTCATCTGCATATTTAACATGAGGAGCATGTCTATCTACAGTTGAATAAACGGCAACTGTTTTTATTCCCATTTTTTTTGCTGTTCGCATGACACGAATGGCAATTTCTCCTCTGTTTGCTACTAGTATTTTCTTCATGTTATTCAAATTCTATTAAAAGTTGATTTTTATCTACAGCAGNACCTTTGTTAACTGAAATAGATTTAATAATACCATTTCTAGGAGAGNTTATTACATTTTCCATTTTCATAGCTTCTAAAATTAAAAGCGCATCATCTTCTTTAACTTCTTGACCAATAACGACATTTATGTCTAAAATTAATCCAGGCATTGGAGCTTTAATATCGTTCACTTTTTTTGAAGCACCAATCTCAAATCCCATTTCTTTAATTAGTGAATCTAATTCATTAAAAATGTTTATATTATATGTGCTATTGTTAACCTTTACTTTATATGATTTTGAATTAAAATTCGATTCAATAATCTGACATTTATAAGATTTATTATCTTGTAAAACATGAAATTCTGAATGAGAATCTTTAATGGCATCTAGGTTAGAAATTTGTTGTGAAGAAATATCAATATCGAATGTATTATTAACATTCACTTTGTAAGTCTGACTCATAAATTATCGATTTAAAGATGTAAATATAAGGATTAATTAGATTGATGAAATTCCAAATTCCAAAAACAAAATCCCAAAAATTCACTTAAGCTCATAACTTGTGCTTAAACTTTGAAATGGGAATTTTTTTGATGTGTTTTAATGGCTCTTGAAGACAGAAACAATCCAATAAATAAAGATACAAATGCACCAATCCAAATTCCAGGAATAAAATCAATAAACAAGAAGAAATCGTATGCTCCATGAAATAAGACAGCCAGAAAAAGCCCTAGCAAGTTGTATTTGTAACTGTTTTTAGCAAACTTAGCTTTTCCCATAAAATAACCCATAAGTACAGCAAAGGTAGCATGAGCTGGAACTGCTGTAAAGGCTCTCATTAAAGCCACTTGATAGCCACCTTCTATAGCATAGATTATGTTTTCGGTAGCTGCAAAACCCATAGAAACCATCACTGCATACATAATGCCATCGAATGGTTCGTTGAATTCTTTGTGTGGTTGTGCAAAATAACGGACGATGATGTATTTGCTAAACTCTTCAATGACAGCAACTATTAGAAAGGCCTTGAAAAATTGTTGAATAATACTATATTCATCATTTAATGGAAAAAAACTGTCAGCACCAAGATATAAGGTTGTAGTAATTAGAACACTAATTATAGCGCCTAACAGGAAATTGTATAACAATAATATTCGTGGTTCTTTCTCGTATTCGTCCTTGCAATAAATATAAAGGATAATAACAAAAACAGGAGCAATGGCTGCGAAAAGTAGATTCATAAGATGAAAGTAACAAAATTATATTTGTTCTAGAATGTGTTTTAAAACTATATGGTAATATGTTTTATTTGAAGCTACCAAATGATGTTCCTTTTTAAACTTTAATAAATCTTCAAATTCTGAAATAGTGACGAGTTTTAAATTTTCAACCTCACCTTCTTGTGGTGTTAGTTTATTGATTTCAATTTTTAATTCGGCAATAAACGTATGATGAAATTCATTATCAATAATACCATTCTCATAAGATTGAAAACATGGAAATACACCAATTTTCTGTATATCGGATTCAGAAATGGTTAATCCTAGTTCTTCTTGAGCTTCTCTAATAGCAGCTTGTTCTGTAGTTTCACCAGCATCTACATGTCCAGCAACAGATACATCCCAAAGTAATGGACAGATTGTTTTTGTGGCAGATCGTTGGGCTAATAGAATCTGTCCTTCATCTGTATAAAACCAAACATGAGCTGTGTTGTGGTAAAAGCCTTTGGAATGGATTACAGACTTTAAGACAGTTTTACCAGTTGGTTTGCCGTCTTTGGTTATAATGTCTATGAGTTCATCTACCACTTATTTTGAAATATAATTGAAATGTCACGTTGAGCACAGTCGAAACGTTTAATAGTTATCGACTGCGCTCGAACAGACATTTTTAATCAAATGTAGCTTAGCTACTTATTTAAAATACGAAAAAGTTTCGCCTTCTTCAATCTTTAAAAGCGCTTCGTAGATAAGTTTAATCACGTTTTCCACATCATCTCTATGAACCATTTCAACAGTTGTGTGCATGTAGCGAAGTGGTAGAGATATCAACGCAGAAGCAACACCACCATTACTATAAGCAAAGGCATCTGTATCAGTTCCTGTTGCTCTAGAAAGTGCAGATCTTTGAAAAGGAATCTTTTTTTCTTCAGCAGTATCTGTAATTAAATCTCTAAGTTTTTGTTGTACAGCAGGAGCATAGGCTATTACTGGACCTAGACCTAGTTCTAAATGACCTTCTTTTTTTCTTTCGATCATTGGTGTTGTTGTGTCATGTGTTACATCTGTAACAATCGCAACATTTGGTTTAATGGTTTGAGTAATCATTTCGGCTCCACGTAAACCAATTTCTTCTTGAACAGAATTTGTGATGTATAAACCAAATGGTAATGTTTTTTTGTTTTCTTTTAATAAGCGTGCCACTTCAGCAATCATAAATCCACCCATTCTGTTATCTAGAGCACGACAAACAAATTTGTCTTTGTTTAGAACGTGAAATTCATCTGGATAGGTAATAACACAACCTACATGAACTCCCATTTTCTCAACTTCAGCTTTATCTTTTGCTCCAACATCAATAGTAATATTATCAGGTTTTGGTGCTTCTTCTTTAGCTTTACTTCTAGTATGTATTGCTGGCCAACCAAAAACACCTTTAACAATGCCTTTTTTAGTGTGGATATTTACAATTTTACTTGGAGCAATTTGGTGGTCGCTTCCACCATTTCTAATTACATAAATTAACCCATTATCGCTTATATAGTTTACATACCAAGAAATCTCATCGGCATGACCTTCTATAACGACTTTGTATTTTGCTTTTGGATTAATTACACCTACAGCAGATCCATAGGTATCTGTAATAAACTCATCTACATAAGGTTTTAGATAGTTCATCCAAATTTTTTGTCCTTCCCATTCGTATCCAGTTGGTGATGCATTGTTTAAATATGATTCTAAAAAATCGATTGACTTTTTGTTTAAAATGCTCTTTTTTGCCATGTTTAAATATTTTGCACTAAAATAATAATATTAATACTATTTTAAGGTTTATGCTTAGGTAAATTATTAATTTTACCAACGTTTTGGAACGATTTTAGATTTAATGAATTTAGAATAAACCTATTTCTACTTTGTGGAGAATGATTATGAAAAAATTAGTTTACTTACTTTTTATACTTCCCTTTATTGTTCAGGGTCAGATTGACTCTCTTGAGACAGATTCAACAGATGTTGAATATATTATTATTGAAGGGGATTCTATTCCACATACAGCTATCAACTTGGATGAAGTATTACTTCTTCATAAATTAGAATTTGATAGTAAAGAGGATAGAAGACGCTATTTAATTTTACGACGAAAGACTATTAAAGTATATCCTTATGCTAAATTAGCTGCAGAACGCTTAGAGTCTTTAAATGAAAGAATAGACCTTATAAAAAAGAAAAGTGAGCAGAAAAAATACGCCAAGATTATTCAAAGTTATATTGAAGACGAATTTGCTGAAGAATTAAAGCAGTTAACCAGAACCGAAGGACAAATTTTAGTAAAACTTATTTACAGACAAACTGGTGAAACCACTTTTGATTTAATTAAAAGATTACGAAGTGGCTGGCGAGCATTTTGGTTTAATAGTACGGCAAACTTGTTTAATATTTCTTTGAAAGAAGTTTACGATCCAGAAACTGTTAAAGAAGATTATTTAATTGAAGATATTCTACAAAGAAACTTTCAAAGTGGCGTTTTAGAAAGACAAGATTCTGCTATAAAATTTGATTTCTTAGAGCTGAGTGAAAAATGGCTAAAATAAAAAACATCCAAACCCAATCTTTATTTGAAGAACGATTAAATGCGGTTACTCATGGCATTGGAGCTTTGTTGGGTATTGCAGCTTTAGTCTTACTTGTAGTTTTTAATTCAGATAAAACAGACTGGAGTTTGTTTAGTGTGGTGGTTTATGGATTGTCTATTATTATTCTGTTTAGTTCTTCCACTTTATATCATGCTGTTCAAGTAGAAAAACATAAGCATTATTTAAGAATTATAGATCACGTTAGTATTTACCTTTTAATTGCTGGAACATATACTCCTGTTGCTTTAATTGCCTTAGAGCAAAGTAAAGGTTGGCCTATATTTTGGGTTGTTTGGGGAATAGCACTTTTAGGATTGATATTAAAAATATTCTTTACTGGAAGATTCGAGTTTTTTTCTGTGATGCTGTATCTAATAATGGGTTGGCTTATTGTAATTGACTTTTCTAATCTTGCAAATTATATTGGTAGTAACGGAACTTTAATGTTATTTACTGGTGGCTTGTTTTACACTTTAGGCATTGTTTTCTATGCGATCAATAAAATACCATTCAATCATGTTATTTGGCATTTGTTTGTGCTTGGTGGAGCCATTTGCCATTTTTTATTGGTGTTTTTTTATGTGATTTAGAGTTTAGTTTACGTATTTATATGAATCTGTTTTAATTATTTAGATGTTTTGTATCTGCCTATCGGCAGACAGGAACGATTTTAGCCTAATCTTTATAATGTCAAGGTTGTTTAACCTTTAATAACATCCTGATATTCATCAAAGAAGGCTTCAAATTGACTCATGGTTTGATTAAAAAATACCATAACCTCTTGCCATGAGTTTTTATTATGAATAGAAACCTTCTCGTTAAGTGGAACATAAACGCGAGAAATTTCCTTGCCATTATCTAAAATGTATTCCTCTTCAAAAATTAAGTTTGGTAAATAGTCATCTAACAGAATTGTTTTTAATGATTGTAGTTTTTCCCAAGAATTAATACGCTGTTCAAGATCGTCTTCTAAATCTAAAGCAACTAATGCTTTTTTAGTATCGAAATGAAATTTAAAATTGAAGCCTTTTATTTTCGTATCGTATAAAATCCATTTTCTAGGAAACGATTTCCCGAAACTAGTCCAAAATTCTTGTTTCAGTTGTCTGGATTCTTCTTTACTAAACATGTTAATTAAATTAAATAAGCGATTGCCACACCAAATAAAATGGCTAGTAATTTCGACATGTTAAATTTATGCCCTTCGCTACTTTCAAACAAAATAATGGTTGAAATATGGAAAAAGATACCAATAACAACAGCATTAATAAGATAAATGTAATTTTCAGATAAAGAAGCGTTGTTTGATATAAAAGTCCCTAAAGGCGTCATTGCAGCAAAGAAAATTAAAAATCCAGCTATCTGTAACTTACTATAGTTTGATTGTACTAAAAAACCTGTAATTAAAGTAGCAATAGGTATTTTATGAATAAGGACTCCATAAACCATATCGTTATGTTGGTGAATTGGAAAACCTTCTAAAAAACTATGAATACATAAACTGATAAATAACAACCATGGAAACTGTGTGCTGTTTTTATGGATATGTATATGTCCATGCTCAGCACCTTTAGAGAAAAACTCTAAAATGATTTGTAATAGAATACCAAACATAATAAACAAGCCTGTTTGTTTGGCTTCCAGATGATGATATACTTCTGGTAATAAATCGAAAAGCGTTAATGCCAATAAAAAGGCACCACTAAAAGAGAGTAGAAGTCTAGTAAAAAGGCTACGCTTAGATTGTTTTATAACTAAAACAATTAAAGCGCCAAGAAGGACAGCAAATACAGGTAATAGGTATTTATTCATAGGTGTTAAAACTCAGAAAACTGAGAATAATTTATTGCCGATTATCGGCTTATTTAAAAATCATAACCAATCGTTCAGACGAATTTTTATCAAATTTACGTAATTTATAATCACCAAAAACATCTAATAAATGGACGTCGGCCTTTTCAAAAAGGGATTCAAAATCTTTTAAATTTAAGACTTTAACACGTTCTTGAAATTCAAACGTTTCGCCATTGTCTTCAAAAGAAATATCTTTAAATAAATAGCCATTTTTTACATAGCGTTTTAATTGAAACTCAATGCCTTCAACCGTTTTTGTGTCTTCAGGCACTAAATTATTTATTACAAAATCACTATTCATAAAATCAATAACACCAAATCCAAATTCGTTTAAATCGGCTTGAATGGCTTTTATGGTGCTTAAATTAGCAGCTTCATCTTCAAAATATCCAAAACTAGTAAACAAATTAAAGACTGCATCAAATTGCTGGTTGAAAGGTTTACACATATCATGGACCTCAAAATGCAAATTCTCATTTTCAAATTGTTTCGCAAATGCAATACTGTTTTCAGATAAATCAACACCAGTAACGTTATAACCTAAGGTATTTAAATACACCGAATGTCTTCCTTTTCCACAGGCTAAATCAAGTATTTTTCCATCTTCTGGCACATTTAAATAATTTGTCAAGTTGTCCATAAACACTTGTGCTTCGTTATGGTTCCTATCTTTATATAAAATATGGTAATAAGGCGTGTCGAACCAAGATGCATACCATTGTGTATTGTTTTCTGTCATATCAACTTCCTATAAATAATTAGAAATCTTTTTATTTGGAGGTTACTCCATTCCATTGTCACTTCATAGAGTCAGGCTTTCGCAAGTCGCTTTTTTATTGTAGACCTTTCTATTTGCTTCGTAATGTGCTTTTAATAAAAATTACATTTTCATTTCAACCAATGCTCAAGGTGACAATAAAAAGAGCTCCAACAATTGCTCAATCCTTAACCCAATTCATTTAAGTTGCCACAAAAATACTGTATTTTTGCAATCTATTTAATGTCTACAATGGAGAATAATTTTAAAATGGTTGCCAAAACCTTATTTGGCTTTGAAGAACTACTAGCAAAAGAACTCACGCAACTTGGTGCACAAGAGGTTAAAATAGGTGTTCGAAATGTCAGTTTTACAGGAGACAAAGGTTTTATGTACAAAGCAAATTTAGGTTTGCGTACAGCCATAAAAATTTTAAAGCCTATTGAAACGTTTAAAGTTAAAGACGAAAAAGATTTATACGATAAAATCTACAAAATGTCTTGGGAAAACTATTTAAAACCAACTGGCACTTTAGCTGTAGATGCTACCATAAACTCTCAAGTATTTACACATTCGCTTTACGTAGCACAAAAAACAAAAGATGCCATTGTAGATAAGTTTAGAGATACAACTGGACAAAGACCAAATGTAGATTTAAAGTTTCCAGATTTAAAAATCAATGTGCATATAGATAGAGGTATTTGTCATATTTCTTTAGATTCTTCTGGAGATTCTTTACACAAACGTGGTTATAAAACAGCCACGAATATTGCACCAATTAACGAAGTTTTAGCTGCAGGTTTAGTTATGCTTTCAGGTTGGGATGGACAAAGTGATTTTATGGATCCAATGTGTGGAAGTGGAACTATTTTGGCGGAAGCAGCAATGATTGCTTGTAACATTCCACCTAATTTAATGCGAAAAGAGTTTGCATTTGAACGTTGGGCAGATTGGGACGTAGAACTATTTGAAAAAATTGAAGAATCGCTATTAAGTAAAACCAGAGATTTTCATTATAAAATCATGGGATACGATAAGTCTCCAAGCGCAGTTTCAAAAGCAAAGGATAATGTTAAAAATGCCCATTTAGAAGAGTTTATAAGTGTCCAACATGAAGATTTCTTTAAGACTCAAAAAGCAGGAGAAGACAAACTACACATGGTTTTTAATCCACCTTATGGAGAGCGATTAGATATAGACATGGAGGAATTCTATAAAAATATTGGAGACACGCTTAAACAAGGATATCCTGGAACAGATGCTTGGTTTATAACGTCTAATTTAGAAGCTCTTAAGCATGTTGGTTTACGTCCTTCAAGAAAAATACATTTAGTAAATGCGAAACTAGAGGCTAGACTAGTTAAGTATGTCATGTATGAAGGAAGTAAGAAAGCGAAGTATAATCAGTAGTATTAATTTAAATTAATTTGAACTGTTTTATTATTTATTCTTCTTATAAAAAGGAATCAAATAAGAAATAGAGTATCCGTAACCAAAACCAAATCCACCACTATCGTAGGTTTTATGAAATCCAGGAACGTAAAGATTTTCAAAATTATCTGGTTGGTCTTGAGTCATCATGTATTTAAATTGTACATTTAAACCAACGTATAAATTATTAAGCACTTCAGCTTTTACACCAATTATAAACTCTCCCCAAATGGCTGATAAGCCATTAAACTCTTCACCTTCGGAAGAAGTAAACTGAGGTGTCCAATATTGATTTTGAGAATAAACCCCATAATTATTTAGGGTTTGACTAAAGGTACTTGCTCCAACTCGAAAGCCTCCATAAAACATGTTTTCCATGCCATACCAATTTTCGTATGCATTATAATCTACACCTGCTTTAAAATAACTTCCTTTTGTCGATGCATTTAAATAGTCGTTAACTGTAGTCTTTTCTTCAACTCCAAATTCTCCAGCTACATACCATTTTTTTGTTAACCTATAATCTGCATTTATTTCAAAACCTTTATACTCATCATCAATAAAAGACCTTATAATTTTACCTAAGTCACCACCTAAGCGTAAACCATAATTTTCTTTATGTTTTATCGAATCTGTTTTAGTACTTATAATACTATCGTTTTGTGCTTGTAATGTTCCACAAAAAAACAGCAAAATAAAAGGCAGACTAGTGATATATCTTATAATGTATGTCGTTTTCATTTTCTACAGTTTGATTGTCGTTTTCGGCTTGAACTAATTGAATCCATTTATCACCATCATCAAGAACAGTAATAACTACATTTTCAAAAATAGTTTTATAACCACAGGCACGAGATACGTAAATTTCTTTCCTAACATAGCTTATGGTAATGGTATCAGGATTTCCTAAAACATTACCATTATCATCAAATCTATAATTTCTATGAAGGATATATTGGGTTGAATTTTCTGTTGTTTTTAAAGGTAAATATGCTTCTTTAGATGTTATTGCATCATAACCGGATAGAACACCAGGATCAGGATCTCCAATTCCAGTAACCCTTAATTTTGTTACATTTTTTGGTGTATCTGTGCTTGGAAAATTTACATCGTAAAATGCAACATGTAAACTAGGTGTCGTTTCAGTAGTTTCAGAACAGATATCATCTTTTTCACAACTTAAGAAAGTTAAGAAAGTCACTATTAGTGGAATTATAATAAGTTTTATGTTTTTCATCTACCAACTAATTAATTGCAAATTATCGTCTTTCCAAAAGTACAACATTTTCCACATGATGTGTTTGAGGGAACATATCTACTGCTCTAACTTTTGTAATTTTATACATATCTTTCATTAAAGCTAAGTCTCTTGCTTGTGTAGCGCTATTGCAACTAACATAAACCACTTTTTGAGGAGCAATGTTTAGAATTTGTTGCACCACATCTTTGTGCATGCCATCTCTTGGAGGATCTGTAATAATTACGTCAGGATGACCATGGGTTTCTATAAAATCTTTGTTGAAAACGTTTTTCATGTCACCAACATAAAATTCAACGTTTTCAATACCATTTAATTGTGCATTTTCTTTTGCTGCAATAATGGCATCTGGAACAGCTTCAACACCAATAACTTTTTTTGCTTGTTTTGAAATAAATTGCGCAATGGTTCCAGTACCAGTATATAAGTCGTAAACAAGCTCACTTCCAGTTAATCCAGCATAATCTCTTGTTATTTTGTAAAGCTGATATGCTTGTTCTGAATTTGTTTGATAGAAAGATTTAGCATTTATTTTAAATTTCAAGCCTTCCATATCTTCAAAAATATGGTCTTGACCTTTGTAGCAAATCACGTCCTGATCGTAAATAGTATCGTTAGCTTTTTCGTTTATTACATATTGCAAAGAAGTTATTTCAGGAAATGTTTCTGCTAAATAATCCAATAACAATTCTCTATTTTGTTTGTCTTCCTTGAAGAACTGAATCAAAACCATAATGTCTCCAGTAGAAGAGGTTCTAATCATTAAAGTTCTTAAAAATCCGGTTTGATTTCTAGTATTAAAAAACTCTAAATTGTTTTTAACTGCGAATTCTTTTACGACATTTCTTATAGCATTGGAAGGGTCTGCTTGCAAATGACATTTTTTAATATCTAGTATTTTGTCCCACATGCCAGGAATGTGAAAGCCTAAAGCGTTTCTGTCTCCTAAATCTCTATCAGATTGTATTTCTTCTAGAGTTAACCAGCGACTATCACTAAAAGAAAATTCCATTTTGTTTCTGTAGAAATAGTCATTTTCAGAACCTAAAATTGGAGTGACCTCAGGCAATTCTAAATGTCCAAGCCTGGTTAAGTTATTTACCACTTCTTTCTGTTTGTAAAACAATTGGTGTTCGTAACCCATATCTTGCCATTTACAGCCACCACATGTACCAAAATGTTCGCAAGCTGGAGTTGTGCGTTTATCAGAAAGTTTATGGAATGCAATCGCTTTTCCTTCGTAATAAGATTTTCGTTTTTTGAAGGTTTGTACATCAACGACATCTCCTGGAACAGCATTAGGTAAAAAGATTACTTTACCGTCTGGTGCCTTAGCAACTGTTTTTCCTTTAGCACCAGCATCAATAACTTCGACGTTAGTAAAAACTTGTTTTTTATTTCTTCTAGACATTTGGCAAAAATAGTAATAGCCACAAATATACTAATGGCTTATTTGAATTATCTTTAAAAGAATTTAATTTTTTAATAAGAAGAAATGAACCTTTTTAAAATTTTCACGTCTTTAGTTTAGAAACCAACCATTAGAATGCATAAAAAGTTTTTAGAATCAGATAAAATTTTAGTGATACAATATCAAGAAGGTGAAAAAAAAGCTTTGGTTCTGTTAATTGAAAAGTGGCACAAAACGTTTTGTAACAAAGCATTTTGGTTGACAAAAGATGTTGATGCTTCTAAAGATATTGCTCAAGACACTTGGAATGTGATTATAATAAAACTTAAAGATTTAAAGAATCCAAATAGTTTTGGTAGTTGGGCCTTGCGAATTGTTTACTCTAAATCATTTGATTGGTTAAGAGCTCAAAAAAGGATTGGAGCTAAGCAATAAGAGTATGAACATTCAGTCGATAATATCGAAGAAGAGATAGAGGAGAGAGAATTACTCAAGCAGCAACTTAAAATTGCAATGGACAAACTATCAATGCAACAACAAATGGTTATAAAGCTGTTTTACACTGAAGAGTACAGTTTAAAAGAAATTAGTAAAACCTTAAATATATCTATTGGAACAACAAAATCAAGATTGTTTCATGCTAGAGAAAAATTAAAACAAATATTAAAAACATAAAGATTATGAAAAATCATACAGAAGACATTGACAACTTAATAAAAGAAACATTAACTGAAGAAGAAGCCAAATTCTATGATGAACTTGAGGAACAAAATATTTTACAAATGATTTTAGGTTTATTTAAAGGAAAAAATAAATGGATTATGTTCGTAATGAATTTTATGACCTTAGTGTTTTTTGTATTATCTATTTATTGTGTAGTTCAATTCTTTGAAACAGAAATTCAAAAGGAGTATATTAAATGGGGAATTGGTGCTTTAGTGTTTTTGTTTGGTGTTAGTATGCTAAAAGTGTTTGCTTGGATGCAAATGGATAAAAATGTCTTATTACGAGAAATGAAACGTTTAGAGTTACAGATTTCATCGTTATCAGGAAGGTTATAAGAATAAAAAAACTAGACTAATCTATATCTTTATAAAGATATAGATTAGTCTAGTTTTTAGATTTATGTTATTCTATCACTATTTTCTTAGTAATCTTTCCTTTATTAGTAAATATTTTTATAATATATATTCCTGACTGTAAGTTATTTACATGTATTTGATTGTTGTTCTCTGTTAGGGTCACTTTTTTGCCTAAAACATCAAACATCTCCACATATTGAATATTATATGTCGTTGAAATATTTATATAGTCTGAAGCTGGATTCGGATATACAGTAATAGCATGATCTTCTAAAACAACTTGTTCCACTGTTAAAGTTGAAAACATAAAATTATCTAAGCTCGGATTTGGCATCGAGAAATAGTCTTGAGTTGTTGTGTTATCTATATTAGAGTTATAAAAACTATCTAAAACTCCACCAGCTCCAGCAGCAATTGGATCATTATTTAACAAAAAACTCAAACTACCAGCTACAGGATTATTTGTAATTTGAAAACTCACTAAATCAATTTGCTGACCAGAAGTATGCGCTAAAACACTTTGTCCTGGTGGTAAATTAAACTGAAAAACATCTTTAGAACCATCTCCTAATCCCAAACCAGATAAAAAGGCAGCGTCGAATTCTTGAACTGTCCACGTACGAGCTGTTAGTAATCCTACAGGATTTGTTGCATCTACAGCACCAGCAGGAAGCACTAAAGTAAATCCAACATCTGAAATATCTGTATTTCCAGCAGAATCAAAATCTGGTATAGCAACCACTTTAAAGTCGTAATTTGAGACATGAACAATTCCTAACTCATAGCTTTGAGCAGAGCAGAATAAAGAGGTTAAGATGAGTACTAGTGCTAAGTAATGATTTTTCATATAATTGTTTTTAATAATTAAGGTTTTAAAATTTATTGAGGTGTTGTTGGTGATATGGTGAATGTTGGCGAATTAAACCCATTGCCAGGATGAGATAAGACATTGTCTTTTATAACATTACTATCATTACCTGATCCAGAAAATTTCGCATTACCATCCATGTTTATATCAATATTTAAATAACCAGTTGAAGAAAAAGTAACAGAATTGAATCCATTTCCTGGATCTGCTAATACAAAATCTTTAATGGTATTACTACCATTGTTTGCTCCTGAGAATTTAATTTGATTTCCTGAGTTTGTGTCTCCAGACCATAATCCAATAATTCCTGATGGCATTCCAAAACTAGTTTGGGCATTTGTACCATAAGTAGAAACGCTACCATCAGCAAAATTAAATGTAGAAGGTGTAAAGTTTAAAACGCTTGAAGCATTAGACATAACATCTAAATGATTTCGATGGTTAATTGAGATATAATAAGATTTAGCCCATAGATTAAAAGCAATTTCAGAAACTCCATCTACATCTACAACATCTCCATCTCGTTGTAATAATGCAGATCTTGTTTGTAATTTGTCTCCAGGGATTAAAGCATCTCTAAGCGAAATCTCAATCCAATCTACAATAGCATCATTTCCTGTTGTATTAAATACAGATATATCACAAGTTAATCCATCTGCATAAGGGCTTGTTGTTGGTAAATAACCTAAAGACCTTAAGTTGTCTCTCATCAATGTTTCTTCACCAGGAATTGGGTTTAACATAGCACCTTGTAAAAATACTTTTGGTTGTAATTTAGCATTACAATCTGTATCGCTGAATAGCGTTTGGTTGTCTTTTGCTGTCCAATTAGTCGTTGCATGAGAAACATCGTCTACTAAAACACAATATAGGCCTGGATTATTTGTTGCATCAAAAGATGTAAGCAAAATGTTATTTCCATTTTTAGCATTTAGAACTTCAAGTTGATTATTAGAACAATCTAAAGTTGTTAATGTTGTAATAAGACTTACATCTAAAGAAGTTAAATTATTATTACTACAGTTTAATACTTGAAGTGCCGTAAAGTTTCTTCTATTAACTGTTTTAAATTCAACATTATTTCTAGTTATGATTACTGAATCACTATCAATAAGCGCACTTAAATCAGTAATACTGTTTCCAGAAAGATTAATTTCAGTTACACTTGTAAAAGCTTCAAGTCCAGTTATGTCTACTATACCAGAACCACTTAAATCTAAAGTTCCTGTATATGCTGCAGCTTCTTCATAAGACATTACACCATCCATATCTGTATCTATAACTGTTAAATAAGTATCAATTGCTGTTTCTAAATTAGTGTCTGTAGTATAAACTGTCCAAACAGCATTACAATCTTCACTAAATGATGTAGTGAGTTCTATATCTGTCCAGTTTGTTGTTGCATAGGCAGCATCGTCTACAGATACGCACTCTAAACTTGTATTACCTGTTAAATGCATTTCAGTCACATTAATGTTATTACCATTAATTAAATCTAATCTGTATAGGTTTGGCATGTCATTAGCATATAAGCTTGTAATACTATTATTTGATAAATCTAAACTCTCAATAGGTGTATTGTAAATACCTAAATTCCAAAGCAGAGGGTTGTTAGACAGGTCTAAATGAGTTAAGTTGGGATTGTCTGCTAGCCACATTTGTCGTAATTCTCCATTCTGGCTTAATTCTAACGAGCTTATCAATGTACCTTCTGAAGTCAAGTTTTGTATTATAGTGAGATTTGTAACATCTAAACTTGTAATTGGGTTTAAACCAACAGCTAGATTTAACAAACTCGTATTTTGACTAACATCTACCGAAGTCAAGAGGTTATTTTCAAGCCATAATATTTCAAGAGCTGTATTGTTTGTTACATCAATTGCAGGAATTTGATTGTTTTGAAGCTCTATTCTTGTTAAAAGTGTATTAGAATTAAGATTTAAAGATGTTATTTGATTGTCATGAGCGTATAAAGTTTCTAATATTGAATTATTGGAAAGATCAATAGTAGTTAAATTATTGCCATTACAATCTAATCTGTATAGTAATGGGTTATTAGTAATATTAAGTGTATTCATGCCATTATTCCTAACAGATAACACTTCAAGCGAACCGTTATTAGTAACATCAATAGTATTAATTGTATTATTATGTACCCACAATTCTTGTAAATCTAAATTCCCAGAAACATCCACATTAGGTATTTGATTCCATGAAGCCCATACTACTTTGAGATTAGGATTATTAGCAAGTTCAAGGCTTGTAATATTTTGATTAGCTTGCAAATACAAATATTCGAGATTACTTAGATTGTTAAGAACTACTGTTCCAGAAATTCTATTTCTTCCAAGATCAAGCGTTACAAGATCTATATTATTTGAAACATCGATAGTTGTTGTTAGATTAAGGCAATCTTGAATAACTAAAGATGTTAGCGATGTATTATTTGTTAAATCTACTCCACTAATATCATTTTTGCTAGCGTTAAACTCTAGCAAGTTAACAAATACTTCAATTCCTGTAAGGTCTGTTATATTCGCATTTACGTTTGGTAGATTAGTATTATTCATTGGGTCAGAAACATCAAGATGTGTTACAGCTAAAGCATCTGTTTCTAAGATGTTTCCATTTAATCCGTTTGTATCAATGCTTAAATCTATTAATGCTTGCTCAAAATTGGCATCTGGAATAACAATAGTTATTGGATTACCACAATCTTCATTAAAACTAGCCGTTGGATCTATACTTGTCCAATTGGTTGTACTGTATGCTGCATCGTCTACTTGAATACAAACTAAATTTGGATTGTTATTAGCGTTAAAATTATTATTGTTGAAATTTATGTTATTACCATTTTTTAAATTTAAAGTTGAAATAGCATTGTTATCTACCCAACAACCTATTAAATCTGGGTTATTACTTAAATCAACTGTTCCTGAAAAGTTATTGTACGAACCACTACCATTAACATCTCCTATTGAGAAATAAAATAAATCAGGCCAGTAAGATAATATATCTGGTATATCTCCAGACAATTGATTCCCATTAACCCAAAAGGAACCCATGGCTGTTAAATTAGAAAATGATGCAGGAATATTGCCTGTAAGCTGGTTATCCTCCAAACTTAATACAACTAAAGATGTGCAATTCCCTAATTCTACAGGAATATTACCCATCAAATTATTACTCCATAAATTTATTTCGGTTAATTCTGTACAATTCCCTAATTCAACAGGAATATTACCAGTTAAGCTATTAAAATTAAGAACTAATTTTTCAAGATTATCTAAATCTCCTAATTGTGTTGGTAACACTCCAACTAAATTGTTAGACCCTAAATTTATTTCAATAACGCGATCATCTGATACTGTTATTCCATACCAATCATAAACAGGAGCTGTTGTATCCCAATTTGTGTTATTGGCCCAGTTTGTTCCGTTTGTCGCATTATAAAAGGCAATAAGAGCATCTCTATCTGATGCTAATATCTCTCGATAAATATGTACAGTCTCTCGCTCAATACTTAAATCTGTTACTATGGGACTAGTAGCTTTACACGTATAGTTTCCAGCATCTCCTACTTGAGCATTTGTAATAGTATAGCTTAAGCCTGTTTCTCCCGCAATAGGCTCATTGTTTTTATACCATTGATACGTTACTCCAGTTCCATTAATTACTGGCATGTTCATGGCATAGGTTTGCCCAACTACTAAATCAACGTCACTTTCCAGCTCCACTTTATTCATAACTGCATATAAAAAGCTAGCAATATTTGTACTGTATGAAACAAATTCATTTTCAAAATCTGCAAATTGGAAATCGTTCAAATTAATATTAAAGAAACTTAAATTGGTTAAACTTGTAAGGTCTGGAATAGTCCCAGACAAATTATTTCTTACAAGTTGCAAATATTCTAAATATGTTAAATTTTGTAATTCTGCAGGTAATGTTCCTGTTAAGTTAGATTGAAATCTATTTATTTCTGTTACATGACCATCTACAACAGTTATTCCAGCCCAGGTAGAAACAGGTTGTGTTGTATTCCAGTTGGTGTTATCTGTCCAATTTGGCCCATCAGCACTGTTATACAATGCTATTAATGCATCTCTTTCTATAGAAGGAACATTACCACAATCTGTACTTAATGACTTTCCAGAATCTATCATCACTTGCGAAGTGGTAGCATCTGTGTTTATACAAGTTAAATTAGGAGTATTAGGCACATCAAATACTGTTACATTTGCATTATTTCCATTGCGAAAATCTAGAAAGGAAAGAGAGGCATTATCTCCAGCATAAAAAGTAGTTATTGCATTGTTAGATAAATCTAAATTTGAAATGACTGTATTATAAACCCCTAAATTCCATAGTAATGGATTATTAGATAAATCAATGCTTGTTAAGTTTGGATTATTTGCAATCCATAGTTGTTCAAGATTTATATTCTGGCTTAAATCTAATGAGCTTATTAATGTTCCTTCGGTAGTTAGATTTCCAATAGCGATGTTATTTGATACATCTAGCGATGTAATTTGGTTTAAACCTACTGCTAAATTAAATAAATTGACATTTTGACTTACATCTACAGAAGTCAGCAAGTTGTTTTCCAAGAATAAAACATCAAGAGCTGTATTGTTTGTTACATCTATAGTTGAAATTTGGTTGTTGTGAACTTGCAAATTTGTTAAAAGCGTATTTGAATTAACGTTTAAAGATGTTATTTGATTGTTATGAACCTGTAAACCAGTTAAAAGTGTATTAGAATTAACATTTATTGATGTTAATTGATTGTCATTTAATGTCAATCCTTCTAAGGCAAGGTTAGTAGAGACATCAATAGATGATAGATTGTTTTCTCCAACATGTACTGTAGTTAGTAATGTGTTATTTGATATGTTGATTGTGTTTATTTGATTCCTAAACGCATATAATGTTACTAGATTAGTATTGTTCTGTAAATTCAAACTTGATAATTGATTACTTCTTACAGATAAATATTCTAGTTGTGTATTAGATAAAACATCTAAACTAGTTATTTGGTTAATACTCGCTGTTAAACTTTCTAAAATTGCATTCCCAGAAACGTTTAAGGTTTGTATTAAGTTGTCAGCACACCTAATAGATGTTAAAGATGTATTTGATGATGTGTTTAAACTAGTAAGTGCATTACCATCACAATTCAATTCTGCTAAATTTAAAAAGCCATCAATTCCACTAAGATCTGTTATTTTAGCGTTTACATTTGGTAGATTAACATTAGTTAACGGGTAATTAATATTTAAAATAGTAACAGCTAGAGCATCTGTTTCTAAAATATTTCCTGTAACCCCATTGGTATCAATTCCTAAATCTATTAGTGCTTGTTCAAAATTGGCATCAGGAATAGATATCGTTTGAGCAACTGAACTCTGCTGGACATTAAAAAAAATAAAAAATAAAAATGTTGTAAATAATTCAAGCTTTAGTTTAAGTAGATATTTCATAATTAAATTGTTGTTAGTTTGAATAAAAAAATGAGAACTTTAGTCATTAAAATTCTCATTTTTAAAAATAGCACTGTTTTTAATTAATAGCACTGTAAAAATATAAAACAAATTACATAATAGAAAGTATTTGTCGTGAACGACAGGTTTCTGGTCACAACATACAGTCAATTTTTTTAAAAAATAGATTATTATTCTTTATGTAGAATATCTTTTAGCGCTTGTTTATAAACTCTAGAGAGATTTATCCACTCTCCCGTATCTAACATAATTTTATTAGAATTAATAATTTTAATTCTATTAATGTTTACAATATAAGATTTGTGAATACGCACAAAAGATTGTGTTGGCAATAATTTTTCAACTTCAATCATAGTGTTTCTATCTACTTCTGGATTTTTTTTGGTATCTAAATGGTACTCTACATAATGACCATCTGACTTAACATATAAAATTTTTGAGGAATTAATAGAAGCTTTACTTTTTAAGCGAATTACCTTTTCACCCTCTAATTCAACAACATTTTTAGTAGTTCTTATTTCATTTATTTTTTGCTGAATTTCTTTAACTTCATTTTCAATAATTCTATTCCTCTTAACCAAGAAATAAATAATAATTCCTAAAAACAAAACAATAATTAATATTATAAAAAAATTGGTCTTATAGAACTTTTTTGAATCTTCAGAATCATTTAAAATTGATTCATAGACTTTTGCTTTATCTACTCTAATTGCATTATTTAAATTTGCAATTTTAGATTCGGAAAACTCCATATCTTTAGGTCTATACTCTTTAATTAGAGTTGAATATTCTTCAGCTTTCTCTTCATTTCCCATACTAGTATATATTCTAGATAATAAGGAGTAATTTGTAGGTAGTAAAAACTTTAAATTGTTTTTATTAGCTAAATTCAGGCTGGAATCTACATATTCAAGCGCTTTAGTATAGGCTTCTTTTTGTAATTGAAGTTCTCCTAAAAGACTTAAATTTTGGGCAATAAACCTTTTATTTTTAATTTCTTTAAACCCTTTATAGGACTTCTTTAAATAATAATTTGCACTATCTAATTCTTGATATTGAAGAAAAGTTAATCCAATATTCATTTTTGCAATACTAGCAGGCAAAACCTCAAGTTGTTTAGAATGGTAATTATCTAGTTGTTTAAAATAATAATAAGCTGAATCATTACGGTTTAAGCGTTTATGATTCATTGCAATATTATTCATAACCATATATTGCGCTTTTCTATCTGAAATGGCTTCAGCTATATTTAAAGCAATATGGTACGTATTATTACTCTCAATAATATTTCCAGAGTTTTTTTGTGAATTCCCTAAAGCTACATAAGCACTGTATTTCCAAAATTCTAAATTATTCTGTTTAGAATACTTTAATAATTCATTGGCATAAAACGTTAGGCTATCTGCATTTCTTGCATGCTTTTTTATAAGATTATTCAATCGTATAATTTCCTGATCATTTAGAAGTTCGGATTGAGCATAACCTGAAAAATCAAGAAATAAAAACAGAAAACAGAAAACAGAAAGTAAATTAGTTTTGTACATTAATAGCATTTGAGATTCTACGAATATATTGGATTTCATTTTAATAACCAATCTATTAAATCTTGTTATTAGAAATATAATTACAAATAAAAATGTATTCATTTTCAAAACTATGTTAATTGGATTTTAATTCCAAGACTCGAAAGTAGTATCAATTTAAATATTTTTTTTAAAAGTTTATTGTCACAGCTTTTTATTTAGTAATTTGCGAGCCCTAGGGATGATTTCTCTCCCACGCTGAATTTTCGATACTTCGAAAGGAAAAAGGTACAGTAGGAATGGTTATTTTACTCGTTAAGCGAGATTTAATTATTAATGTTTGCATCTAGAAAAGGATGTTAAACGATGTCTTATTTTAATAAGCATAAACCTTAAATTATTTTAAAATGGCTGTTTTAGACCACATTTCATCGCAAGAAGCGATGGCTTTAGAAAACAAGTATGGAGCACAAAATTATCATCCACTTCCAGTAGTATTGAGTAGAGGAGAAGGTGTTCATGTTTGGGATGTAGAAGGAAAAAAATATTATGATTTTCTTTCTGCGTACTCATCAGTAAATCAAGGGCATTGTCATCCAAAAATTGTTGGAGAAATGACAAAACAAGCTCAAACTCTGACATTAACATCTCGTGCATTTTATAATGATATGCTTGGGAAATACGAAAAATTCATAACAGAATATTTTGGATTTGATAAAGTCTTACCAATCAATACAGGAGCAGAGGCAGTTGAAACTGCATTAAAAGTATGTAGAAAATGGGCTTATGAAGTGAAGGGGATTGATACAAACAAAGCAAAGATTATTGTTTGTAAAAATAATTTTCATGGAAGAACTACAACAATTATTTCGTTTTCAAACGATCCGGTTGCACGTAAAAACTTTGGTCCATTTACAGATGGATTTATTAAAATTGAATACGATAACTTAAAAGCCTTAGAAGAAGCTTTAGAAAGTTCATCAGAGATTGCTGGGTTTTTAGTTGAACCAATTCAAGGAGAAGCAGGTGTTTATGTTCCTAGTGAAGGTTATTTAAGTGAAGCAAAAGCATTATGCGAAAAGTATAATGTATTATTTATTGCTGATGAGGTTCAGACCGGAATAGCTAGAACAGGACGTATGCTTGCTGTAGATCATGAAAATGTAAAACCAGATATTCTGGTATTAGGAAAAGCTTTAAGTGGTGGTGTTTATCCAGTTTCTGCTGTGTTAGCAAATAACGAAATAATGAATGTTATTAGACCTGGAAACCATGGTAGTACGTTTGGAGGTAATCCTGTTGCTGCAGCTGTTGCCATTGCAGCTCTACAAGTAATAAAAGATGAAAGGTTAACTGAAAATGCTGAAGCACTTGGACATTTATTTAGAAATGAATTAGACAAGTATATTGAAACTACAGATTTAGTTAATCTAGTAAGAGGAAAAGGCTTATTAAATGCTATTGTTATTAATGATGATGAGGATAGTGATACAGCCTGGAACATTTGTTTGGCTTTACGTGATAATGGTTTGTTAGCAAAACCAACTCATGGTAATATTATTCGTTTTGCTCCACCATTAGTAATGACAGAAGACCAATTATTGGATTGTGTTTCAATTATTGTTAAAACATTAAAACAATTTGAAGACTAAACTCCTTTAGTAATATGTAATAAAAAAAAGCGACCATTTGGTCGCTTTTTTTTATTTTATTAAACAAGGTTTATTGATTTTCCCATTCTTCCATCAAGGTTTCAGATTGAAGTATGATTTCGTCCCAACCTACTGTAGTAATTCTATAAATTGTCATTCCAAAATACAGTAAATTAATAATTAAGATAGACATGGCAACAATTTTTGCTGTATTCATAGCCTTTACACTACTGTGTTCATAATCTTCAGGATTATCTTCAACTTGTTTCAATTTATTGTGTGCAATAAAGAAGGCAATTCCTGCTAAGATGAATCCTAAACCTCCAAAGCAACAACAAAGTAATCCTAAAATTGCTAAGACATAGACTAAAGTTGGGTTAAGCGATTGTTTTTCCATAAGTAATAGTTAATTGATGAATTTAAAAATATAGCTTACAATTATAATACAAATACTTACAATTGCCAGCACTTTAATAATTTTGTTTGAATGTTTAAATTTAAAGAAAATATTTAAGCCAATAAAGAGGGATAATAGTATTAAACTATAAATAGCTGGATACATTTTAAATGCAGCTATAAAATCTCCATGAACAACTAAAAAAAAAGCTCTTTGAAAACCACAGCCTAAACAGTCAAACCCTAAGATTTGTTTGTTTAGGCATGGTAACATAAAATCTTCTAATGAAGACATAAATCTATTTTACGATAAATTAAGGTGTAAATTTAAAGATAATTATTTGTTTGAAACAACAACTTTTTTATTTATAACTTGATTATCAGCAAAAGTAACATTAACAACATACATTCCTTGGCTTAGATTTTTTGTTGAAAATTCAAGGGTGTCTTTTGTTAACATATCTAATTCTCTAAAGATTTGTTTTCCATTTACATCGTAAAGCGTCACATTTTTAATATCTAATAATTTAGGGTTAGATATTGTTAATTGAGCCAAATTATTATTTTGGAATATGTGTAAATCTTCAGCCGAAACAATTTCTTCAGTATTTAGTCTTTCTGAAGTAAAAGTGATTTCAAAGCGATCGCTATAGTTTCCTGCTGGAAGGTTTATTTCATGATTTTGCTCTCTTAGATCAACATATAAATCTGTTTCTAAATCATGAATATAAATTGGCTGACTATCATCAAAATTTTGAATGTCAAATATTCTAAAACGGATTAATTGTTCTTGATTAATATTTATAACCAAAGGAATATGTAATTCTGTATCAAAAGCAAATGCTTGGGCATTATAGGCTATATTGTCTTGTGGCCAATACACATCAGAGTTTAAGGCAGCTGGACTTGTAGTTTCTAAGCCATAATCTTCTCCTGGAGTTGCAGATGGGTGAAAATTTTGAAGTAATTGTCTAGTGTAAGTGTCATTGAAATCGACATTTAATCTAAAACGTTTAAATTCCTCAGGCATTATAAAAAGGCCATCTTCAGTATAATTAACAATATCTTCTTCATTATTTTCAGAAACTCTAAAAAACTCACTTAATGATGCTGCCTCTTTTTGAAAAACACGCATACTATTAGTTGTTCTTAAAGTTCCACCAGAAACATTTCCTTTAACTAAAAATCCTTGACCAACTGGGATATAACGATACACATGTTTACCACTAGTACTTGAGCCTCCTGCAGTGTTTATAGTTCCATCTATGTTATATGTGTCAAAAGTTGAAGGCATAAAAGTTTCAACAGTTCCAGCAGCATTAATGGTATAAGTTGCATAACCTCCAACATAATTAGCTAACACATGTGAAGTTGATCCAGTAGGATCTTGCTCCCAAAATGAAAGTGTCGCAGAATCAATTATTGCTGCATTGTTAGTATCATGAATATATGCTCTAGCATCTAAAGCAGAAGGATATGGGTTACCCACTAAGGTTTCTCTTTCGGCATTTAATGTAGTTGTGATTGTCCCATTATTTGGCCTTCCTCTAAAATCATATTTTTGAGCTCCACTTGGGTTTCCTTTCATAGTAAAGCCATATCCAGATGCTAATGTGCCATTAACTATTCCGCCTGAGTTTATAGTTCCAGGTCCAGCACCTAAACCTTGCCAATCCTGGAAATCATTTGGATATGGATGTGCAGTTAATCCTGTAAAAGTGAATAACCAATAATTCGCAATTTCAGTTGTTGTACCATCATAAGTACCATTATAACTAAAAAGAGTACTGTTTATAGGAGCTGTTGTTTCACGATAAAAATTAGCATTTGGGGTAAATACTGTGTTTCCTGAGCCACCACTATGGATACCAACTGGTGAACACCAATAATTATACATATAGGTATTAGAGGTTCCTGTTTGGAAGACACTTAATTTACCATCTCCTGTGTTCGTACTAGTAATTGTACCATTACTTTGTAATAATTGAGCTTCATTACGTAAATAGAGATGTCCAGAATTTCCATTTGTATTTAAATCTCCCTGTAAATTTACATCGTTAGTAACAAAAAGCGGAGCAACTGTTGGGCCAGATGTAAAACCATTGCCATCTACAAAAATATAGCTATCATCACTAACAAATAAATTTGACTGAGCAAATGTTAGACTGCAAGTAACAATCAAAATTAATGAGTATATATACTTCATAGTTATAGTTTTGTTATTGTTAAAAGTAGAAAAATATTTAATTAGTTTCATTTTTCATTTTTTTATTTCCCTCATTAACAACTTTATCTTCAGAATTATAAACTGCATGAGATTTCAATTCCACTTTTTTGTTTAGATGGGTTTGAGAATCTTTCATCTTAACATTGTCTGAATTTATTGGCGTAATTGAATATGTACTAAGAGTTGGTGTTGTTTTTGAGCTCTTGTTTGAATCTGATACCACACTATCTTTAACATTCAATGTGCTTTTTTCAGAGCTCTTTAACGTAAGAGTATTATGATGTTCTTTAACTATGGTCTTTTTATTTTGTGAAATACTTAGACTAAAAATTAATAGAAAAAACAATGTTATGCTATATCTTTTTTGAATTTTCATAATTGTTTATTGAAGTATAGTTAAAGTAAGATGATGGAAATCTGGGTTAGATGAAATAAATATTGCGGCATTGGGAGTTCCTAGAATACCACCAACTTGTCCTTGAAGTTGTATTGTATATGTATTACCAATTGTTAATCCAGTTAGAGGCTTATTAAAAGCCAAATTCCAAGGAGTAGTAGTACCAGTTACATCATCATAACTTTGTATTTTAGTATTTGAACCACCAATTGTAGCACCTCCATTCCTAGCTCTTATTTGTACAAATGCCATTGAATTAGTGTAACCAAAACCAGATGCTGAAAACATAACAAGTACAGAAGTTTTAGTNGCTGTAAACGTTAAAGATGCACCAGTAATATTTGTCCAAGTTGCAGAACTTATTTGAAAGTCTGTAGTTAAAGAAACACTTTGTATTGGTGCTGTTTGTTCAACACGAATCCATCTAGAGCCATTATTATAATATTGACCAGGAGTGACATCATTAGCAGTAGCTGTATTATAAACAGACATTCCTGCAATGTGAGCGCTTAAAGGGGCAAAATTATCTGTTTCAGTTAAAGCCATTCTAGGTAGGAGCAAACCACCAACATTTGTTGTGGCATCAAGCTCTAATAATGCATCAGTATTAGGACTTGTGGTTCCAATACCAACTTGTGCACTTAAAGCTGTAGAGGTAAGAATTAGTAGGGTGAAAATTTGGAGCTTAAAAATTGAGTATGTTTTTTTCATATTTTTAAACTTTAGTTTTAAGTTATTTTATAAAAATTTACGAAAATTAACTCAAAAAATGAACAACTAAAGTTTATATTCGTTCAACCGTTAAAAATTATCGACATATTCATGAAGGC
>JGI24025J20009_10000386_pt1 | contig 34195 bp, 28 predicted proteins | sample Cruoilmetagenom3_FD_20009 | JGI IMG/M metagenome (IMG submission 20009) | reverse complement strand
GGAGAAAATGGATTAAAACTGTCGGGGGGGCAACGGCAACGAATTGCGATTGCAAGAGCCTTACTAAAAGATGCGCCTATTCTCATTTTAGATGAAGCCACATCAGCCCTAGACACCGAGTCAGAACAACTGATTCAAAGCGCGCTTGAAAAAGCCATGAAGAACCGTACCACTATCGTCATAGCGCATAGGCTTTCAACCATTCAAAATGCTGATGAGATTTTAGTGATGGACCAAGGTGAAATTATTGAATCCGGAACGCATAGTAACTTATTAGAAAGCAGCGGGCTTTACGCAAAGCTCTTAAAAAACCAAGTAAACAATACTTAGGCATATGAAGGAAAAAATCATTCATTCGCTAACCAACTCGAATGACGCCACTCCAACTGAATTACGAACCCTTCTCTTTTTTACTGTCGTTATAAGTTTACTCTTATCGTTGTCTCAACTTATAAGTGATTCCGTTATCAATAGTGATGGAATATTTTATTTGTACCTAGCATCACTCATTCAACAAGGAGAGTGGCAAGCTGCAACAGAGGTCTATAACTGGCTCTTTTACCCTTATGTCATCTCACTAGTTTCTACGCTGACTTCGCTTACTTTAGAGTCTTCAGCTCATGTCTTGAATGCATTATTTACAGCGACTACTTGTGCCGCATTCATCCTGCTCATTAAAGAGTTTGGTGGCAAACAAAAAGCATACCTGTATTGTGCTAGTTTAATTATTCTCTGCTATCCAAACTTAAATGAATATCGCAACCTAATCATCCGCGATCATGGTTATTGGGCGTTTTATCTACTCAGCTGCTATTTTTTTATTAAAGCCTATAAACAACCAACACTAAAAACTGTTATTTCTTTAGCATTATTCACTTCTTTAGCTACTTTATTTAGAGTTGAAGGTGTCATTTTTATTATCACCTTGCCGCTACTATTATTACTTCGTCATATTTCGTTAGTACAAAAATCAAGCTCTCTTACGATTTTAATACTTGCGGCTGCTTTACTTAGTATCTTTGTCTACAGCAATACTTATGAAAATTTAAATTTTAGTGGCTTCACAAAATTCAATCAACTTGAGCAAGCCTTTACATCCGCTATTACAAGTATTTCATCTGCTCTAAGTTCAACCCAAACATTCATCAATACTCTCTCCCCCCAAGGCTTTTCTAGTGACTATGCCCCAGCTCTTCTTACCTTCCTTTTCATACTTATTTTATTAACTGAAATAATTAGCGCAATCAGCCCTCTTTATGCCCTTGCCTTAACGTCCAGCTTTTTCTTAAATAGAACAGCCATAAACCATCAATTAATACGGCCATGGGCTTACTTAATTGCTATTAACATTATTATTTTATGTGGCTTTCTGACGTCTAAATACTTCCTCGCAGGTCGCTACCCAATTCCTCTTGCTTTAACACTCATCATTCCATTACCCTTTTTAGCTCAATTAGCTTACCAACAACTACGAAAAAAAGCTTTCTCAGCAACACAAACTAACCTAGCAAAAATTACGCTCGTGTTATTTATAGCCTTAACTTTTGATGGGCTCATATCAACTGGGGCCGGTAAGGATTACTTGAAGGATGCGGGGCAATGGATTGCTGCAAATAAAGACAAAGACGCTTTATTATTCACCAATAATCAATTTGTCAGTTTCTATGCTGGCGCTCACAATGGAAAACGAATTAACGAGCCCAGCTTTAACGCAGTGATTCGAAAAATAAATAATGGAAAGTTAAATCAGTTTGAGCTTTTAGCTGTACAAATCAGCCGAAAAAATACTGAGGCCGCCTCAAACTTGCTTACTTCATTAGCTATCGAACCAGTAAAGGCTTTTAAGAACCGTAAAGGTGATAGCGTTTTGATTTTTAAACCATAAATTATTTATGCTTTTTAATAGCTACGAGTTTATTTTTGCTTTTCTACCCGTATCAGTCATGGTCTTTATTCTATGTCAGCGGGTTGGCAACAAGGATCTGACATCACTTTGGCTTATTGCATGCTCACTTTTCTTTTATGGCTGGTGGAACCCAAGCTATTTACCTTTAATTCTTCTATCAATTCTCGTTAACTTCAGTCTTGCTAAAAAAATACATTCTTTAAATACAATCAATAACGCACTATCTTCAAAACTCTTTTTATTAGTGGGCATTAGCCTAAACCTACTCTTATTGGGTTACTTTAAATATGCTAACTTTTTTATTGAGAATATTAATGTAGTCATCGATACAGAACACTCCACACTGAATATAGTACTTCCTCTAGCAATTTCATTTTTCACCTTCCAACAAATAACTTACTTGGTTGATACACATAAGAAAGAAGTTGAGTCACATAAAATTTTGGATTACCTACTTTTTGTCACATTCTTTCCACAGCTAATTGCAGGCCCCATTGTCCATCATAAAGAAATGATGCCACAGTTTTCTAGCCCTAAATTTTTAATCCTTAATAGCCAAAATATTGCTAAAGGTTTATCCATCTTCAGCTTGGGGTTATTTAAAAAAGTTATTATCGCCGATTATTTTGCTTCTCTAGCCAACCCCATGTTTGACCATGCTAGCGTTGACATGGTGACCAACTCAACCACCGCTTGGGCGGGAGCAATCGCGTATACATTGCAGTTATATTTTGACTTCTCTGGTTATAGCGATATGGCGATAGGATTAGCCTTAATATTCGGCATTACACTTCCATATAATTTCAACTCTCCATACAAAGCAAAAAATATCATAGATTTTTGGAGGCGTTGGCACATGACCCTTTCACGCTTCCTAAAAGATTATGTTTATATCCCGTTAGGTGGAAATAAAAAAGGCAATGCAAGACGTTATATCAATTTGATGATAACGATGCTTCTAGGAGGTCTATGGCATGGTGCAGGGTGGACTTTTATACTTTGGGGGCTGTTGCACGGAATATATTTGACCCTTAACCACAGTTGGCAAACATTAGTAAACCCAAAGCCTCATCGCTTAAGTTTCCTCACCTCAGCTTTTGGAAGGTTACTAACATTTCTTTCTATTGTCCTTGCCTGGGTTGTATTTCGTTCAGAAAATATGCCTACCGCCATCAACATCATAAGTCACATGCTCATTATCACCCCCGAAGGTTTCAGCCAAAATATTAAACAAATCTCTTCCCTAATATTCGGACTGTTTATAGTGTGGTTTGCGCCTAATAGTAATGATATTTTCTCTGATAGAGGCAAACCACGCTCTTATTCCGTTTACCTTTGTTGGCACCCCAGTAGAGTTTCAGTATTAGTGTTTTCAGTTATCGGCTTTATTTCGGTTATATATTTAGCAAGAGCCCAAGAGTTTCTATACTTTCAGTTTTAATATGCAACACAAACAATACATTCTAGTTTTTTTAAGCATATTTTTTCTGATTTGCATTTCTGCTATTTCACTTTCTTTTTACGCCAACCCATACAACATTGACTCTTTTTTTTCTCCAAAAGAGTCAATTAGCTATTTTGGAGGAACAAGAACAGCCAAGGCCGCCCAAATTATTCAAGGTGATTACGATGCTTTTATTTTAGGTTCATCTCGTTCAGAAATTGGCATTAATCCTAGACATTCACTTTGGGGCAAGCTGAATGCTTATAATGCATCGTTGGCTGGTAGTAACTTTATAGAAACAGATAAAGTATTTCAGACTATTATCAAGCACAAAAAACCTAAATTAATTTTGCTTGCTCTGGACTACAGTCTCTTTTCTAAAGCACGCTCAACCAGTGCAGATTTCAACCTCTCTAGGTTTAACGATTCAAACAGTTACTTTTCATCATTTTTCAAAGAACACCTAAGTAAAGAATCAATCGAAAAGTCATTTCGAACGTTAAAATACACAAACAAAGAGCTCCCAGCAAAACATAGGCAAGGTCAAAAATTTGGGCACCTCACGTTCTCAAATATAATCAAAAGGAATGGGCAGCATGAGTTGATTTTTAGCACTTTAGAAAAAAAAGTAATTAACAATGACGAAGCATACTCTCCACAAGGGTATTCCGTTACTAAATTATCGTTATTAAAGGAACTAATAAAGACCTGTGCTGATCAAGACATTAAGCTTATTATTGTTATTTCGCCCATCCATGCACTGCAACTAATGACATTTAAACAAATCGGAATATGGGATGATTTTCTTAGTTGGAAACAAACTCTTACCTATCTATCAAGCACATCAAATAAAGTTCCTCTTTACGATTTTACTGACTTAAGTACTTTCATATCTGAAAAAGTACCTGCCCATAAAGGTGCAACACCAATGCAATGGTTTTGGGAAACATCTCATTACAAAGAGTCCATGGGCGATCTTATCTTAAGTAGAGTCATGGATCCTTCATCACCAATCAAACAAAGCTTTGGCGTTGAATTGACTAAAGAAAATATTGATCTTGAAATTAGTAAACAGCGGGGCAAGCTAGATTGGTACGAACAGGATAATAGCGAGTTACGCTCAAAAGTTCTCTCCTTAATACAGCCAAAGAGTTAAGGCGACTTTATTAAGCTAAACATTGACCTTCAATCGTTTATAGTTAAAAAATTCAAAGTCCTCTTTATAACGCTTATAAACTTTTCTCTCTAACTCACTGTCATACTGGTTACGATAATCTTCAGCATTTAAGCTCCTTGTACTATTTTTGTGTATTGGCATTCCTAAGTTAAATCGCTTATTTAACTCTGTCCAATCCTTATCAAAGCTTTCTAGATGCCCTATGAACGTTGGGATGACACTTCCTTCATAGCTAAGAAACCAACTCTGTGATCGTAAGTGCCTATCAATTTTGTGATCAGGTAAGCTACAAACGATATCCACAAAGTCCTCAAACTTCATCCCTAGCCTAATGCCGTGATGACAAAAAATATTTTTACCACCTACTCCTATAGGTTGTAATACTTTATTTTTATATGCCGAATATAGCCGATCATAAGGGTTTCTCACAAAAGCAAAAAAATAATTTTTTTCGGATAACCTATTTAATGTTTTCTGTGAAGCGTGAAACGCAGTCTTCTCTTCAACCTTTTTAATTGCTTTGTTATCCCACGTTAATGGCCTAGCAATAGACGCCTTTTCAACATAATAACTTGCTAAACATTGCTGAATTGACCGAGTTGCTACTTTAGGGATCTGAATATAACCCACTCTGATGTCTTTCATAAGCCACACTTCTGGTGTCTCACGCTGAATTTTCTTATTACGTTTCCATTTGTCAAAATGGTTTTTTATAGTCAATTTCATTTTAGTAATAAAGGAACATATTTAAGAAAATAAGGATTTTCCTTCCACTGGTCTGGCCAACTGATTTGAAATCTCTTGATATCTTTATTAAATTGATACAAAAAACCTGTAAAGGCTTGGCTCGATTTAAGACCATCTAAGTCAATAAATAAAGGCCCATCTTCAGGACATAAAATATTTTGTGCTTTTAAGTCACCATGGCTAATTTGACTGCGTTTTAATAGTACAAATAAATCCACTATTTTTCTTGCCCAGTGTTTTTTAATCTCATCATCATATTGCTCACCTTCATATATATCCCATGCCTGAGGAGCATCAATATATTCTGATAATAAATAAGAACGCCGCCTTAACGGCCCCCAACGTTGCTCAATCATCACGTATGATTGCGCGGTCGGTATACCCAGCATCTCTAATAAAAGCCCATTTTTCCAAGATACCGCTGCTCTTGACCATTTCAAACCTCTCATGAGGCTGTGAATCGGTTTTTTAATGTTATAGCGTTTTAATACATAGGCCTGCCCTGCAATCTTTACTAGAGCAACGGTGGCAGTACCACCGTCTTTCAAAAGCTGGCCGTTATCGATTAAACCGTCCAAATCAGCCAGTGCTAAGGCCATTTCGTTAGAATAAATATCTCGTTTGGCCATTAAAAATCGTGACTGATTATGTTCGCTAATATAGTCCGTACAGGAACGAAATACCTTTTTATTGATAAACTTTTTTTGCCGCCATCGTCGCTGCTCAATTAATGCTTGCTGCCAAGAGCCCTCATGCAAGTGCTGCCATTGTGGTAAATCTTTCAACACCCTTGTTAACAACTGACACGCCTGCTGATCCAACGTAATCGGCAGCTGGGCATACAGTAACGCCAAATTTTTAACGGTAATTGGCTGACTGAGAGGGTGACTTTTTTTACTAATATCACCTGCATCAATCAAGTACACATCACCCTGGCGGTATAAGAAGTTATCTAAATGAGCATCTTTTATTTCAAACCCTGCCTGCTGACACGCTAGCATTAGCTGAGTGATTGCGAGCAACCTAGCCTCAAACTCTTCTTGCTCTGGATGCGCCCAAAAAAAAGATGATAATGTTTCGGCTTCCTCAATATATTGAATAATCAACAGCCCATAGTCAGCTTGTTTTTCGCTGTAAAGCATCTCTGGGGCGCTAATAGACGACTTTTTCAATGCCTGTAACATTAGCGCTTCTTTCATCAACTTTGCATTAAAACCAGGCCCATAGAAAAGCTTCGCTATCACGGGTTTTCCCTGCCACATCGCTCGACAGGTTAAACGCTTAGTCGGCAAGTGCCTTAAACACGTATCTAATTTCAACACGCCATACTTGCTGCTTAGTTCAAATGCTTCATCAGGTTTTTTTGCCCACGCATCAAGCGCAATCACGGTGCTTAACGTGTCTGTACTCATACCATTAGGTCCTGCAATTTTTGCCAAACCAGTTCCGCTGGCAATGTTTGGTAACAAGCTGGCACCACCTCAGTTGGGTGACTATAATCACAGGTTTTTTTTAAACAGGGCGAACAACTGAAATCAGCTTGTAAGCTTATATTCCTTGCTCCCATACTCCCCGTTAATGCGGCACTCGTTGAACCATAAATAGTAACAGCCGGTACACCGCAGGCCGCCGTTAAATGGGCCAAGCCACTGTCCACGCCCACCACGCCATCGGCATGCATTAACACTGAAGCTAATTCTTTAATTGATGAGCGAGCTAACACCTGTGCAACACTTGATGTAGCTGCCAAGTCTTCAGCGCGTTGCTTTTCATGCTCATTCCCCCAAGGCAAATAGATTGTAAAACCTTGCTTTTCGGCTAACATAATCAGTCCCTGCCAATATTCGATAGGCCAGTGTTTACTTTCCCATGTCGTGCCATGTAGAAACACCAAATAAGGCTTTGTTAGCTTTTTAGAAGAAGGGATACGCTTCTTCTCTAGACCATAGTCAGGCGGGTCTGTTGGTTCAGCATAAGCCAGGCTTTTAGCAAATAGCTGCCTAACTCGTGTAATCGCATGTTGACCTTTTTTTACCTCTATAGCTTGCTGATAAGCGAGGGCAGCCAAAGGTTCTCGGCAACTGTTTTTTGATAAACCGCAGCGTTTGCCCTTTGCTAAACGGGTTAAGACGGCGCTTTTAATTAATCCCTGCGCATCAATCACCAAATCATAATGCTGCTGTTGAATAGCTTTAATACTGACGCGAATTTCCGCACGAGCTGCCCACACGTTCTTCCGCCAACGACGTATTGAAACGGGAATAACGCGGTCAACACTTGGGTGTAAACGAGGGATATCTTGAAAGGTGTCTTCAACCACCCAATCAAATGAAATGTCTGGAATAGCTTTTATTGCATCGCTTAGGGCGGGCAATGTATGAATAACATCGCCCAACGATGAGGTCTTAACGACTAATACTTTCATCTGTCATCAATTCGGAGATACCTAATAAACTAGTAACGCGATCAGGTGATATTTTAGTTAGGCAGTCTAAATGCCCGAGTGGGCACTCTCGTTTAAAGCAGGGTGAACAAGGTAGTCCCAAACTAATAACATCTGCCTGCGGGTGTAAAGGTGGGGTGAAATTTGGATCAGATGAGCCATATAGCGCAATGGTTTTAATATTAAGAGCGGCAGCGACATGCATCAAGCCTGAATCGTTGCTAACGACCGCATCACAAAGTGACATCAGGTCTAACGCTTCTGTTAGGCTGGTTTTGCCGGCAAAATCACGGCAGCCCCCGCCACTTAGCTCATTAATGGTAGTTGCCACTGCTTTATCTTTTGCCGAACCAAACAGGTATACCTGCCAGCCATTTTCCAACGCTTTCTTTGCCACCTCAGCATAGTGGGTTTCTGGCCAACGTTTAGCGGGGCCATATTCTGCGCCCGGACAAAGCCCAAGTATTTTTCCTGCCTTTGCAGGCAATGAAAACGTTTCTGCTGTTTTTATAACACTCGCCGGATCAACCAATAAACGTGGCTGTGGAATAACCGGCAAAATAGCACACGGTTCGTTGGCTAACGCCACAAACCGTTGCACTGTTTTAGTCAAAAAATCTTTATTAAGTTTCCGTGCATTATTCAGTAAGCCCCAACGTAACTCACCCCAAAAACCAGTACGCTTGGGTATATTCGCAAAATAAGGAACTAAGGCCGATTTCCATGAGTTTGGCAATACAATCGCTTCGTCATAAGCCTCATCACGTAACGATACACCCAATTTTTTACGGCCTTTGAAGTCAAACTGCCCATGCCCCAATGGCATAACAATCGCTTTACGTACTTCAGGCATCCGCTCCATCAACGCTAACGACCATTGTGGAGCCAACACGTCAATCGAGCAGTTCTTATGCCGCTCTTTTAATGCCATAAATAGGCTCTGCGCCATTACCATATCGCCGACCCACGAAGGACCCACGATTAGTATGCGATAAGGGTTACTCACCTCTATTTATACGTAAGTTAACCAATCACTATGCTGAGCGGAGCGACCCTGAACAGCATCAAAATACATCGTTTGTAAGCGTTCGGTAATGGGGCCACGGCCGCCATTGCCAATGGTTCGGTCATCCACTTCACGAATAGGAGTCACTTCAGCCGCTGTTCCGGTGAAAAACGCTTCATCGGCCACATAAACTTCATCTCGTGTAATTCTTTTCTCAACAACTTCTAAATTACATTCTTCAGCAAGTTGGAAAATTGTTTCGCGCGTAATCCCTTCCAGTGCAGAGGTTAGGTCGGGCGTAATTAATTTGCCGTTACGCACAAGGAATATGTTTTCGCCACTGCCTTCTGCCACATAACCTTCATGGTCTAGCAACATCGCCTCATCGTAACCGCATGAAATAGCTTCTTGTAGCGCCAAGATTGAATTCATGTAGTTGCCATTTGCTTTAGCTTTACACATCACGCTATTAACGTGGTTACGCGTGTAGGAAGATGTACGAATCCGAATACCTTTTTCGATCCCATCTTCACCTAGGTATTTACCCCATTCCCACGCTGCAACCATTACGTGAACTTTCAGGCTATCAGCACGAATACCCATTCCTTCTGAGCCGTAAAAACACATGGGCCGCAGGTAGGCTGACTTTAGTTTATTCTTAGACACCGCTTCGCGCTGAACTTGGTTCAACGTGGCTTTGTCGAACGGAATTTTCATATTCAAAATATGAGCCGAGCGGAACAAACGATCTGTATGATCTTGTAGTCTGAAAATAGCGGTACCGTCATTTGTTTCATAGGCACGTGTGCCTTCAAAAACACCCATACCATAATGCAAGGTATGCGTTAGCACATGGACTTTGGCGTCACGCCAATCAACCCATTTACCGTCCATCCAGATGACGCCATCTTTGTCATCCATTCCCATAGTTAACTCCTAATTTATGTGTGAAACCAAACGACCATTCGTTTAGTTATTTATCATTATTTCATCCCATACTGACGTCACCCATCGAACATGCTCATCGACTAAATCAACCTGCACCATGGTGGGTTGTTCTGCCAATGAAGCATGATGCGATGCTTCTCGATAGGCTTTATATGCGTCATCAAGGCGTTGCTGCTGTGACGTCGACAAGAAACCAATCTTGCTCAATTCATGTAATAAACGAATATTGTCTGTATACGTCAACAAGGTGTCGTGTTCATTGGCATTAGCCAATACACCGAATTGTACAATAAACTCAATATCGACAATACCTCCAACGCCATGTTTAAGGTCAAAAAAGCCCTGCTTTTTGGTTAATAAGCTTGCACGCATTTTTTCTCGCATTTCAACCACCTCATTTCTTAAGGCAGCCTTATCACGTTGCAAGCCTAACACTTCGCTTCGAATCTTATTAAACCGCCCTGCCACTTCCGAACAACCCGCGACAAACCGTGCACGCACTAGCGCTTGATGCTCCCACGCCCAGGCATCTTTTTGTTGATATTGCTCAAAAGATGACTCACTGCTGACTAATAAACCAGAGTTTCCATTGGGTCGCAGACGTAAATCCATTTCATACAATTTACCGGAAAATGTGCGAGTCACCATGTAGCTAATAATTTTACGCCCCAAGCGCATATAAAATTCACCCAAAGAAACCACACGATCACCCACCGTCATCTCATCCATTTGAGCATCTTTATGAAGAAAGATCACATCGAGGTCTGAGCCAAACCCCAACTCAATACCACCCATTTTTCCAAAACCAATCACCGCAAACCCACTTACCAACTCTGCACTCGCATTAGCGGGCATTCCATATTGTGAACACACTGATTTCCAACTCAGCGCCACTACTTTTTCAACAATAACCTCTGCTATCTCGGTGAGTTTATCGCTCACCACCATGACGGGAATAGTGCCCGTTAAGTCTGAGGCTGCAACTCGCAAAACACTCACTTGCTTAAAGAGGCGTAACGCTTCCATCTGACCTTCTACATCACCTGAGTCTATTGATAAGAAAGCCTTATCTAATTCTGCATGAAGCTCATCTCTTGATGGCACCTGATATAAGCTATGAAGGTCAATTAATTCATCTAATAAAATAGGGGACCGGGTCACTTGCGTGACAATCCAAGGGCTCAGTACAGCCAGCCTAGTTAACTGATTAAAGACACTCGGACTTTCAACTAAGAGAACTAAATACGCGACACGATTACAAATCTTTTCGAGCATAGCCAAAAAAATGAGCACTATTTTTTCTTCTGGCTCCACTATGACCAAACGCTCTAACAACATAGGCAATAACCGAACAATGTATTGTCGACCTTTCTCCTGTAATTGTCGTACGGAGTAACTGTGACAAAAATGGATAATGCCTTTTCGAGTTTCTTCACTAACCGAACCACCTTTGGCGACAAAAAAACTATCCAGCGCCTCCTCGTTTAAATCCAACCAGTCAATATTATCAGTTTGCTCTGTGGGCTCATCAAAATCGACAAGCTTGTTAAAATATTGATGTACTCGCCTCATCGTTTGCTGCGTTTTTTCCAGCAAATCAAGCCAGCTTGAAAAACCCATTGAAAGCACTAGGCGCGCCTGATTTGTCGCATCTGTCGGCAAATCATGTGTTTGACGATCATCTATCTCTTGAATGTGATTTTCTAAACGGCGTAAATAACGATAATCTTCACTCAACTCTTGCGCCGTTAATGGTGAAATTTGATGCATCTCGGCCAATATACCTAACACCTTCAAAATACCACGCGCTTGTAACGCTTTATCCCTGCCACCTCTAATAAGCTGGAATGCTTGACCAATAAACTCAATTTCGCGAATTCCACCCGGCCCTAATTTAACGTTATGCTCAACACCTTTTTTTTGTAACTGCGCTTCAATCTGTCGCTTCATCACACGGATAGAGTCGAATACCCCATAATCCAAATAACGACGAAAAACAAAGGCCTTAATCATCGTCGTAAGTTCAGCTTTGCCTTCTTCACTTCCGGTAATCAACCGTGCCTTCACCATCGCATAACGTTCCCATTCACGTGCATGGCTTTGATAATAGATTTCCATTGCATCGGCATTTAACACCAACGCACCACTCTCTCCAAAAGGTCGTAGGCGAGTATCTACGCGAAACACAAAACCATCCACTGTGACCTTGTCTAACAAGCGAATAACCACCCGGCACATCTTCGTAAAGAACTCTTCATTACTCGTTGAACGCGCACCATCGGTTTCACCCCTTGAGGGGTAACAAAATATAAGGTCGATATCCGATGAGAAATTTAACTCCTGTGCACCCAGCTTCCCCATCCCAATCACGATTAACTGCTGCTCTTTACCCTCTTCATCACGAGGAACACCTGAACGAGCACAAGCAATAGAATACGCCCAATCAACGGCACATCGAATCAAGGCATCAGCCAAGGCAGATAAATACTGTAAGATTAAATCAACCTCCTCGCCAGTTATATCAAGCCAAGCAATGCGTAACATATGTTGATTGCGAAACTGGCGAAGCATACGCATGATGATAGCTTCATCGGTTACTCCTGAGGTCATAGCCATCAAATCTTCAAATAATTTATCGGCACACCAGTCAACACTATCCGTCTTTTGACAAAGTGCTTTACACATCTCTGGGAAGCGCACCACTTGTCGCTGAACAAAAGAGCTGCATGCCAGCACCTGACTAAGGCGCTGAAGGCCCTCAAGTTCAGCCTTACTTTGATCAAATAGATCAGGCCATTCACTCATAAAGTTAGACAGCTCCGCATGTAGTTCAACAGGCAACGAAGTCAATAATTCTCTTGCATCTAATATCGTCATGAAACTATCTTAATCATAAGAGCATGCTAGCCACAAGTTAATATCGAATCGTACCTTTAAATTTTAAATCTAACCCATAAATCATTGTACTTACCCATTGTCTCAGTTATAACTAATTCAAATTCAGAACTTAGTAAAATCAACACCCTAATGAGAAGGCATTCTTTTTTATGAGGTTATTGGTATGATCATTAAGCTATCCAACACTCCTGCTAAAAATACTGACCCAAACACAGCACTAGCACTATTATGCTGAGCATTACTTGCCAAATGAGTGGGGGTTTTCCAACGAGAAAAAACTTAATAAAGATGAAAACCAGTCTCCCTATAGCTAGCACATCGCTCAAGCATTCAGCACAAGCTCACGAAAATATTGAAGCCTAAATGCAACCACCATCCTCGCTTGAAAAAAAACTAAAAGACCAGCAACTGGCTCTCCAGCAAGCTCAAGAGGCGGCTGCGCAGGCTAAACAAACACTGAGCACCGAAAGAGATTTCATCCAAGCCACCATGAAATCATTACATGAAGGCGTTATTGTTACCGACCTAGACGGCCTCATTCACTATACCAACCCAGCCGTTCATCATTTATTAAGAACCAAGCCTAAAGATAGTGCTAATAAATTTATTAATGAGATTTTAATATTAAAGACTGATGAGTCACTGCCTATCGAACTGACTAATATTGATAAAGAGACTTATGAAACCCAGCAGCAAATTGCCTTTATTGAACAAGAAGACGGCAGCAAATCTGCGATTGAGTGGTCTCGTACCTTTATAACCAACAACGAGGCCAAACGTTTGGGTGTTGTTTTTACTTTTAACGATATTACAACGGCTTATAATTTAAACAACCAATTAAAGCACCAAGCTTCTCACGACACATTAACAGGCCTGTTAAATCGACGTGAATTTGACCGACGCTTATTAAATTGCCTCACTGGAGCTCAAGAAGCCAATATTAGACACAGCCTTATTTTTATAGATCTCGACCAATTTAAGAATGTAAATGACTCATGTGGGCACCAAGCAGGTGATCAACTACTCAGACAGCTATCGTCCTTAATGTCGCCTTTAGTTAGAGGCCGAGATACGCTAGCTAGGGTGGGTGGCGACGAATTTGCAATTTTACTTGAAGCCTGCCCGAAAAATGCCGCATTGAATGTTGCTAATGACCTGTTATCCACCATTCAAAAATTTCGTTTCACTTGTGATAATAAAACATTCAATATCGGTGCCAGCATGGGCATTGCGCACTTTTCTTCAGGGCCACAAAGTAAGCAAGACCCCTTGAATGTTGCTGATGCCGCTTGCTATAAAGCAAAGGAAGAAGGTAGAAATTGTATTGTCGAGATGGATATTTCAAATGTCCAACATCTACCAGAAATTCCTCAACACCATATACAGTGGGTCAATAAATTAAAGACAGCGCTTAATAACGACCAGTTTCACCTCTTCCAACAAAAAATTGTTCCAACCAACCCTAGCACTGACGACCTTCTTCATTATGAGGTATTACTCAGAATGAAAGCGGATGATGGTCATTTTATTAGCCCTGGTGCTTTCTTGCCACCAGCCGAGCGTTATGGGCTTATTCAACAAATCGATCAATGGGTGATAAAAAATACGCTCGCATGGCTTCATGACCATCCGAGGGTTTTAAGCAAAACTAAATTATGTAGCATTAATTTATCAGGTGTTTCACTTTCTGATGAGAACCTTTCCAACTATGTCACTCGCTATCTCAAACAGTACGCCATTGACTGTCACAAAATTTGTTTTGAAATAACCGAGTCGTCCGCTATTCAAAACTTAGAACTCGCGTTTGAATTTATACACAATATGCACGAGCTTGGCTGCTCTTTTTCATTGGACGACTTCGGCACCGGAATGTCTTCGTTCTCGTATCTAAAGCAATTACCTGTCAACCATTTAAAAATTGACGGTAGCTTTATTCGACACCTTGATACAGACCCTATTGACTTGGCGATGACCAAATCTATTAATGAAATTGGTCATGTCATGGACATGAGTACGATTGCTGAGTTTGTTGAAAGCGAAGAAATATTTCAACGACTAAAGCAACTCGGCGTTGATTATGTCCAAGGCTATCATATTGCTAGGCCGGCACAGCTAGATGAGCTGCTTAACCAGCTTGATTAAAGCCTTAGCTTCTTTAATCTTAGTGCATTAGCAATCACCGATACCGAGCTTAAACTCATCGCAGCGGCGGCAATCATTGGTGACAGTAAAACCCCTAAGAAAGGGTACAGCACACCCGCTGCAAGCGGCACACCTAAACTGTTATAAAGGAATGCAAACACTAGATTTTGCCTGATATTTTGCATCGTCGCCTTACTGAGTTTTTGCGCACGAACAATACCCCTTAAGTCGCCTTTCACCAGTACAACACCAGTACTTTCAATAGCAATATCAGAGCCATTACCCATCGCAATACCTACATTTGCTTGTGCGAGTGCTGGCGCATCATTAATACCATCCCCAGCCATCGCAACCGTATACCCAGCGGCTTGCAACTCTCTAACAACGTCCGCTTTTTCGGCCGGTAAAACACCGGCCTTAAATTCATCAATAGCCAACTGACTGGCGACTTGTTGGGCGGCAGCTTGCTGATCGCCCGTTAACATCACTACTTTTATACCATTTTGATGGAGTTGCTCTATCGCCTCAGGTGTTGATGATTTTATTTCATCCTTCAATAAAATCACCGCACTGGCTTGCTGATTTACCGCCATATAAAGCAAGGTTTCTCCAGTGTTGTTATTTGATAGCGACAATGTATTGAAATCATTCGTATCGACCCCGTTATCATCCAGAAAACGTTTATTTCCCAGCAGCACGCGTTGCTTATTAATTTGACCTGATACGCCTTTTCCAGGGCTTGCGTTGAACGCACTCACTTCGAGCAAAGCAGCACCTTTAGCCGCTTGCACAACAGCCTCTGCGAGCGGGTGCTCACTTACTTTTTCTAAACTTGCGGCTAATAACAGCGCCTCATTAGTGGTCATGGGCTCTACTGTTTTAATGCCTGTCACACTAGGCTTTCCCTCCGTTAGCGTTCCTGTTTTATCAACTACTAACGTATCCACCTTCTCCATCAGTTCCAACACTTCAGCGTCTTTAATTAACACACCCATGTTCGCACCTCGCCCCATCCCCACCATAATCGACATTGGCGTTGCTAAGCCTAATGCACAAGGGCAGGCAATAATTAACACAGCAACCGCATTCACAACAGCCAAACTCAGCGCATGTTCCGTGGCTAACAGATACCAAGCAAAAAAGGTCATCACTGAAATACTCACCACAATAGGGACAAACCACGATGCGACAACATCAGCTACCCGTTGAATGGGTGCACGACTTCGCTGCGCCTCGCTAACCATTTGAATGATATGTGCCAATAATGTCTCACTGCCCACTCGTTGCGCACTCAAGCTAAAACTGCCCGTACCATTAACCGTACCAGCAACCACCTTATCACCCACTGTTTTTTCTATGGGAATTGGCTCACCGGTGACCATCGACTCATCTATTGAACTACTACCATCAAGCAACACTCCGTCCACAGGAATTTTATCGCCCGGGCGAACACGTAGCACGTCCCCAACAACAACGTCGTCTAATAAAATATCTTCATCATTACCTTCCTCATTAACTCGCCGTGCCGTGTTTGGTGACAAACCCACTAATAGATGAATCGCTTTATTGGTTTGACCGCGTGCCTTTAATTCCAACACTTGACCCAATAACACCAAGGTAATAATCACCGCTGCCGCTTCAAAATACACAGCAATCACACCATCTGCGTCCAGCATTGAGCTTGGAAAGGTTGCGGGAAGAAAGACTGCCACTAGGCTATACAACCAAGCGACGGTTACGCCTAAACCAATCAAGGTGAACATATTAAGGTTCCACGTTTTTATGGACTGTACCGCACGTTCAAAAAATGGCCAACCTGCCCATAATACAACCGGAGTTGCGAGTAGTAACTGAATCCATTGCCATGTTTTGGCAGATAGAAATGATAAGAACAAATCCCCAAGCATCATTTCTGACATGGCAATAATAAATAACGGAACCGTAAATATAAGACTAATAGTAAACCGCCGGCCCATCTCGTCTAATTCTGGATTGTCATCTTCCAAAACTACCGTTCGCGCTTCTAAAGCCATGTCACAAACCGGGCATAAACCCGGTCCCTCTTCCACTACCTCAGAGTGCATAGGGCAAATGTAATCCGTATGCTTTGAAGGNGGTACAAAGGCTTCCGGCTCTAACGCCATCCCACATTTTGGGCAAATATCTGGGCCATCACTTTCTATACCGGGACACATTGGACAGATATATTTAGCTCCAGGAATAGCGACGGGTTCTGGGCGTGGCTTATCCGACAAATAGACTTCTGGGTCTTTACTAAATTTTGTCAGGCAACCTGCGCAACAAAACCCATACCAGTGATCGTTATACTCTGTATGGTACTTCGCATCTTTAGTAACAGCCATACCACACACAGGGTCTGTATAGCTAGCACTACCATCGCCTTGTTTAGCTTTATGACAACAATCGCTCATGCCACCTACCCTTTATAAACGCTTATTAAGGCTACTCTAAAGTGCCTGCTTCTAATGCCGCCGCTTTCTTCCAAAGCAAAATGCCCGGCACGATAATGATGACATGAATAACTAATGTAATCATTGCCACAACAACATCCTCATGGTTCATCGCGCTGTATATATCCCAAATACCAAAGACGGTTTCGGTTATCAACACCACTGGAATCAGTGCAGGGTAGTAGCGCATTGGATTACGTGATCCAGCAATCAATACCACACCAATCGCCGCCAGACCAAGACCCACAATCAACCAGGCATCTAACAATAATTGAAATACAATCTCATCTTGGTAAAGATTAATACCAGGGTACATCGCATGTATTTGAGGACCCCAAAGAGTTGGCCACAATAGCACTAAGTTCATAATATAAAAAATACCGACACTGACCATCCAAATACGTAACCCTTTCATAAGACTCTTCTCCGTTAGATTTTTGATTAGTTTTAAAACACCGATACATTAGCATTTACTTAACAAGAATCAAAGAACAGCGTTACAATGAAATTAAGCATACTTATGCTTTAGTAGACAGTTGCCCAAACTTATTTTTAGGGTACTTTAATTAATTATGACTATAGGAATAACACGTATGAAACTTTATTACTCTCCAGGATCATGTTCTTTATCCCCACATATTGCTATTCATGAAGCTGGTTTAACGGCTAATACTGAGCTAGTTAAAGTAACTTTACAATCTCACACCCTTGAGAATGGTGAAAACTATCTTGACATTAACCCTTATGGCTACGTACCGGCATTACAACTTGATAGCGGTGAATTTTTATTCGAAGGCCCTGCTATTCTTCAATATATTTGCAGTCTTGCTCCTGAAAAAAATCTAGCACCTGCTGCCGACACCTTTGAGCGCGCAAAACTACAACAATGGTTAAACTTCTTATCAACAGAGTTACATAAAGGTGTTGCACCTATGTTTAACCCAGTTATGCCAGATGAAGCAAAGCCCGTTATTGTAGATAGCTATAAAAAGCGTCTAACTCAATTAGTCGCTGCGATGGGAGATAATGATTATCTATTAGGCGATCAATTCTCAGTTGCTGATATCTACTTATTCGTTATCTTAAGCTGGCACCCATACTTTGAATTTGATGCCTCACCTTGGCCATCACTTCAAGCATTCCAAGGGCGTATTGGCTCTCGCCCAGCTGTACAGGAAGCACTTAAACATGAAGGTTTAGTTTAAGCCTTAAGCAATTAACCGAGGTACCCATAAGGTACCTCGGTTATTTAATTACAATTTAACGCAAACATTCCTTGTTTCAGTATAAAACTCTAAGGAATGAACTCCACCCTCACGTCCAATACCTGATTGCTTAGAGCCACCAAACGCGGTTCTTAAATCACGTAAGAACCAACTATTAATCCATGTAATACCCACATCAATTTTAGCGGCCACGCGGTGAGCGCGTGACAAGTCCCGTGTCCATACCGTTGTTGATAAACCATATTCTGTATCGTTAGCCCAGTTAATCACTTGCTGCTCTTCATCAAACGGCGTGATATGGCAACAAGGGCCGAAGATTTCTTCTTTCATGACCGTGGCATCTTCTCCTAGCCCCGTCCAAATAGTTGGCTCTACCCATGCGCCCTCTTTTAAATCATCTGACATGGTTGGAACGCCACCGCCAATCACAACCGTTGCACCCTCCTCAACCGCTTTTGCATAATAAGAAAGCACCTTCGCTTGATGCTCATGACTAATCATTGGGCCAAAATTACAGTTTTCATCATCCGGCTTACCATGACGCACTTTTTCAACTTTTTGTTTAAGTGCTTCCACAAATTTATCAAAAATGGGCCGCTCGACATAAACACGCTCTGTCCCTAAACAGACCTGCCCAGAATTTAAAAATGCAGAGCGGTAGATACCATCCACCGCTTTATCAAAATCACTATCAGCAAATACAATACCCGCATTTTTACCACCTAGCTCAAAGGAAACGTCTCTCATCCCTTCCGACGCGGCTTTCATAATGGCGGTTCCTGTACACGTTTCACCGGTAAAGGTAATCGCATCTACCTTTGGGTGATGCGTTAAAAACTCACCAGCAGAATCAGGCCCAAAACCATGAACAACATTAAACACACCTTTTGGTACGCCTACTTTATTCATTACCTCACCCAATAAAGCAGTGGTTAATGGCGTCTCTTCAGACGGCTTAACCACCACCGTATTACCACAAGCCAGCGCAGGCCCTACTTTCCATGTCATCAACAAAAAGGGTGCATTCCAAGGCGATACAACACCGACAACCCCTTTAGGTACGCGAATAGCGTAATTGAGTGCACCTAATCCATCTGGCGTTGTAGTTTGAAATGACTCATTAGGAACATTTTTAATCACATCGGCAAAAATTTTAAAGTTTGCCGCACCTCTAGGAATAAATGCATGCGTCATAATACTTTTAGGTTGCCCCGTATCTGCCATTTCCGCTTCAACAAAATCATCAAAACGCCGGGTAATTTCATCAGCAACCCCATATAAAATATCAACCCGTTGCTCCATGGTGCATGCTCCCCACTCACCATTTAATGCGGTTCGTGCTGCTTGAACGGCGCGGTCAACATCAACACGCCCACCTTCAGAAACCTGAGCAATAAGTCGTCGGTCAACAGGAGAACGCTTTTCGAATAATTTACCGTCTACACCCGGTACGAACTCGCCGTTTATAAAATGATTAATGTTCTTCATATATTTTCCCTTGAAAAGTTAACTTAATGATTAAATTATTTATTTTAACGTTGCTTGTTGAGCCACACCTTGACCCTAGTCAATCGAAGCCCTCAAAAAAGTAGAATTAATTTACCTGTGAACCGCCACATTAGCAATCGTAAAGGTGACCCCTTGAGCAAATTTTAACAGGGCAAAGCACGGCTGAATCAGCATCTTCATGCATACAAAACCTGCCTACGAACAGAATTTTTTAGATGAATTTTAACATGCCACTATAGTTACCAATAACTCACTTAGTTGCCCGGTGGAGCTAGTTCTAATACCTTCAGCTTATCAACCAGAGCAGACACCCTTTTCTAGTCGGGCCTTTATAACCAACTTAATCTCTCTCTACCTTTCATACTCCAGTAATAGCAACCGTCAACGAGCCAAACATTAGCAGGCCACCTATCAACCGACTAATCAGTTGCTGACGTGTCAATTTTTCTATTTGACTAAAACCAAATCGGGCTAATACATAAACCACACCCACGGCAATAAACCCTCTTGATGCCTGCACAATATTTATCATCGTCGCCTCTTGCGCTAAATTAAACGCATACATCAAAATAATCAGTCCTATGAAGTGTGTTAAGGCATACACCAGCAGTGTTTTGCCAAACGGTTTAGTGACCTTCCAATCATTTTTAAACAAAATAGGTGACAGCGGCATTAACAACGCTGCAGGAACAACAAAAACAAAAACGGCCAATTCCAACCAGCCCATTCCATTTTTCAACACTTGAACAACGATAATGTCGGCTAAAGCAAAGAAGACACACGTTAACAATACAAAGAATAATGCCAAGGGTGAACCATGTAATTTACCGTCATTTAAAAAAAACAAACTGACAAACGCACCCAACCCGGCCAGGTAAACACTCGGCGGATAGGTTTGATCAAAGAAAACAACCGACAAGCCTGCCACAGCAAAAATCTTACAACCTAGCATTGGCACAACAAATGACGCATCACCATGTCGCATCGCATTGAGATAACTCGTTTGCCCCAATAAAACAAGTCCACACATCAATAAAATCAGCCAAAATTGCGCCCACAGCTGTTCTAAATCTACAAAAGGTAGCAACAACAAAGCCAAAAAACCCACGGCATATTGACTATAAAAGGCCAATTTTTGACGGTTCAAAGAGTGCGCTAAAAACTGCTTGGTATAAGTGAAGCTAAACGCATGAAACACGGATGCTAGCAACGTCAGCCAAACATATAAGGGGATACTTTGAGTCAAAATGGGAGTCCTAAATAAGGTTATAAACTACTAAAAATTAGCTTTTATGATGCACATCAGAAATCCATGATAAATGTATCGCAAAACATCCCTTACACTATATGAGGGATTGATTAGCTTGTCTCATTTATTTATCGCTAAAAATAAATACTTCAAATAGAAGAGTAAATTGCGATGAATACAGAACTTAGTCGTCACTCGACATGATCTTACGACAAGATCAAGAAACCAGCCAGTGACGGAAAGGGATGTTAGACGTTCCTATTTATTATGATCGAGCCTTATATCAAATGAAGCTTAAGCGCGTCTTTTCTCGATCATGGATTCTATTAGGCCATTCTGTATTTTTTTCTAAGCACCCTTAGATATAAAAAAGCTTATGAGCATATCGCACATAAGCTTTTTTTATTTAAAATAGGGTGACGGTTAATCCGTATTAAAGCGCTCTAACAAGATCCCAGCAGCTCCCTTTAATAACAACGTGTCGGCTGCTATCAAGAAAAAACTTGCACCCATTTGTTGATAACGCTTTGTTTGTTCAGGGTCACCACAATAAACACCCACCGGTTTTCCCAACTCGTGAACACGCTTAATTGATCGCTCAACAACCTTACAAACTTCAGGGTGGCCCGGTTGGCCGATATAACCCATTGCAGCAGCTAAGTCTGCCGGGCCTATAAATACGGCATCGACACCCTCGACTTGAGTGATCGCATCAAGCTCAGCAATACCCTCAGTGCTTTCTAGTTGTAACACTAAACAAATATTATCATCCGCCTGTTGAAGATAGTCCTTAATGCTCCCCCAGCGGGTCGCTCTGGTCAAAGCACCCCCCATCCCTCGAATGCCCTTGGGCGGATAACGTACCGCTTCAACTAATTGCTTCGCTTGCTCAGCTGAGTCAACCATAGGGATAAGTAATGTCTGCGCCCCTACATCAAGCACTCTTTTAATATCACCCACATCATGGTCTTGTAAGCGAACGACTGCATTAACATCATAAGCACTCATTGCCTGTAATTGATGCATAATGCTTTTTATGTCATTAGGGCCATGCTCAGCATCAATCAACAACCAGTCAAAACCCGTGGTTGCCATCAGCTCTGCCGCTGTTGAATCAGCCAGCGCCATAAAGGCACCCAACTGTTTTTTATCCGCTTGTATTGCCTGTTTAAATATATTTTTTGTCATTGGTAATGACATATTTCTCTACCTCTTCATATTTAATTAGACGAAACGGAATCCAATGCTACCTAACGTGCCAAAATCAGCATGGAAAGTGTCTCCACGTTCAACTGATAATAAACGCGTAAATGAACCACCTAATATAACTTGCCCTGGCTCCAGCGATATACCATGCGGCCCAAAACGTTTTGCCAGCCACACAATCCCATTACCTGGGTGATTAAGCACACCTGCAGAAACACCTGTTTCTTCAATCAGGCCATTTCGCGCAACAATAGCACCAATCCACCTAAGATCTACATCCATTGGCTTAACAGGCCTTCCCCCTGTAATTAGGCCAGCGCAGGCAGCATTATCAGCAATCGTGTCAAATACTTTTCTACGTTTACCGGTTTCTGGGTCAACACGTATAACGCGCGAATCAACAATTTCCACCGCTGGGCAGACGTAGTCAGTCGCCTTCAATACGTCCATTAGGGTAATATTTTCACCTTCTAAACGCTTACCAAGCACAAAGGCTATTTCCACTTCAACCAAAGGTGCAATGAACCGGTCAAATGGAATTTCAGAGTTATCTGAAAACACCATATCATCCATTAACGTCCCATAATCTGGTTCCGTTATTTGCGATGCCATTTGCATAGCACGAGATGTTAGACCTATTTTTCGCCCTACAATTTTACGCCCTTGAGCCAGCCTAATCTTTGTCCATTCTGCTTGAATGGCATAACCATCTTCAATGGTCATTTCAGGATAAAGCTGTGAGAACTGTGGAATAGTCTCACCGCTGGCTAGCGCTTTATCAAGCGCTAGCGCAGAGGCTTCTAATATTTTCTGGTCTAACACCTGATCTCTTTACCCAAGAAATGAGACATAATAATTGGATACATAGCATCCCAACGTTGTGTTTGAGCCCAATGGCCGCAACGATCCAATACATGAAGCTCAGCACGTTTCAAATGCTCTAAGAAGTACATGCTAGTTTCTAGTGGTACTACTTTATCTTGACGTCCATGCACAATAGCCCACTCATGATCCATTGATGCAAGGATTGGTGGTGGGATAACGAGCACTGTGTTCATTTCTTCATTCATCGCTTTAAACATAATTTCTTGGATAGGACGCATTTTAGGGTCCATCGCTTTATCAAAACGATCTTGCATCACTGCTTCTAAATCTTCAAAGATACTAGGGTCATATACAAAGCTTTGAATTAATTCACGGTAACGAGCCTTTCTTGGGTCATCATAAAACGTCATCATTCGAGTGAGTGTGGATGATTTTTCGAAGGGTGCACCGATAGCGCCCATTAACATACACTTTTCAAAACGGTCAGGCATTTCAACTACGCACTGCATCGCAAGTGCACCACCCATTGAGTTACCAATAATATGTGTTTTTTCAATCCCTAATTCATCTAACAAGCCTTTAATTTGCTCAACTCGATACCCCATCCATCGGGCAATTTTTGTAGGAATTTCTTGTGGTATTTCTGATTGACCAAAACCAATAGCATCCGGTGCAATCACATAAAAATGCTCTGCCAAAATAGGAGCACACTGCGCCCAATTTGACATTGCGCTGGCTCCAGGGCCAGCACCATGTAATAACAATAGTGGTGGGTTTTTAGGGTTACCCGCAATAATGCAGTTACTTGCAAGCTCCCCAGAAGGGATCATTTTTTCAACCATTTCAAAACTCATATTTCTCTTCCTCTTTTAATTTATAAAAAATTTCTACAACTCTAAAAACGATGATCCTAAAAGGCCCATTAGTTTATTCGCCAATGTAAAGCAACAGCATTCGTTTAGCTCCTACTATATCGCTGGTCCACCACGCTTAATCCAGTTTTACAAACCCCAATATTCGCGCCACGAACTTATCTTTCTATTATTATCAAATATACCTAATACTGGCAGTTCTTTCATCATTTTGCCATCTTTAAAACCAAACGTATCGACTCGTTCCGTTACGACACGTTTATCATCTGCCACCAAGCTTAATATCTTAAATCTGAGTGGTTGCTATGATCTTAAAAACCTTCAACAAAACTCGTAATTTGTTCGTGCCCCTTTAATAGCTCTAGCGGTAAGTTATGGTAAACAGCATTCGTACTCATTAATGATAAGATTTAACCTAAATCCATGTCATCCCAAGCTGCTCAAAACCGCTTTACTATTTCTTCGTTATTCATTAGGGATACACTTCCCTTTATTTCCTCTGCTAACTAAACTTCACAGTATTATACGAAAACTAACGCTTGTTATTATTTAATAATCTAACTCATGCTAACTATTTCTGCCCACCAAATCAATGCTTTTTTTACTCGCATTATTAATTACATACCAACTTCCTCTTTCACTGATTTGTCAGATTAGACCCCTTATCTTTTTTCAGCCAATGACTACGTATTTCTCATCGTGCTCATTGTTTAAAGCAGTCTCCAACAAAACCGCCTTGATATTATCTAATCCGAGGTTCTACCTCCTAGTGAGGCTTAATTACGAGGTGCTGAGTCAATTATTTTCTTTACCAAAAAGAACGTTAAATACTGAGTGTTAGCAAGCAATGCTATAAGCCGCTAATATTTTATAACCCCATTATGCTTGCTCTTGCGTCACTAACTTCGTCAAGACCAAATTACCAATGTGATCAACCTCACATTGCCAACTTGGCGCAAGGTATGTTGTTGCTACCTGTTCAACAATTAGCGCTTCACCACGTATGACGTCATTCGACATTAGTTTTTTTCGTTGATAAATACGCATTCCTTTATCAGTTTCAAAGGGTGCATCACTGTCTTTTGGCCGAGTGGTTTGCATGATTAAATGAGGTTTTGGCATTTCACCAGATAAAGAGACCCGTAAGTTTACTAGCTCAACGCTTAAATCCAACTCATGTCCATAACGGTTGTTATGCATCGCGTGAAAATTAACGATTGCACTACTGGCATTCTCCCAAGGTATCGGCAGCGTATATGATTGCCCAACATAGCGTAAATCGACCACGTACCTCACTTTTATGTCTTTAACCGAAAGCCCTTCCGCAACAAGCTCAGCTTGACCTTCTTTAACCAGTGACGCAAAGCCTGTTTCAATGTTATCCGTTAAATCAATTGATAACTCAGCCAACAAACTTCTAGATAATTCACGTGAACGTGGCGCAGCCAACATGCCAAAGGCAGATAACACGCCTGAATTAATGGGCACGATGGCTGTTTTCATGCCTAATGCATCTGCTAAAGCGCACACATGCAAGCCGCCTGCCCCACCAAAAGTCATCAACGCATAAGGCCTTGGGTCAATACCTCGTTGAACGGAAATAACCCGCAGAGCACGCGCCATATGTTCATTCGCTAACTTAATGACACCTTTCGCCGCCTCTTCTGGCTGGCAGCCCAACTCCAAAGCCAAAGACTCCATCACCTGATCGCTAGCGATTTTATCCAGCCTCATGTCCCCGCCAAGGAAATATTGAGTACTGATTCTACCTAAATACACATTGGCATCGGTAACCGTCACCTTTCCTCCGCCTTTGCCATAACAGGCAGGGCCAGGAAGTGCACCCGCTGATTCAGGACCGACACACAAAAGACCACCGGTATCGACATAAGCTATCGAGCCACCACCGGCCCCTATCGTATGCATATCGACCATTGGCACAGCAACGGGGTAACCCTCAATTTTACCTTCATTTGTTAAGGAAATTTCACCATCTAATAAGGCCACGTCTGTCGACGTCCCCCCCATATCCAAGGTGAGCAGGCGCTTAAAACCGGCTAATTTACCAATATGCAATGCCGCCATCAAACCACCCGCCGGGCCTGACAGCAGCATTCGAACGGCTTGCTCACCCGCTTGCTCTGCCGCAATGGTTCCCCCCGAGCTTTGCATCACCGATATGGAGCTTGCCTTAACGGATTGCATTAAGCGCTCAAGGTAGCCCATCACCAATGGACCAACATAGGCATTAAGCCAGGTGGCCATGCCACGTTCATACTCTTTGTATTCGGCTAATACTTTCGACGAACGTGACACAAAAATACCAGCTGGGATCGCTTTTTCTAACCGCTTTTCCGCCTCATCATCTAAAAAAGAAAACAATAAGTTAATGNCAACCGATTGCGGCACCAATTCATTGATAGCCTCAAGCATTAATGCTATTTGCTTTTCTGTTAAAGGCTCAATCAGTTCACCCTGTGCCGACACACGCCCTCCTGTTTCCAAACAGAGCTCTGCTGGCACCGGAGGTTCTGTGATGGGCGGGTTAAGGTTGTACAACTCCTTTCTAGCTTGGCGGCCTATCGTTAACATATCCGCTAACCCGTGATTGGTTACAAAACAGCAACGTACGCCCTTTTTTTCAAGTACCGCGTTTGTCGCCACCGTTGAGCCATGAACAATCCGTAGACTTTCAACATCAACGCCAAGGTCAGCAATACCTTGTAATATCGCCTTTTCAGGCGCATTGGGTGTGGAGAGCACTTTATGAATGTGTACTCCCGCTTCATTAATATACACAAAATCAGTAAACGTACCGCCGGTATCTACGCCCAATAACATGATCAAATCTCTATGGATGAAAGGGTTATTTTTACATGCCTAAACAATACAATCACCTTTATTTAACTCCTTCATGTTGCTTGAATGCAGTAACATCTCGTATTAGACTCTTTCGCGAAACGGGCCAAACTACATCACCAATACTTTATCGATGAACACACTAATTGAAGTCAATAATTTAACGCGCCAATTTGGCGACCACTGTGCAGTCGATGACGTTAGTTTTTCCCTCAATAAAGGCGAAGTGCTTGGCTTTTTAGGGCCCAATGGTGCTGGGAAATCAACCACCATGAAAATGATTTGTGGCAACCTTAGCCCTACCGCAGGCGAAATTAAGATTAATGGCTATGACATTATTGATCAACCAAAACTCGCTAAGGCAGAGTTAGGCTTTTTACCTGAAATCCCTCCTCTTTACTCTGACTTAACCGTAGACGAATTTCTTAGCTATTGCGCCAAGCTACATGGTTTGCGCAAAAAAGCCATCCAGCAATCTGTTATTCGTGGCAAACTAAAATGTGGCCTTAGCGACGTGGGCAACCGCTTAATCGCCAACTTATCAAAGGGTTATCAACAACGTGTGGGCATTGCACAAGCCATCTTACATAACCCCTCGGTTATTATTTTGGATGAACCCACCGTCGGCCTCGATCCGATTCAAATTTTAGAAATACGTGAACTCATTCGCGAATTAGGTAAAGAACACAGCGTCATTCTTTCCACCCATATTTTGCCTGAGGTGCAACACTCGTGCAGTCGCGTACAAATTATTCACCGTGGCAAACTGGTCTTAAATGAAAGTATCGACGGCCTCTCTCAACGAATGACTTCTTCTAGCCTGTTGGTACGTTTTGGTGAGCAACCTGAATTGGACCTGATTCAAGCCCTTGAACACGTTACTGGCATTGAGGCATTAGAGCAGCAACAATATCGTATTTCTCATCATCAAGGCTCCAATATCTCAGAACACATTGCCATACTGGCTGTTAACCAGCAGTGGGGATTACTAGAGTTAATGCCTGAAAAACACGATATGGAGCATATATTCCTTTCAATTACCCAAGACCCCAACAACCATGAATAGCTTAACTATCGCAGGGCGCGAACTACGTAATTTATTTCTATCGCCCCTTGCTTGGACCATACTGGGCGTGACCCAACTTATTCTGGCATACATGTTTTTAAGCCAAGTTGATTATTACCTAAGCATACAACCCAAGCTGGTTGGCATACCCGGTGCACCGGGCGTGACCGACCTCGTCGTTGCACCACTTTTTGGTAATGCCGCGGTTATTTTACTGTTGATTATTCCGTTGCTCACCATGCGTACGATTAGTGATGAGCGCCGCAATAAAACCATTAGCCTGTTATTGTCCGCACCGATCAGCCTGAGCGAAATCGTCATTGGAAAATTCCTCGCTATCTTCGTCTTCTTATTGATTATTCTTTTATCCATCTCGCTCATGCCCCTATCGTTATTAACCGTGGGAAACTTAGACCATGGGAAATTTCTCGCCTGCCTACTTGCCATGGCCTTGCTAATGGCCTCGTTTAACGCCTTAGGAATTTACATGTCTGCTATCGCCTCGCAGCCAACAGTAGCCGCGGTCGCTAGCTTTGGCGCCTTATTGTTACTGTGGATTATTGATTGGGCCGGCAGCAATGGCAGCGCCTTACTTGAATACATTTCCATCATGCGTCATTTTGAAAATTTGCTTCGAGGCCTTGTCAGCACTGTCGATGTCTTCTACTTTATTTTGTTCATCGTTGGCTTTTTAAGCCTCAGCATTCGCCGACTAGATAACGACCGTTTACAAAAATGAAAATTTCACGCAAATTACATCAGTTGATTCGACTACAAAACATTATTTTCACCCTCTTGTTTCTTGGTACGATGGGCCTGCTTGCTTGGCTTAGCACACAATACACTGCTCAATCAGACTGGACCGCCAATGCTAAAAACTCATTATCTCAGCCTAGCATCCAACTGCTTGATAAGTTAGATCACTCAGTTGAAATAACCGCTTACACGTCTGAAAATGAGATTTTGCGTCAACAGATTTCTGAACTCGTTGCAAAATACGCGCATCATAAAACCGACATCTCGCTCAGCATTATTAACCCAGACATGCGCCCCGATCAAGCACGTGAAGAGGGTATCACCAGCGATGGTGAGTTGGTCATTCGATATAACGGCAAACGTGAGTCACTTCAACAACTTAACGAGCAAGCATTCACCAATGCGCTACAACGACTGGCTAATAGTGAACAACGTTGGGTCGTTTTTCTAAGCGGACATGGCGAACGAAGCCCTTCGGGGAATTCAAATTTCGATCTTGCCGTGTTTGCCAATGAGCTTAAAAACAAAGGCATTAACAGCCAAACAATCAACTTAGCGTCCAATCCCTCTATTCCAAACAACACGTCTTTACTGGTTATTGCAGACCCACAAACAACCCTTCTTAACGGCGAAATAAGCATTATTGAGCAATACCTTGCCAATGGAAAACCTTTATTGTTACTCAGCGAGCCCAATCAAGCCACTATCATCGAACCGCTAACAAAACAGCTAGGAATTAAGCTACTTCCAGGTACGGTGGTTGATGCAACTACACAACTATTTGGTATCGATGAGCCTACCTATGCATTAGTCACACAATACCCAAATCATTTAGTTACCCAACACCTTCAAGCAATGAGCTTATTTCCCGGTGCGGCTGGTTTGTCTGTTACGCCCGACTCTAAATATACCGCCGAACCTTTCTTATCGACACTTGAACGCTCGTGGACCGAAACTGGCCCGATTGAAGGGCAAATAAAATTCGACCCAAACACTAACGAGCAACAAGGCCCTATTGCTATTGGCTATACCCTCAGTCATACCAATGAAATGGGTAAACAACAACGAATTGCAGTTATTGGTGATGCTGACTTTTTATCGAATACTTTTCTTGGTAATGGGGCTAATTTAGACCTCGGCTTAGGGTTGGTTCAGTGGCTAAACTATGATGACTCATTCATTAATATCCCAGCAAAAACGGCCCCTGATACCGCTTTAAACATCAATGACACATGGTCGCTAATTTTTGGCTTAGGCTTCCTACTTGTACTACCCAGCGTTTTCATTATCACCGGGCTTATCATTTGGATTAAACGTAAAAAACGTTAACGTATGAAAATCCGCATCATCGTCAACCTACTGCTCATCGTCACTGTTATCTCATTGGGCGTTATTGCCTGGTTAAAAGCGGGCCAACAAAGTTCAACAAGCCGAATTAGCACTTTAGATATTAGTGCTATTGAGCGTATAAAAATAATTCGCGAAACAGCCAAAACAATAGAGCTACAACGTCTTAAAAGTCAATGGGTTATAACAAAACCGATTGCAGCACCGGCACTGACAGGAAAAATAGAGCGGCTGATTAAAATATCCCAGATCACCCCTCCTGTTACTTACCCTCTAAAAAATAAAGACTTAGAACCATTTGGCTTAAAAACACCCAAGGTTCAACTAAGCTTTAATAACGAAACATTAAACATTGGCCGCACAGAAAGCGTTCATTCACGCCGTTATGTGAGCAATGATTCAAAACTTTTTTTATTAGATGACACTTTTTTACAGCACCTAACCGCTCCCGTTGATGCCTATATTGACACCCGCTTATTAGCAGATGGAACGCAGATTACCGGCTTACAAACACCGCAAATAACACTGCAACGTCGAGCAGATAATACATGGCAAAACCCACAAGCGCCCTCCGATGAGTTATCGTCTGATGTGGTGCAAATGTTACTGGACGAATGGCGCTTTGCACGTGCTATTAACGTAAGCAGTGTCGTTAATCAAGCAACCAGCAAACCGGTCGTCATTCATGTTAGTAAAGGCCAGCCCTTACACTTTAGACTCATTGAGCAGCAAAATGACATTATTTTGATCTCCTCTGAGGCCCAACTGGCGTACACATTTAGCCAAGCAAAATATAAGAAGATGACGACACTACCTAGATTGGACAAGCCTGATGCCTGAGTTACCAGAAGTTGAAACAACCCGTCGCGGTATTGCGCCTCATATCGAAGGCCAGCAAGTCTCACAAGTCATCGTACGGCAGGGAAAATTGCGTTGGCCTGTCAGCCCAGAAGTGTCAACTTTACTCCCCAGCCTTCGGATACAACAGGTGAGGCGCCGTGCTAAATACCTATTACTTGATACCAATAAAGGCACCTTGATCATTCATCTCGGCATGTCTGGTAGCTTACGTATTACTGATGCCTCTACTGAGCCAGAAAAACACGAACATATCGATATTATTTTTACTAACAATACCTGCATGCGTTACAAAGACCCCCGTCGTTTCGGGTCATTTTTATGGTCATCTAGCCCCGTTGAAAAGCATAAATTAATTCAACTATTAGGCCCTGAGCCCTTATCTGATTTATTTAATATAGGTGATTTCTATCCCAAAATTCAACTCAAAAAAGCCCCCATCAAAAGCGTTATTATGGACGGGCATATCGTAGTCGGTGTTGGTAATATCTATGCAAGTGAAGCCCTGTTTAAGTCTGGCATTCATCCTAAACGTGCAGCGAATAATATTTCTAAAAAACGACTCATCAATTTAGTGTCCGCCATTAAAGACATTTTGGCACTTGCCATTGAGCAAGGGGGCACGACATTGAAAGACTTTGTTAACAGTAGTGGAAACCCAGGTTACTTCCAACAAAAACTGAGTGTTTATGGCCGTGCTAATAAGCCCTGTCTAGTATGCGATACCCCTATAAAGCAGGTAGTTATTGCGCAACGCTCTACTTTTTATTGCCCACAATGCCAACGTTAAACCTCATCGCCCCATCACCCTACCCCCTTTAAGAAAAAACTCTATTATTTATTGGGCATAGCTCACTATTTACTTTAAAGTTATAAGCCTAAGGAGGGTACTTTTGTTTCAAGTAAAGAATAAGTTTATTAAACAATTATTCGGTAGTTTTATGGACTTACTACCAATTTTTGTGGTGATTTTTGTTTTCCAATTATTCATTCTGCATAAACCTATCCCTAATTTAGGAGATATTGCCGTTGGCACTGCCTTTGTTGTGCTTGGCCTTACTTTATTCATACAAGGTCTTGAGAAAAGCCTCTTTCCAATAGGCGAATCGATGGCCTATGCATTTTCAAAGAAAGGCAGCCTATCTTGGCTGCTCTTATTCGCCTTCTCCTTAGGGTTTGGTACCACGGCTGCTGAGCCTGCTTTGATTGCAGTGGCTGATGAAGCGGCACGTATCGCTGCCGATGGTGGCATGATTGAGCAAACAGAAATCGCAAAAAACGATTATGCTTTTGGCCTTCGCTTTACTGTGGCTTTCTCTGTGGGGTTTGCAATCTTATTAGGTGTGCTAAGAATTATTCGTGGCTGGCCACTGCATTATTTGATTATTCCGGGCTACATCGGTGTTGTTATTATGACGTTCTTTGCACCAGACGCCATTATTGGCATCGCTTATGATTCTGGCGGAGTCACCACATCTACTATTACCGTACCGCTAGTCACTGCCCTGGGCGTTGGCTTGGCATCAGCCATTAGAGGTCGTAATCCAATGACCGATGGCTTTGGCCTCATTGCCTTTGCCTCACTCACCCCTATGATCTTCGTTATGGCCTACGGAATGATTTTATGATGGCGTTATTAAACGAAATATTCAGCACACTCTTGAGTACACTTCGAGATGTAACCCCTATTATTTTCGTCATCGTCTTTTTTCAATTGGTCGTTATTAGAAAGCCTTTTAGCCACTTTAAGAATCTGGTGATGGGAATGTTTTACGTCATCTTAGGCATGACTTTTTTCCTTGTAGGTTTAGACAAAGCTCTTTTCCCATTGGGAACAACCATGGCTGAGCAATTAACCAGCCCTGACTTCATCAACCCTTCTACCGACCAACGTATTTCTATTGCGTGGCAAGACTATTATTGGGTGTATATTTTCGGCGCGTGCATTGGCTTTGCAACCACTTTGGCAGAACCCGCTTTAATTGCTGTCGCCATCAAGGCTCAACAAATTTCAGGTGGCGCCATTAAGGCTTGGTACTTACGGCTAGCTGTTTCTATTGGTGTTGCCGTGGGGATTTCTCTGGGGACTTATCGTATTGTGAGCGGCATAGACTTATACATGTTCATTATTGCGGGCTACGTCATCGTCATCACCCAGACCATTTTTTCGCCGAAACTTATTATCGGTCTAGCTTATGATTCCGGCGGAGTCACCACCTCAACCGTTACCGTACCGCTAGTCACCGCCCTTGGTATTGGCTTAGCCTCTAGCATACCTGGTAGAAACCCATTATTAGATGGCTTTGGCCTTATTGCCTTTGCTAGCCTTTTCCCCATTATGGCTGTGCTCGCCTATGCCCAATTTGCTGATTGGATAAACCACCGAGCACAACTTAAACAAACAGCAAAAGAAACCGAAGGAGAATAAAATGCATTTTAAACTCATTATCGTGTTCGTTGACGACAATAAAACGGATAAAGTGTTAAAAGCAGCCAGAGATGTTGGTGCTACAGGCGCCACTATTATCAATAATGCACGTGGCGAAGGTATCAAAAAACAGAAAACATTTTTTGGTCTGGATTTAGAAACTCAACGCGATGTTTTATTGTTTATGGTTGAAGAGCATTTATGCCGAAAAATTATTGAAGAAGTCGCTCGCGCAGGTTTATTTGACGAGGAACCTGGCAGTGGCATCGCCTTACAAATTGATGTTGAAGATGCTATTGGCGTTCTTCATCAAGCAAAAGAAATCACACAATCGATTGAGAGTGACCTATGAATGATAAAACATTAATAAAAGTTCGTGATGTCATGAAAACAGATTTTCACATGATTGATGGAACAGCGACCATTACTGACGCCATTAGAATGATGAAAAAAAATAAAACATCCGTGTTATTTGTTGACAAATCCCATGAGCATGACGAATACGGTGTAATTAATGCGGGCATTATTGCTAGGCTCGTGCTGGCAAAAGACAAAGCACCTGACCGTGTTAACGTATATGAAATAAATGAGAAACCACTTATTAATGCGCACCCTGATATGGATATCCGCTACTGTTCTCGTTTATTTGCACGCTATGATTTGATGCGTGCCCCTGTGATGGAACAAGGTAAGATTATTGGCGTCGTCAGTCCTATTCAGCTGGTTTTAGATGGTTTATGCGACATAGCAGGCATTTGTTAAGCAACATAATAAGTGCCACTGAGCTTATAACTGTCTCTTCGCATCAAGTC
>JGI24025J20009_10000384_pt1 | contig 34206 bp, 24 predicted proteins | sample Cruoilmetagenom3_FD_20009 | JGI IMG/M metagenome (IMG submission 20009) | reverse complement strand
CCCCCCCTTGTATCGCCGTTGCGAAGTTGGTGAACATGTTCCGGTTCTAGACATAATCTGTATTAATTTATGTCCCCCGAGGTAAGTAAGAGTGAAATTCCCTGCCACGGTAAAGGCAATCCGATCTAGGACAAGGGGGATGCGTCTGCGGTAGGCACTTTGGTAGAGTTCTCCACTGCGGCTATTTAATCCTCGCAAAAATGGAAAAACAATCGACATTTCAGCGGTAGAGACTTCAGTACAGCCTTCAACTGTATACAGATCAACACTCGGAAATAGCATGACCTATGACCAGGGGCTTGAAAAGGCAAAGCATGCAAAAGTCACTCAAGAAACCGGCGTGGCGATTTACTTTTACGTCCCTATAGCCCCGGACAACGGGTTACCAATGAGAATATCAATGCCCTTTTTAGTCAATATTTACCAAAACGAACGGTATTCTCGGTGCATAGTCCGAAAAAGCTCGAAGTTATTACCTGCGAGCTGAACAGACAGTCATGACAAAGTTCTGATTTCACCTTCTGAAAGAAGCGATGAGCGAGCTGATGGTAAAGTATCAAGAAAGACCAGTAACCATAACATAAGTATGCTTCACTCGGAGTAAGCATCAAATCGCTAAAAAAAATTAACATTAATATCAATAACAAACTTATGGAACAATGCCGAATCAACAATATACCGGCAACCGATTTTCGTTGATTTAACGTTAATTATTATTTTAGAAGACCACGTTAGACGCTTAAGAAATATATACTTTGGTCTATAATTCCTTTAATTTCGTTCATACCGAACCTGCATAGGCTATGCAAAGAAGCATGCTGGCAGTTAAATATTCTCACGCTCTGGCCAGCCAATCTTTATTAATAACTGTCACGGTATGCTCTTATGCCCTATGTCCACGATACGCTTACACGTCTTCAGAAAAGCAGTCCTGCACAGTCAGAGTTTTATCAAGCCATCGAAGAAGTGCTTGAATGCCTACGCCCACTGTTCGAACAGACTTCTCATTACCATCAACACAGCATCATAGAGCGAATCGTTGAGCCTGAACGACAAATCATGTTCCGGATAAGCTGGGTAGATGATGCCGGACGCGTACGAGTCAATAAAGGCTATCGCGTACAGTTCAACTCAGCTCTTGGCCCTTACAAGGGCGGCTTACGGTTTCACCCCAGCGTTACGTCAGGCACGATAAAATTTCTCGGCTTCGAGCAGATTTTCAAAAATGCGCTAACTGGTTTGCCTATCGGCGGTGGTAAAGGCGGCTCCGATTTTGACCCAAAGGGCAAATCCGATAACGAGATCATGCGTTTTTGCCAAGCCTTCATGAGCGAACTGTACCGCCATATTGGCCCGAACTGCGATGTGCCTGCAGGTGATATTGGCGTCGGTACGCGTGAAATTGGCTATCTTTTTGGTCAGTACAAGCGGCTCACCGGGCATTATGAAGGCGTGCTAACAGGCAAAGGGCTTACCTGGGGAGGCTCGCTTGGCCGTAAAGAAGCCACCGGCTACGGTGCGGTCTACTTCGCACAAAATATGTTGGCTGACCGTGGAGAAGACATTCGTGACAAGACCTGCCTCGTTTCTGGCGCTGGTAATGTTGCGATCTACACCATTGAGAAACTCTACGAACTGGGCGCCAAACCGGTCACCTGCAGCGACTCACAAGGCACCATCCATGATAAAAATGGTATTGATTTAGGCTTACTTAAGCAGCTCAAAGAAGTGCAACGCACCTCTCTTGAAGCCTACTTAAGCGAACATCCTGATGCGCACTATATTTCAGCGCGTGATTACCCTCAGGGCGGGCATGCCTTATGGCGTATTCAAGCCGATGCAGCCTTCCCTTGCGCAACACAGAATGAGCTGACCGAGAGCGATGCAGAAATCCTGCTTGCTAACGGCGTAACGTGTATTAGTGAAGGGGCCAACATGCCCTCCACAAAAGAAGCCGTCGATCTTTTCTTAAAGGCAAAGGTTGCCTATGGGCCGGGTAAGGCCGCCAATGCTGGTGGCGTCGCTACCAGCCAGCTAGAAATGGCGCAAAACAGCAGCATGGAGCAATGGCCGCTGGAAAAGGTTGATCAGAAGCTGAAGCAGATTATGGCTAATATTCACAGGCAGTGTGCTGACACAGCCGCCGAGTTCGGTGATACGACGAATCTGGTACTAGGGGCCAATATTGCAGGTTTCAGAAAGGTCGCGGATGCCATGATTGAGCAGGGCGTCACCTGATCGTCTTTATTGTTTAAATCACTTATACTGTAAAGAGTATGCAGTCCTTCCTTTATTAAGGAAGGGCTGTTTTTTATTGGCTAAATGGATTGCTTTCCAAGGAAAGCAAATAGGCTAAGGAGAGTAGATATGAAACAACGTCCTCCTATTATTATTAACCGTCTTGATGCCGAGCGTCTCCAACGCTTGATTGATAATGCCTCTGATAAAGACATGCCTGTAGCTCAGCTACTTGATGAAGAATTGTTGCGAGGAGAAGTCTGTGATCCAGAGGATATTCCGGATGACGTGGTCAGCATGAATAGCCAGGTCCGCTTCACCGACCTCACGCGTGGGCTTAAGATGATTCGTACCCTGGTCTATCCTCATTCCATGGATAGCGTAGCGGATGGCATTTCGGTTATGGCGCCCATTGGCGCCGCACTCATCGGTCTCAGAGTCGGCGACACCATCGAATGGCCGCTTCCTAATAATACCGAAGTACGCCTGCGTATTGATGCCATTTATTGGCAACCCGAACGCGAAAAGCAATACCACAGGTAGCGGACACCACAGAGAGCTAGCTTTACAGAAAGCGTGCTGACTCAGCTAGCTCCTGAAGCTATGGATTTATAAAATTTTGCCGGTGTCGAATGCCTCTCTCAATAGTTAAAGCGTTAGCCAATCTTTAACACCGGCTTGACCGTCGTTCCATCCTTCGAATCTTGAAAGGCTTGGTTGATCTGGTCCGCCGAGTAGAACTTGACCAGTTTATCGAAGGGAAAGCGTCCCTCTTTGTAGTAAGCCACCAGTTGCGGTATGAAAACACGCGGTACCGAGTCGCCCTCAATGACACCAATCATCGACTTACCCTCAGCCATCAAGTCGTGGTGCACATCCAGCGTGACCTCCGGGGTAACACCGACAATTGCCGAGACACCCAGGGGGCGTAACGCCTGCAGCGATTGACGTACCACAAGGGGCGCACCGGTGGTCTCCACCGCGTACTCACTGCCGCCGCCGGTAATCTCGCGCACGCGATCGACCGTTTCTTCCTGCTTGCCATTAACGGTGTGAGTAGCCCCCAACTCACGAGCAAGCGCCAAACGATCATCGTTAATGTCGACTGCGATGATGCGCTGACAACCAATGATCTTAGCTGCCAGGACCGCGGAAAGCCCCACCGCACCACAGCCATACACTACTATCGAGCTACCAAACTCAGGTTTAAGACTGTTGAGCACCGTTCCCGCGCCCGTTTGTATACCGCAACCTAATGGGCCGAGCAGCGCCAGCTCTACCTCGGGATCGACCTTTACTGCGTTACGCGCACTTACCACCGCGTATGTGGCAAACGAAGATTGGCCGAAGAAAGTGGCCAACGCTTCATCATCCCGTTGCAGCCGGTGGCTGCCATCATCCATGGCGCCGCCAAAATTGAGTTCGTTAAAGGTGTCGCAGACGGTTGGATGCCCGGTCAGGCAGTGACCACACCCCCCACAATGAGCAAACGACAGCACCACATGGTCGCCAATATTCAGCCCGGTCACACCTGCACCAAGCGCCTCGACCACGCCCGCCCCTTCGTGCCCGAGCACAATAGGAAACGGTGCAATCCCCAAATCGCGTGCCACCGCATCGGTGTGACAAACGCCGGTCGCAACGATACGCACGCGTATTTCACCGCTAGCCGGATCAGCCAAGTCCACGCCTTGCCACTGAAAATCGTCGCCTTTCTTTAACGTCACCGCTGCTTGAATTTGCATGGCTATTCTCCCTTCATGCTTCCGCTCGGTTTGAACGGGAGCCGCTCAAATCAAAAAAACTTGGTCAACTGCAAGCGGAGAGTGTCACCATCGCTCTCTAGACCTTTTAGGCCACCGGCCTGCGTGTCGTACTCATGGTAATAGGCGCCTTTGAGCATCACCCCGACGGTGGGCCATAGGTAACCTGCTTCCGTACCGATAGCATGGCGCTCCGCTTTGCTGGTGGTAGGTGCGCCTTCATCGAATTCCAACTGCCAGGCGTTATAACCAACCAATCCCACTTCAAGCCCGTTGCTCAAACGATGACCGAGCCCCCACTCCACTAGCCAGCTGTCACCTGGAGTAATATCAGTATCCTCCTGTTCGGTCTTTATCTCATAACGAGACAGTGCCGAAACATTCCAACGTTTCTCCTCGTCAAAATGCCACATGCCGCCCAAGGTCAGCATGGTCGTACCATAGCCCTTGCCCACCGAAGCTGGGTTATTGGCATCGAAATTGGCGGTATCGAACCAGTGGCCGCCAGCGAAGGTGATATCCCATTGGTCGCCATGCCAACCGAGAATTAGCGGGCCGACAAATATATCGCCGATGCCGCCGTCATCAAAGCGATTCCCTCCGGCAATATCCAGATCAAACTCCACTTTCAGCATTGGGATAATTGTTTCCATGCCGTAATCGGCACCTAGAACTGTCTTGTCCGTCATCCAGATGAAGCGGTGAGCTAGTGCGTTGACCGTGCCACTATTGTTACCCGGCACGGCTGAGCCTGATCCATCGCTGAAATTGTCGACATCGTAATGAACTAGGTAGCCTCGATAATAAAGCCCCTGAGGCGGTGCCGCCGCTGCGCTCAAACCTTCGATACCGAGTGAGTAGTGGCCGTTGACGGCAAGAGCAGACGGCGCGGCGGCACTAGCACTCTGTGCCACCAAGAAAAGGGAGGCCATTTTTTTCATGGTTTTTGTCTCTTTTACCAATCCATTGACTGCCCGCTGTTAGCGAGCAGTCAGTCACAATAAGGAAAGAAAGGAAATTAACCCAGATTCTTAGAAGGGATAGTGTCGCGGCGTTTGCTGCACGCTGATCCAGTGATCAGTGGTAAATTCCTCAATCGCCCAGTCGCCGTTAAAGCGGCCAAGGCCGGAGTTTTTCTCACCACCGAAAGGCACATGGGCCTCGTCGTTAACCGTCATGTCATTGACGTGCGTCATGCCAGCCTTGATGCCCTTGGCAAAGCGCATACCCCGCTCAATATCGCCACTGAAAACGCTACTGGAGAGGCCATACTCGGTGCCGTTGGCGAGTTCTAGCGCGTGGTCTTCGTCGCGAGCTTTCTGTATGCCGACCAACGGGCCGAAGATCTCTTCGCGACTGATCTCCATATCGGGAGTGACGTCACCGAACACATGCGGCGGCACTATCTGGCCGTTAATCTCGCCCTCTACCAGCACGCGGGCACCTTCATGCTTGGCGGTAGCAATCTTCTCTTCGAGCCCTTCACGTTGTTTGGTATTAATAACCGGTCCAATGACGGTGGACATATCGTTGGGATCGCCTACCTGCAGCCCGTTCACTTTGGCGACAAAGCGTTCCACAAAGTCATCATAAATACTTTCATCGACGATAATGCGGTTGACCGCCATGCAGATCTGCCCCTGATGAAGGAATTTGCCCATCGCCGCGGCATTAACCGCCTGCTCAATATCCGCGTCATCCAGCACGACGAAGGGACTATTGCCACCCAGCTCCAGCGCTACCTTCTTGATATGTTCACCGCCGCTGGCGATGCGTCCGATACCGCGGCCCACCGGTGTCGAGCCCGTGAAGGAGATCATCCGCGGCACGCGATGCTCGACAAACGCATCACCGATTTCACTGCCAGCACCGACGACCACACTGAGAAGCCCTGCGGGCAGGCCTGCTTCCTCGAAGATTTTAGCGAGCAGTAATCCACCGGTAACCGGCGTATCGCTGGCGGGCTTAACGACGACTGCATTACCCAGCGCCAGCGCGGGGGCGATGGAGCGCTGAGAAAGATGCAACGGAAAGTTCCATGGGCTAATCACTCCCACTACACCCAGAGGCTTGCGATAGACGCGGTTTTCTTTACCCGGCACGTTGGAGTCCATCGTCATACCATGGACACGCCCAGGCATACTGGCGGCTTCTTGGGTGATACCCCGCGCCGCGCCCCACTCAACGTTAGCTTTTAGCCGGGTGCTGCCCGACTCACCAATCAGCCAGTCGATGATTTCTTCCTTGCGCGCATCAAATATCTCGACCACCCGATGCATTAACCCAGCGCGCTCGGCCGGTGGCGTTGCCGCCCACTCAGCCTGGGCTTTTTCCGCCTGCGTAAACGCAGCGTCTAAATCATCACGGTTGGCGAGGCGCGTTGTCAGCAGCGTGCTGCCGTCGTAAGGGTTGCTGACGTCAACGGTGCGCTCGCTGCTGCCCTCGCGCCATTCACCGGCGATGGGCTGAAGATGAAAATCGCTGTAGTGTTCGGTCATTTCGATTCCTCCAATGGCCATGTATCACAAATACTAATACTAGATACTATGGCCAAGATATTAGGTGACAGGTTTCACTCGTAGATATCGAGATCACTTGCCAGTTTAAAGTTTCCGTCGTAATAGCCGGCCATCTCGTCATGAAGCTGCTCGTCAGTCTGACCAAAGAGTAGCGGATGGGTCATTACCAACAACTCAGGCGCTATCTTGTTACCAATGTCAGCCAATTGCTGAGTGCTAGTGTGAGCGTGATACATATAATCTTGCCAATCCTGCGCCATCTGCCCGACGCCAGCCTTACTCATCACCTCGTGAATCAGGATATCGGCCCCCTCGAAGTGCTCATAGAGTGCTTCGTCGTGACGCGTATCGCCGCTGATTACCACGGTCTTGTCCGGCGTTTCGACGCGATAACCAAAGGACATCCCTTCGGCCCAACTGCCGTGAGGAACGCGGAAAGCCGTCACCGTAGCCTTGTCGTCCTCATGCACCACTTGGTTATCGCTGATTTCGGTCACATCAACCGTGAAGCCAAGCTCGTTGGCCGGCTGTGTACCGTACAAGCGATGATCAATGTCACTCTGGTAGGCTTCGATAATATTGCTGGCCATTTCATTGAGGCCTCGGGGACCAACCATCTTCAGCGGTTCACTGCGTCCCATGATCCAAGGGCGCAACATCAGTTCCGGTAGACCAAGAACGTGGTCAGAATCAAGGTGGGTAATAAACACCTTGTTCATCTCTCCATAAACAGAATCGTTACTGAAGTAAATGTCTTCCGGCATAAAGGATTTGCCAGAAAGAGCATCAAAACCCTTGACGAAGCCAGGGCCTGCATCAAAAAGATACATCTGCTTATCCACTACAATCAGTATGGCCTGCCCAGCCCGGTCATGCTTCAGGACGGGGGTTCCCGTCCCCATCATGACCACGGTGGTACGGGGCTGGGGCGATACGTCATTACTACTATCACCCATACTGTCATCAGCCATGCCTGGCAGGCTGAAGGAAGCAGCCAGTAAGGCAACTACAAAACAATTCCTATAACGCTTAACCATAAATAGCTCCATCTTATTGTTTTAACTGTTTACGAGGCGTCTCAGGGCCGCATCAATGGTCATAAGAACTACTGATGCGGCGCCACTGAGACGCTTTAGTTGCTGGGGATTACTGACGAATACCCGACTTGCCAGGCGATAAAATACCGTTGGGATCGAGCGCATTCTTGAGTGCGGTATGTACATTGCGCAGCGGTTCACCGAACGTACCGGCTACTTGCTCCATGAACTCAGTATTGGTGCGGTAGAGGCCATAGCCCCGCTTGGCGAATTCGTCGATCAACTCCGCAAAACAGTCGTGGGCACGTTGCGTCTCCTCTGGATCTTCACGGTTATAGAGGAGATCGATGACGTGGTGCATATCCCGCCAGCCGACGATGTATTCGGCGACGTAGTCAAAGCCATACTTGCCAAGAATTTGCTGGGCTAGTTCGGTCTGATCCTTGGTCTCGCTGCCCTTGGCCTGAGATACCGGGGCAAACCACATAGAACCGCCGCCCCCACGCCAGTTATAAAGACCAAACTCCTGCAGGTTCATGTCGCCTTTCATCAACGCTGCGCGGTACTCGAAGCCACCGCCACGCTGCTCGGCTTCTTCGCCGTACATAATCTTAGCTTTGCCACTAGCCCCGAAGGCCTGCTCGACGATCTTCCAGTTGATCTCGATCTGCTCGGGCGTGCCGTAAAGTGCCGCGTAGACGTTCCACTCGCCGATGCCTTCATCCTGCTTAATGCGCTCAATGGCCTCTCGCGGGATGGAGTCTTTACCATCGTAGTAGGTTTTACGCACCACGTGGGTACCGGCATCCCACAGGGTATGCACGATGACCACGGCATTGGGAATGATCTGCGAGATACGCAGCGGACGCAGCACATCAACGATCTCGGCGATATCTTCCGGGTCTTGATACTGGATCAAAAAGGGTCGATACGCCGGCGGCTCGGGCATCAGCCATAGCCCCATTTTGGTCACGACGCCATAGTTGGATTGGGTGAACAAGCCATCGATATAGGGGCCATAGCCCCATTTAAACACCTGCCATGAACTGGAGTTTTCAATACCACCCATGCCGGTGCGAATCATCTCGCCATTGGCCAGCACCACTTCCATGCCGCACTGAAACATAAAGTGTTCGCCGTAAGGCGTGTAACCCACACCACGATCCAGCGTGTTGCCTACAGGCCCGGCAATGGCAGACGGCGCGGGCGGGTCCAACCACAGCTTATAGCCCTTCTCCTGGATATAGTCGTAGAGCTGCTGATAGGTAACGCCGGGTTCGATCAGTGCGGTACACACTTCCGGATCAACGTTGATAATTCGGTTCATGCGGTGCAGATCAAGAATTACCTGCCCCGTCTCGCCGGGGGCAGCCGACCCATAGCCAAGGTTTTTACCCGTCGAAATAGTCCAAATCGGCACTTTATACTCGTTGCAGATACGTACAAGTTCCTGCACCTGTTCGGCGTTATTGGGCAATAACGCTGCCGAGGGAATATAGTCGGCGTCCTCACCGGCCATCATGAACTTGGTATAGGGCGCTAGCTGTTCGCTCTCAGTCAAAACGCTCTCGCTTCCAATCGTGTCGCGAAAAAGACTTAGCGCGGCATCGAAATCAGCTTCCGCAACGCCTTTAGGCAGAATACGCTGTGTAGTACTCATAAACGTGTCTCTCGATTATTGTGATATAGCTTCAGAGTTGGACCAGGAAGCTCAGCTCACGAATATTGGCTGCCGTTGCCGCGCGAGGGAGCTCTTTAGCATGACGACCGCGACCGGGAGTCGACACCAAGCGACCATATTCACGCCCGAGGGACGCTTGCCAACTTCCTGTTTCAACTGTCATTAAATCGATGATAGGGCCACGATGGCTTAGCAACTGATGCCGGTCTGCCTCATGGCGCCCTAGCGCAAGAATCCGACCACGCCCGGCAAGTAGGCTCGTCAGCAGCACGATTCCCGACTCATCCGTAAAGCCAGCTGCCAGCGTTCCGCTAGGCAAGGCACTCAGCGCGAGCGGGTTAAAATGCCCTTCATAGCGTGGTAATAAGCCTTGCTGGCGGAGCCCAAGTCCTAGCTCGGTGGTCGATTTATCACTGCCATAAAGGGTGATTGGGCCTTGCTGTGGTGCACTTGCTGGATTCGAGGCGAGCGCACTGCCAAGCGAGAGCGGAGCAGTGGCGCCAAGTAAGAAGCTGTTTTTGAGTAATGCTCGGCGTGTTAGCTTCATGGCATTACTCCTCACCAACGGCGGCATTTGCCAGTTCACCACGCAATAAAGCGTCAATCAGTCCCTCAAGTTCGGCATCACTGATTTTGGCTTCTCGGAATGAAGGCATCGCAGCACGGCCCTGCCTAACCGTGTTACGAATATGATTACCCCGCACCTCCCAGGCACCTTCAGGAAAAGGCATGGTAATCATGGGCCCAACTGCTTTATCCAGGTTGTGACAATGAGAGCAAACCTGTCGATACACCTCGGCAGGTTCTCGCTCCTCGGCAGCCGTTGCCAAGCTAGCGGTTGCCATTGGCAGCAATAGACCACTTACAATTGCTAGGCGCTTAACAGCGGTACATGAAAGGAGCCGAAACGGCAGGCGGTTTGTGCCGTTGCTATTCACGGCATACCTATCGGTTGTTATGTTGTACATATCAGCATCATCCGTTATTTCGACAGGGGCATGTCATTAGCAAGGGACTCAGCACAACCATTGAAAGGTAATACTTTAGTATAAATAAATGGCTTATCGCTGGCCTTCTAGCAACTACCTTTCAAAAAACATGCCGATATTAGAAATAGGACGGCTATCAAGGGATTAGCTAACCTGCACGATCTTTAAGTCCGCCTTGCGAACCTCTGTTCGTAAATAGCGTTTAACCATTTGATTAACACTTCATCAAATCATCAACCTCCGTTCACTTCTTTGTAGCTGTTGTGCTTTTCTAAGGCTGCAAACCAAGTGATACTCTTTTGCCACTACCTCCCTTCGTTACCAACCTCAACGTGAGTCGGCATGTTTATCTCATCTTCTGACTACCCGAATGCTCGCGACTTAATGGACGCGCTACGCTTTCTTCCCGAAGAGGGCCAAATATGGTTAGGCGAGCAGCGCATGCTGCTGATGCCGCTTGCTGCGTCGGCGTTCTTTCGCAACGAGTTAATTACGACGTTGGGTATGGAGCGCGCCCGGGGCATCTTTATGCGCCTGGGATATTACTCAGGACTGATGGATGCCGAGCTTGGCGCGTCATTGAGGGGGGAGCGTTTAGGGTTGGAGGAGAGCTTTCTCGCCGGGCCACAGATACATGCGCTGCAAGGGCATGTGCAGGCAGTGCCGATCAGCCTGGAGATAAATCTCGAACAGGATCGTTTTTATAGCGAATTTATCTGGAAAGGCTCGTTTGAAGTCGACGTATGGCGTTCCCGTGGACCGCAGCGCGAACCGGCATGTTGGACGCTGCTGGGTTATGCATCAGGCTACGCCACCCAGCTTTTGGGACGCGAGGTACAATACAGAGAAGTGAGTTGCCGCGCCTGTGGTGACGACAACTGCCGAATTATTGGCAAGCTGGCCGAAGAGTGGCCCGACCATGCCGCCTTTGCTGAATTGCTACGCGAGGCCCCGCTAATTGACGAGCTTTACGAGCTTCAGGCACGCATTGCCACACTGGAAAGCGACCTTGCCCGCACTCGTGACCAGGAAACCTGGGGGCCAATTGGCTCAACGCCAGCCTTTCGCGAGATGCTCTCTATGCTCGATAGCGCGGCGCCCTCAGAGGTCCCCGTCTTACTACTGGGTGAAACCGGTACGGGTAAAGAGATTCTTGCACGGCGTCTGCATGATCATAGCCTTCGTGCCAGCGGGCCGTTTATAGCAGTGAACTGCGCGGCCATACCGCCTGAGCTCATAGAATCGGAACTATTTGGTGTCGAAAAAGGTGCCTATACCGGTGCGGTTCAGTCGCGTATGGGACGTTTTGAGCGCGCCGACGGGGGCACCCTGTTTCTGGATGAGCTTTCTGAGCTTTCACCACGAGCGCAGGCAGCACTTTTGCGTGCGCTACAGGAAGGCCAGATCGAACGCGTCGGCGGAGAGAGCGTCAAAGAGGTCAACGTGCGCATCGTTGCCGCTACCCATACTGACCTAGTAACACGTGTTGAACAGGGTAGTTTTCGCCAAGATCTGTTTTACCGCCTTAATGCCTTTACGTTAAGCGTGCCACCCTTGTGTCAGCGCCTCGACGACATCGTGCCATTGGCGGAACACTTTCTCAGCCACTTTGAAAATCACTATCAACGCCGCACACTCGGCTTTTCCGATCAGGCTCGTTCAGCCATGCACCAGTACCGCTGGCCAGGAAACGTACGCGAACTTAAGAACTGCGTCGAACGTGGTGTCATTCTTACCGATGATAACAAACACCTTACTGAAAAAGCGTTATTTGGCGATTATCGCGTCCCTACCCTGGAGCGCGAGAAAGCTCAGGGCCTGGATAACACGGGCATGCTCATGTCATTACCCAATGAGAGCTCAAACCACGCCTCTCCACGCCAGCGTATTCAGCCACTACTAGACGCTGGCATGTCCTTGGAAGAAGTCGAAATAGCGCTCATTCAAGCCGCCAATATTGATAGCGGCGGGAATATAACGGCGGCAGCGAAACGCCTTGGAATGACACGCGCAGCCTACGCCTACCGTCTAAAAAAACTTGGCCAGTGAATAAGGCCTGGAGGCGTCTACGAAACCCGGCGCGATTCAGACCGCTAAGCCACTTCATTTACAAAATGAAGATAGAGAGGATCAAATTCACCCGACAATTTCAACGCTTCCCAATCAGGTATTGATACAGATGATCTTTCGACTTTTATTAACCCATCTGCACGAAGCTCTTGGAGCACTCTATTCATGTGAACTGGGGTCATTCCCGTCGCATCAGCCAGCTCGGCTTGACTCGCTGGGATTATAAATCGGTTGTTTCTAACTAAACCCACTGCATTTAAACGAACCTTGAGCTCACAAATAAGATGAGCGATGCGGGTATAGCTTTTACGGCGGCCATTATTCACAATCCATTCACGGTAAATAGCTGATTGTGAGAGTGTCTCGCGCCAAAATGCAGTGGCCAAACGGGGGTATTGTTCGCATATACGGCGAGCGTCTTCGTGCTGGACAAACCCCAACTTACAAGCGCTAAGGGTAGCGATATTAATATCCAGAAACGGAAGGTGCAGGCTTTGCAAATCAGGCATATCGCCAGGAATATGAATGGCTAATATCTGACGATTTCCGTCAATTGTTTCCTTATAGACACATGCAAATCCCTCTAGCACCATGAAGCACTGCGTTGGGTGATCACCCATATTCACAATGTCTTGGTATGCTTTCATGTCCACTATTTTGATGGGCAGGTGTTTAATAGCCTGTCGCTCCTCGTCGGAGAGAGCCACAATGCTTTCAATTTTACGGATCATCATGTCGTTAGGGATAGATAGAGCTTGGATCATATTGAGTCTATGTGCCTTGTAAGAGAAGCTGAAAGGAGTAAACGATTCGGTCAAGTGTCGCCGCTAAGACAATTATTTAATTACAAAAAATGTTGTTATTTTAATAGAAAAAGGGTGCCTTCTTCATCGCCCTCTAAAGCATGTTCTCAAAAAAAACCTTTCAGGTGAAGCGCTCGATATACATACAGTAAATATGCAGCCACCCGAGGGCGACGTCCCCCCCTGACTGAGTTGTGGGCACGTAATGAGAAGCTGATGGCCACGATGGTCAAGCTTATGTATGAATATGGTAAGAATACGGCGCGGCTTAGGGATGCCAATGAAGGTCTATACCTGGCAATTGCGTTGTAAGCGCCCACGGTTAGATAAACAACAAAGTGGGATGGGCTGGCGATTGCAAAACCATAGAGGCGCTGTTTTATCACCCTGGGTCTATCTATATAGCAACTGGTCTGCTTGAGTTGAGCCATACTCTGACTGCAAACTGTGGAGAATCAGGACCTGAAGGTTTCGGCTGACATCTCTTTTACAACCTGAAATACAGGCAAGTTGGTTGGGCAGAAGGCACCTTTGCGTCTTAAATATAATTGGCCGGCTCGTAGTCATCTACAGATTGCCCAAAACACGAGCCCTCGCCCTCCTCAACTTAGCCATTGATAGTAAATTACGAGGCTGCAACCTCGTCAATTATCGAGTACGAGATATAGCACATAGTGCGGGCATATCCCCACGAGCCTTCGTAAATGCAGCCAAAAACGTATCGATCTGTCCAGTTCGAAATAACCGAGCAAACCCGTATCGCAATTGGAGACTGGATACCGCTAGCTCAACCCAGAAGCGAAGACTTCATGCTTCATCGCCGTATTGATGGTGTAAAACATCTCGTCACACGCCAATATGCCCCGTGTCGTGAAGCCTGCGGCAACAAAAAAAGTTTAGATGCGTCAATTTATGGCACGCACAATATACGCCGCAGTAAAGTGTCGCTGATATAAAGCCTCACGAAAAATTTAAGGGGCTATGCAGCTGCTCCTCCAGGGTCACACGAAGCTGGAAAGCACGGTCAGATATCTAGGGAAAGAGATAGATGACGCGTTGGAAATGGCAGAACAGATAGAAGTTGGATGAGGATGAACGATGGACTATTTCGGGCCGTCGTTACCCGGCCAAAAGCAGCTAATTACTTCTATCTGATAAAACGGTGCCTTTATAGATGGAAACCTTACGCTGATATGCAAATTGACCGCTCAGGCACCCTCCAAAATTCTTGTATACGATCAAACGGTGTCGACATAGCCCCGAGAAATTCAAAGAATTCCTAGGGCAATGTGCCCTGGTAAATTTTCATTAGAACTATCATATCATTACTATCTATTATGGCCTTTGGTAAAGCACCCTGCTAGAATGAAAACAGCTTAATTGATGTGTGAAGCAATCGGGGAAGGGTACAGTTAGTGCAGACTTCAGATCAGAAAACGCCGTTATGCTCAAGAAAAATAAGGTTTTTCTTCAATATCGGACGACTGAAGGCTGTTTAGCGATTACAAAAACGGCTAGTACAAAAATTGTAAGCGTATTTCATTATAAAACTAGCACCCATATCAAGAAAAAAAGCCAAGCAATGGCCTACTGCTTACTAGGCCATGGCCGAAAAAATAAGAGAATCATTATGTCCGAGCACTTCCAGGCACCGACCGTTAGCACCAATTTGGCTAGTACTATCTCGCCAGCGTTTTTCGACTTACCGCCCGCGTTGACGCAACGACTGAAGGATTGCAACACATTGCCTTCAATACCTGGCGCGGTCTTGGAAGTGCTCAGAATAGCCCGAGATCCGGACGCCTCGTTGAGCGACTACGCCAATGCTATAGAGCGTGACCCCGCCCTTACCGTGCGCTTTTTATCTCTTGCCAATAGTGCCCTGTACCGGGGAACCAAGAAAAAAGTCACGATTTGCCGGGAAGCTGTCATCCGGCTTGGTACTGACGCAACCATTGCCGCCGTATTGAGCTTTAGCTTGATTGGAGGTAAACAGAGCACTGCCACTTATACATATATATGGCAGCGAGCCCTAATCGCAACACTCAGCATACAATGTCTCAGCGAACATTTTCTGTGTCAGTCACAAACAAGGCAGCTCTTTACCGCTGCGCTGTTGCAGGATATCGGGATAATGGCGCTGCATGAAATCGCACCTCCTTATGCAGAAATGCTGGAGATATATCTACACGATCACAATGCACTTTGCGCTCAGGAAAAAGCACTCTTTGGTTGCGATCATGCCGCCATTGGTGCCTGGCTTTTGAAGAGTTTGGGGATACCTGAGAATCTCGCCATCTTGGTCGCTCAAAGCCATGACGGCAATGAGACTATTAAAACTCCCCTACTGTGCCTGCAACTTTCGGGGAGTATTGCCGACGCTTGGCTTTCACCCACTCCGCAAAAGTGTTTTAGAGAATTAGTAACGCACCATCCAGCATTAGAACCCAAGCTATTAGCCATTCTTCTGGATCATTTGCAAACGCAGCTACCGCCTATAGCACAGCTGTTCAACCTCATCATGCCCCCTATGCTCAACAGTGAGGTACTGCTGGCAGAAGCCAAACAACTGTTGCACGAGCGAAATCAGCAGCTTCAGTTACTACTGAAACGTGAGCAGGAAAAAAGCATTGCCCTGCAGGAGCAAAATACCCTCCTTGATCACCAGAGCCGGACAGATCCACTCACCGGTATCGCCAATCGCGCATATTTAGAAAAGCAACTGGCACTTTTTTTCGAGCAAGCCACCTCTGGCCAAGAAACGCTAAGCGTAATCTTTATTGATCTGGATCACTTCAAACAACTTAATGATACTTATGGACACCAAGTAGGCGACGATGTTCTGAGACAGTTCGCCAGACTCCTTTCCAGCTTAGTAGCCGAGAAAAAGCGTTTAGCGGTCAATCTACAGGATATTATGGTGGGTCGTTACGGAGGCGAAGAGTTCCTGGTATTGCTTTCGCAACAGTCACCCGAGCAAGCTGAACATCTAGCCAAACAGTTGAACCACGCTTTGCTAACTACCACGATGATCGAAATATCGGGCCAACCTCTTAAGGTGAGTGCCTCGATCGGTATTGCCAGCATGAGTGACGCTATCTTTCGGACACCTCTTGAACTTATTGAAGCCGCCGACCGCAGCATGTATCTGGCGAAGCGCAGCGGCCGTGCCTGCACCATACTTTTTAATGATAGCCGATGATTCATTTACAGGTGAGCCGCAGGCTTATTGAAAGCACTTAGGAGTCCGCTGGGAGTTTCTTCACGCCCAAGAATCTGACGACCAATTTTTCTCTTAAAGATTGATGTAATCATATTTTATTTTATAAACAATAGCTTATATCGATATTTTATCGCCGCCTGGGCTTTTGACTACCGGGAGTAGATTAAAAAAATCCATCGGCTTATTCTCATTCAGGTAATCTTCACGTTGTTATCCCAAATGTCTATTAATCTGGAGCTAGTTCATTTCGCCTAGCCGAGCAAATTATTCGATTAGAATTTACATCTTTTCTGGATTAAATTTTTTCATCCTATATAATGAATGAAACAAAATAAAATAGGTGCTATATGGGTGGGGAGGCTTACAGCAATGACATTACACGGATTCGCCAACTCAACGAGATTGGCATTGCTCTTTCCTCAGAGCACAATCACGATGCTTTGCTAGAGAACCTCCTAACTAGCGCAAGGGAATTAACCCAAGCAGACGCTGGCACGCTCTACACTTTTGATGCTTCAAAACAGCAGCTCTCTTTTGCCATCGTACAAAACGATACTTTGAACCTACGCCTTGGGGGACTTAGCGAACCAGTAGGCGAACAGTTTCCCCTCATTGATTTATATCAAGCTGATGGCTTACCCAATCACCACCTAGTAGTAGCCTATACCGTTTTAAACGACTGTACCGTCAATATTGAAGACGCTTACACCGCAGAAGGCTTCGATTTCGCTGGTACACGTAAAATCGACCAAGCCACTGGTTATCGGTCGAGGGCTTTTCTCACCGTACCGATGCACAACCACCAGGGCGATACAGTAGCGGTTTTGCAACTTTTGAATAAACGTACCGCAAGCGGTATTGACGGTACTTTTAGCTCTGCTGATCAGCATATTGCAGAGTCGCTTGCTTCGCAGGCCGCCGTAGCCATCACTAATCATCGGCTAGTTGACGAAATGCAGGCTCTCTTCGACAGCTTTGTCCGCGTTATCGCCACCGCTATTGATGCTAAATCTGCTCATACCGGCGCTCATTGCCGCCGTGTACCCGATGCGACTTTGCTGCTCGCCGAAGCGGCACATCGTTCAAAACACCCTGAAGTAGCTAGCTTTACCTTAACTGACGCCGACCGATACGAAATCAAAACTGCTGCCTGGCTACACGACTGCGGAAAAGTCGTCATACCGCACCATGTCATGGAAAAGTCGACCAAGCTTGAAGGACTGTTTGACCGCCTTCCTACCGTTGAAGCCCGCTTTGCGGCAAAGCAGCAAGCGCTTAACGCGGCACAGCTGCGTGCTGAGCTCGATGCTTATCGCAACGGTCAGCTGTTTACTGAAGCAGAACGCGAAGTCTTCGCAAACAAACAGTCAACACTTCGGGAACATCTCACTTTGATACGTCGTTCGAATACGGACGGTGAGTACCTTGATGATCAAGATATCGAGCAGCTCCAGGCGATTGCGCAAGGTACCTGGGAAGATATAGATGGCCATCGACAGCCTCTATTAACTGAAGACGAGCTAGAAAACCTTTGCATCCGTCACGGCACACTGAATCAAGAAGAGCGGAAAATCATCGAAGGGCACGTAATCGCTACGCTCGACATGCTGGCTGAGTTGCCTTTCCCGAAGCATTTGAAGCGTGTTCCCGAGTATGCAGGAGGGCATCACGAGAGAATGGACGGATCCGGCTACCCTAACGGGTTGACTCGCGAACAGCTTTCTTTACCAGCGAGAATGTTGGGAATTGCCGATGTTTTTGAAGCGCTTACAGCGCCGGACCGGCCTTATAAAACACCGATGAAGCTTTCTCAAGCCCTGAACATTATGGGGCGCATGGTGGAGGATCATCACCTTGATCCAGCTTTATTCGCTGTGTTTATCGAAGAAGGTGTGTACCTGGATTATGCACGCCAATACTTACAGGAGTACCAAATAGACGCTGTTGATACCAGCTCGCTACCAGGGTTGCGCACTGCGTAATCTGCCTACGTCTACGACTTACCTTTCCAAAGATACTAATAATACCATGCAGATAACTTCACTCGGCGCAAGCGGCGGGCTAGAGCCACAACAAGGCACCAGTGCTTTCCATTTGCCGCCTTATACGCTTATTGATGCAGGTACAGGCGCTCAAAGACTCAGTATCGCAGAGCTAACGTCACTGAACAGCGTACTGGTGACCCATGCCCATCTTGATCATATCGCTAGCCTACCCCTTCTAATCGACATGCAGTTTGACGCGCTGGCCGAGCAAGAGCGATCCCTAAACGTCTACGCACTTCCGGAAGTGTTGGAAACACTTAAGCGGCATATATTCAACGAACATATTTGGCCTGATTTCACTCAGCTTCCTTCAGCTGACTCCCCCGTGCTCCAATTTGTTCCCATCACCTTGTGGGAGTCGTTTACGTTACCCGGAGAAGCGAACATACCGTTACAAGTGACCCCGTTTCCCGTTTCTCATGGAGTCCCCACCTGCGGCTACTGTATTAACGATGGTAGCAAACAGGTCGCCATTTGCGGCGATACCGGCCTAAACGAAAACACGATTACAGCGCTTAACCGTCTAGGGCCACTAAATCGCTTGGCCATCGAATGTGCCTACAGTAACCACTTTGATGCGCTAGCAAAAATTAGCAATCACTTAACGCCGCATCGTCTTGCCACGCTCCTTGATGCCCTGGACACGCTCCCGGAAGAGCTATGGATCACACACTTAAAGCCTAAACAGCGGGAACGCATTGCCAGTGAGCTTTGTCAGCAGCTCCCCTCTCACTTGAACTGGATCCTGCCTTCATGAGGCAGTTCAAGCTCAACTTAGTTCAGTGCCTTTTTGGTGCTCTGTTTAGCGTGGCGATGAGTTCACCCGCAAGGGCTTACCAAGCAGAACTCGCTAGCGCAAAAGGCTTGTTGGCCCATGGCGAGAGTTTGTCCGCCTACTCACAGTTGCAAGCCATAGAGCTCGAACACAGCGGTAAACCGGAGTTCGATTACTGGCTGGGGGTCACTGCCCTCCGCGCGGGAGAGCCCAGTCATGCGTTAATGGCATTAGAAAGGGCGATTTTACGTCAACCCAACCATGCTGGTGCCCGCATGGAGCGTGTGGCGGCCCTAGTACAGCTCGACCAAACAGGTGCCGCCGAACGTGAAATTGAGCAGTTGCGAGCCCTTTCACCTCCATCCGATGCCCAAGCCGCCATTGCCCGATTTCAAGCCGTAATAGAGCAGCGCCAGCAAGCCAAGAATGGCCCGCAGCATCAAGGCCTTTTAGGTGTGGATATCGGCTATGACAGCAATCCGCAGCGATTTCCCAACGAAATCACTATCGACCCTCCCCCTCCTACCCCAAAAATGCTCGATATCATCAACGACTTGCTTGACTTTGGATTTAAACGCTCTCCGCCTAAAGTCTACAGTCGCGATGCCAGCACCTATCAGAGGCTCCAAGGTAGCTATCAGGGAACTCTACCTATTGATGCGCAATCCCGCTGGCGTATTAGCACAACTGGCCAAGCTCAGCGCTATACCGAAATGACGGCGCAAGATTACGACCTTACCCTGGTCCAAGCCCAATTTGGTTATCAACGCGACCTAGCATCACAGCGCACAGTTACGCTCAACGGCAGCGCGCTGCAGGGTTGGAGCGGGCCTAGCCAGAGCCGTCTGCTTACCCGCTGGGGCAGCGGCGTGGATTTACGCCATCCTATCGGATTGGACAGCGAGCTCACTTGGCAGTTCGACGCGCAGCATAACCGCTTTAGCGCCGCTAACAATAACTACGATTCGGGTCGTTTAGGCGTTCAGTTGGTCACCAACCATACCGCGCTTCGTACTCGTTTAACCGCGCAAATCGAGCATGAGTGGGCCGTTGGCATGCGCGACGGCGGTGATCTTCTGCACCTGCTGCTAGGCGCAGGTATCGACTATCCATTAAGTAATCGCCACCTGATTCGCGCCAACCTCAACCACCGAATTCGCACCTACCAAGAAGATGGTTACGCACCGTTTAACGAATTTTCAGCCACAACCCGCCGCGATCGCATTTGGCAAGCACGGCTCTCGTGGCTACATCAATTCAATACGGACTGGCTATTGGAAGCCAGTGCCGATGTTGAACGCCGACGCTCCTCAGTCAATTTCTTTGACACGCGCCGTTCCCAGACTCAGTTAGCGCTTCGCTACCTTTTCTAACGAGGATTATTATGGCCAGTTTTCGCAAACGCCCATTAGCTCGCTTTACAACGATCGGCTTGGGTAGCCTGGCGCTACTGCCGTTTCCCTCCTTCGCTGATACGCCAGCAGGGCGGATCATGTTTGTGCATGGCGATGCCACTATTGAGCGTAATGGTCAGCGCCTACCGGCTGAGCGCGGCGACGATTTTTTTGCCGGGGATACCTTTCATACCGCTCAAGCCAGTACGCTGCAACTGCGCTATAGCGACGGCGGTACCAAGGCGATTCGCCCCGATAGCTCCTATATCCTTGAGCGCTACGTGCTCGACGAGGAGACACCGGAGAACTCTGCGCAAAGTGGCGAACTTCTCCGCGGTGGCCTGCGCTCGATTACCGGCGCCATAGGCAAAAACGCGCCGCAAAACGTCACGCACAGAACCCCCGTTGCCACCATCGGGATACGTGGCACCAGCTTTCAAATCCTCCATGTACCGGAAGGGGGAACTTCCTCTCTCCCCGGTGTCGATACAGGTAGCTATTTCTATGTGGAAAGCGGCATGCTGGCCATGTCGACGAATGCAGGCGAAACCCTTATTCGCCCGGGCCAAGTCTTTTTCACGCCGTCACTCGATACCTCGCCACAGCTAGTTCCGGGCGGCATCGGCATCTTTGAGCAACTCGATGACAGCATGCCGCAGGGCGAAGACTCAACAACAGAAACGCCTCCAGACACAACAGCTACTGAGGCATCAAATAATCCCGGCACATCCTCGGCAGGTACTTTCTTTGAAAACGCTGAACTCACGTCGTTAGAAAACGGCAGCTCGGTACAAAACACGATTAGCGAAGCCCGGATAGAATCGCAGCAACCCGAACCTACACCCGAGCCAGCACCGGAACCTACACCCCAGCCAACGCCGGAATCTACACCCGAGCCAACGCCGGAATCTACACCCGAGCCAACGCCGGAACCCACACCCGAGCCGACCGAGGAACCTGCAGAAGAATTGGTCGACGATAACGAGGACACCGAGGACACCGAGGACACCGAGGGCGATAACGACGATAATGGCAATGGCAATGGCAATGGCAATGGCAATGGCAATGGCAATGGCAATGGCAATGGCAATGGCAATGGCAATGGCAATGGCAATGGCAATGGCAATGGCAACAACAGCGGGGGCGATTGCATTGACAATAGCAATGGCAATTGCTCGAACGCCCAGGCAGCGTTTAATACTGCAGGTAGCGACGATACTTCTCAAATCTGGCTCGACTTTGTGCCGACAGAAAACAATATGCTGCTTAATGCTGCAGACAGCGATGATATTGACGAACTTTACCGCCAAAATATCTCACCTACAGATCAAGGATCGTACCCTGTTGATAACGGTGAAATAGTTTGGGGTTACTGGAAGAGCGGCACAGAAGTACCCGCTTCTGTGGATAGCTCACAGGCACTGGACGAATCCATTGTCTTTATTGCGGCATCCGATGAAATTTCTGATTCCTTAAGCGCGTCACTAAGTGAATCAGCCCTTAGCGCTTTGCGCGACCAGCTCGAAACGGGCGTGACGTTCAACTGGGTCGGCGGCACTGGCTTAGTGCCTAGCGATGGCGGCGATATTATTCCTATCCTACCTAACAGTTCTATTATGCTTTCAAACAGCGAAGGCGTGCAGGTCGAGATTCTATTAGACGGCTTTGGCAGGCTGTTAGGCAGTAATCAATCTGACACGTTCTCGCTGGACGGTATCAACCTAACCCACGAGGCGTGTGGAGATAGTAACTGCTTCGAAGGTGGCGAGTTCAATGGCCGCTATATCGGGGAGGAAGCCGCCACCATAATGAGCTTGATCGAAGCCTGGGGAGAACAAACCGGCGACTACAGTGGCACTGGTATTTTTGTTCGACTTGCTCCACAGCCTTAAAGAGGCGGATGTCGTTACTTCTCTGTATGTGTCCAGACGCCGTCCCAGTCTTCTTGGGGCGGCGCTGACTTGAAGTGTTCGATGCGCGCCAGATACATTTGCGTCGGTGGGTCTTGCACATCAAGCTCACGGAAAGTGCGTTCAGCGGATTCAAAATCCGCAGCGTGGTAGTGCTCCAGCGCTTGCTCAAATGCGGCATGCCACTGGTGTTTCTCTTCTGAGAGTGTTTCCCAACGACCCAGTGGCTCTAAAATCCACAGCGGTGTGCTGCGACCCTTAACGCGCACCTTGTCCAGTCGACGATAACACCACTTCGGCGCTTGCTTAGCGGTGGTCTCGCTGACGAGTAAGCTCACCCCATACTTTTTGGTCAACCCCTCCATGCGCGAACCGAGATTCACGTTATCGCCCATGACGGTATAGGCCATACGGAAACTGGAGCCCATATTACCCACGCTCATGGAACCGGTATTCAGCCCTACCCCCATCGCCAGCGCCGGTTTACCTTCGGAGATAAACTCATTATTGATGCCGTCGAGCGCGTCTAACATGGCAAAGGCACCCTCAAGCGCATGATTAGCGTGATGCTCGTCGTGCAGCGGCGCGCCCCAGAAGGCCATAATGGCATCCCCCATGTACTTATCGATAGTGCCATTATGTTGATGGATAGCGCTTGTTAACGGTGTCAACAAGCGGTTCATGATTTCGGTAAGCTCCGAGGGCGGGATCGATTCGGAAAATGCAGTAAAGTCCCGTATATCTGAAAACAGAACGGTTAGTTCTCGCTCCTCCCCTTCCAAGCCAAAGCTTTCACCGCTTTCGACCATATCTTCAACCAACTGATGCGGAATGTACTGCCCAAAACGCTCGGCCACCCAGCGTTTCTGCTGTGTCTCACGCAGGAAGTTCATTGCTAAGTGCCACAGCATCTGTGCCACCAGCAATACCAATAACCCTGCAATAGGCAACGCAAGCCCCTGATACCACGCCCACAGGTTGCCTCCTACCGCCGAGAAAAGCAGTCCCCCACTCACCACTAGTAGTAGCGGCGCATTTAACTGGGGATATAACAGCACCATAAAAGCGCCCAAGGCAATCAGGCTGACTACCTCTAAGCCCAGCACCCAGGGTGGCTGAGCATGTATGCGCTGGTGCAACATGCCAGCCAACAGGCTGAGATTAATCTCGGGCCCTGGATAGACACCCCCGACCGGCGTTGAACGTAAATCCATTAGCCCCGGGGCGGATGCGCCTAGGATCAATGTTTTCCCAGCCAGTGCGCCCGGTTCAAGGCGCCCTTTCAAAATATCGGTCGCTGAGAAATAATCGAAGTGGCCTCGCGACCCATACCAGGGCACCAGTGCGGCTCCCCGCGCATCAACGGGGATCTCGAAGCCGCCGACATTCAACCCTTCCAATTGGGCAACGCCAGCCCCTTCGCCTATGACGGGCGTGATCGATGGTTGCCCTAATAATGTGAGTAGCATCGCCAGGGGTAAACTAGGATACAACTCCCCTTCCCAGCGTTGCAGCATGGGCACACGACGAAACACCCCGTCTTCATCCACACGGGGATTATCAAAGAAGCCAGCACTCAGTGCATTGTCCTGCAATACCTGCAGGTTTGCGGTATAGCGTTCTGGTTCGTGAAAAGGGAGAGGCCGGGGCTCTGCGACGATGGTAGGCACGGGTAACTGCCCAAGTGCAGGTGGGTCACCAGGTTGGCGGGAGGCTTGAAAATAGTACCCCAATACCACCGGGTGGGCCGACAAGGCGCTTGCCAACTGTTCATCGCCATCAAGAGGGGGGGGTATATTACTTAACTGGGGATAGTCACGGATAAAATTTTCCCAGTGCTGCTGCCAAAGCGTGGTCTCTGGCTCGGCAAAAACCACATCGACGCCTAAAAGCCCGGCGTCGTACTCAGTGAACAGCGTATTCACCAGCTCCGCTACAGTAGCTCGTGGCCATGGCCACTGGCCTATTTCATAGAGGCTGCGCTCATCAATATCAATAATCGCTAATGACGGATCGGCCTGTTCACTGAGCGTACTGCGCACTTTCAGGTCATACGCCTGCCATTCAAGACGTTCCAGAACCGGTATTGGTACCCAGCCTACTTTCTCTGCTAACAAGAGAGCAGTAATAATCACACCTCCGATGAACTGTAGCCAGTACCAATAGCGGTTTTCCATGGAAGGATTCTGTAGAGAAGGGGCTATCGCCACGCTAAGGCCTCATTACTAATGTAATGTTAAAGTACCATGTTAGTTTATTGAAATCCTGAGAGTTATTGGTATTTCGCTTCACAGCCCAACAGCGAACGTCTTTTTTAACAGGTCTTGCTGACCGTTAAAGTGCTACCACTCTCAAGTGAAAAATCCTCAGCGGGAACGGGCCGACCAAATAAGAAACTGAATCGACCCTAGCTTCTTCGTCGCTCAATGGCCTATTCAATCCCAGCCGTTGTCAATCAAAACAGGCCGCTAGGGGTCGGGCCACCCGCTGTAAATTACCCTTAGCACATGACGAGCATGAATTGAGCCATTTTTGTCCTCCACCTGATGGAGCGACGTCACCCCCTTTTCAGTAGCAGCCGGGTTTAGAGTCAGACGTAACTTTATCGTGTTTTAACACCAGTTGCTCGGCATAGGCTGAAGGTGTCAGTATGCCAAGACTCTTCTTCGGTCTTTCTTCGTTGTACTCCCGGCGCCATCCTTCGATGGCAACCTTGGCGTGATGCAGGCTAGTGAACCAATGCTCCTTTAGACATTCATCTCGAAAACGCCCATTGAACGATTCGATGTAGGCGTTTTGATTGGGTTTTCCAGGCTCGATTGAAAACAGCGCAACGTCATGTAGATGAGCCCACAACGGCATGGAGCGCCCACAAAATTCCTTTCCATTATCCGTACGAATGGTGCTAGGTAGGCCACGTTGTAAAGCCAGTTGATCTAGAATCCGAGTTAACAACAGACCGCCAATGGCCCTTTCAGGCACGATTGCCACGGCTTCATGGGTGGCGTCGTCGACAACGGTGAGGTTCTTTATCACGCGGCCTTCTGCCGTACGGTCAAATACAAAATCCATTGACCAGACCTGGTTGGCGGCACCAGGGTGGCCAAGGGGCTTTCGCTCAGACGCAGGAACCTTCTTGCGCTTGCGGCGTTTTACCGGCAGGCGAGCCGCCGCGTAGAGGCGTTCGACGCGCTTATGATTGACCCGTTCATCGGCTTGACACAGCTTCAGGTAGATCATGCCAGCGCCATAGCGACAATGCCGGTGTGCCAAGGCAACAATACGTTCACGCAGAGCCTTGTTGCGGTCAGGGGCCGCTTGATAGCGCAATGCACTGGCACTCATATGGATGACACGGAGCGCTCGGCGTTCACTCAGACCACGTGACACCATGAAGCGCACCACGTCGCGGCGTGCAGCGGCACTCACCACTTTTTTCTCAGCGCCTCGCGAGTGACCTCCATTTCCAGTAGCGACTCCGCGAGCAGCTTTTTCAAGCGCCCATTTTCGGCTTCGAGTTCCTTGAGTCGTTTGGCATCAGGTACGCTCATGCCGCCAAACTTGCTGCGCCATAGATAGTAACTGGCTTCTGAGAAACCGTGCCGACGGCATAGCTCCTTAATGGGCAGTCCTGCTTCGGCTTCGCCCAGAAAACCAATGATCTGTTCTTCGCTGAAACGCTTCTTCATGTCCAATCTCCTTTCGTAGGATCGGACTCTAAAGTGTAGCGCTACTCAATCAGGGGGTGACATCGCTCTTGAAAACGGACTCTTTGAGATGAGGGGTTCGACCGGTTGTCCATAAGCGCAACAAGCTGTCGTTTGGAAAATGTGTCCGGAAAACTTTCGCCAGACCAAGAAAAACCTCCACGGCCTTTATCATTAGGCTTTTCGGGACGTCTTACCCAATTAGAGCAGTTAAAGTTTCACTGTCACATGCCGATAAAAACTCAATACAGGCTTGCTCAAGTGGCGCACCGTTCAAATTCTCAATAGTTTCGCAAACCGAATAGCGTAAAACCTCGTCGGTCAGCTCCAGGCGCGCGATCTCAATGCCAGAGGCAAACATTATGGTTGCATTGAAGTCTTTTGTTGTATCGAACTCGTCCACCGCAGAGGCCCTATCGGAGTTAGCCATCGCTATTGACGACGTTGAGATCGACCCGAATCTTATCTGTATGTTCTATGACGGCGATCATGAGGATGCGTTGATTTTCGATTACGTTCGCACTCGTTTCCCGGATGCTGCCCTGCTCGGCGGCACCTCCTGTAGCGGAGTAATGAGTGAAGCCGGGCTGGGCGGTGCGGGATCGATCGGCCTGCTTTTGATCGAGGATGCGGACGGGGACTACGGCACCGCCGCCGTCCGGCTTGGGGCGGATGCGTGCGGATGTGCCGAACAGACGCTTCATGCGGCCTTGGCGGCGGCGGATTGCTCTGGGGAACTGCCGGAATTGATCTGGATCTATCAGGCCCCCGGGCGGGAGGAAGCGGTGATCGAAGGCCTCCGGCGCGTGGTGGGCGACCGATGTCCCATTATAGGCGGCAGTTCCGCGGACAACACGGTGGCCGGCGGATGGCGCCAGATCGGGCCGGAGGGACCTATGAACGACGGTCTCGTGGTGGCAGTGTTGTTTTCCTCCGGCGGCATTGGTTTTGCTTTTCAGGGAGGTTACGAGCCTAGCGGTGCGAGTGGCCTTGTGACAAGTATCGGGTATGACTCTTCCGGCGAAAGCGGGGTCGTCACCAAAGTCAGTGGTCGGCAGGTTCTAACCATTGACGGCGAGCCGGCGGCGGAGGTTTACAACCGGTGGATTGGCGGAGTCTTATCAGAAAAGATAGAGAACGGAGGATGCATCCTCGAGGACACCACCACCTATCCGCTGGGCATCGATGCGGGTCAAATCGAGGGTGTCACTCAATATCTTCTCATTCACCCTGAGCAGATCGGAAAAAATCAGTCGCTTTCCACGTTTGCCTCCATCGAAGAAGGCACTCGTCTCTATAGCATGCGCGGGGACAGAACCCGATTGATCCAGCGTGCTGGTAAGGTCGCCTCGGCGGCAGCGGATGCAATTCCCGGCGGCAGCGAGAATCTAGCTGGCGGACTGATTGTCTATTGTGCGGGCTGCATGCTCGCTGTTGGCGAACAGATGCCCGAAGTTTCGCAGACGGTGTCGGCAAGCTTCAAAAATATGCCCTTCCTGGGATGTTTTACCTTCGGCGAACAAGGCTCCGTGCTTGAAAAGAATGCGCATGGCAACCTGATGATCTCCGCTGTTGCCTTTGGGCACTAGATGCAGCCCGTCTTGGAAGGCTCCGAAGAGCTTCGCGAAGCACTGGTAGCGTTGCGCCGCGAGGTAGGCACCCTACGCGTCGAGGTAACGCATGCCAATGTACTGCTCGAGGCGCTGGAGGCGATGCTTGATGTCGATGGCAACGTCGACCCTTTTGTGGGTGTCTTCAAGGCTCTATTGCCGGTTTTCGAGTGCTCTTACGCTATTGTCCTCATCGAAAATATAAAAGATCCGTGCAAGCTGGAATGCGTCGCCTCAACCCACGCTGCGGCGGTCGCGTCACTCTGGGAAAACGGCCGGAAATTTGGCAAGGTGCTTTCTGGACGCATTGTAACGACGATTTCCACCGCGGATGATGAAGCCTGGCCTCAGATTGACGGTTTGTCGAAATCGCAGCCTACCCTCTATTTGCCGTTGAGCGTGCGCGGTCAGCGCGGACTCATGATGTTGCTACGGGATGAGGATCACCCTGGCTTTGACCGCACCCACGTGACGCTTGCCCGCAAATTCTCTCTGCTGGCCTCCCATGCGTTTGCGGCCAAGCGTGCCAGCCAGACCGAGGCGGAAAGTCATCGTCTGCAACATCTGACCCAACAATTGAAAGTCAGCCAGGAGGCGCTGAAGCTGCGCGCCAACCATGATCAGCTTACCGGCTTACCCAACCGCGCATATATTCAGGAACTCGTCGAGGCTATCCTTGCGCGCAAACAGCCGGGGCAGAAAATGGCCCTGGCATTTCTCGATCTCGATGACTTCAAACGGGTCAACGATTTCTACGGCCATACGGTGGGCGACGCGCTGCTAAAGAGTGTCGCGGACAGGCTTGGCACCGAAATCCGGCAAATGGACATTATCGGGCGAATCAGTGGCGACGAGTTCGTTATCGTTTTTGACCTGATTGAACAGCAATCAGAAATATCAGTCCTTATTCACCGCATAAGCGATAAGCTACGACAACCCTTCAGCATTGAAGGGCAGGAAATTAGAGCCTCGGGATCGATTGGCGTCGCGCTCTGGCCGGAACATGGCCATGACTATGATACGCTCCGACGTCATGCGGACACAGCCATGTACCGGGCCAAAACTGCGCATAAGGGGAGCTTCACGTTTTTCAGCTCAGCGCTGGGTAACGAGATGTCAGAGAGATTGTCACTCGAACATCGGCTGCGCATTGCCCTGTCGGAACGTGAATTCCAGTGTGCCTTGCAGCAGAAAGTCGATCTACGCACTCAGGACATTGTCGGATTTGAAGCGCTGGTCCGCTGGGTTGATCGTCACGGCACTATCCATTCGCCGGCGACATTCCTGCAGCTTGCTACGGAGCTGGACCTGCTGGATGGGATCACCGATATCGTTCTCGACAATCTGAGCCAAAGATTACCTTTACTCGATGCCAAGTTCGGAACGGCCACAACATACAGCATCAATATATCGGCGTCCCAAGCAACGAAAACACTCTTCATGCAGAAGCTGATAAGGCGAATAGCCGATACCGGGAGTGCAGAGCGCTTTCTGCTCGAAGTGACGGAAGAATCTTTCCTCGCAGCCGGCGCTTTTCAAACGCAGGTATTGCCCTTGATCAGGGAAGCGGGCGTCGGCGTTTCCATCGACGATTTCGGGATAGGCTATTCATCCCTGGCTATTCTTGCCGACATCACGGCGGACGAACTCAAGGTCGATCGATCACTGATAACTTCTATACATCAGCGACCGCGAAGCCAGAGCATCCTAGGGGCAATAGAATCCCTGGGTGCATCGCTAGGCATGTCCGTGATCGCGGAAGGCGTCGAAACACTGGATGAAAAAAACTATTTATTGAACTCGTCCAGAATAAAGACCGGCCAAGGATATTTATTCCACAGGCCGCAGCTCATCAGTGAGATCATCGAACAACAAACCTGCATCGTTCAGAAATTCAAGAGTTGAAAAACCCTCATGACATATTACAAGGGAATTGATATTAACCAATACAATCAATGAGTTGAATCTATTTTTGTTAATGGTTTTATTACTACTGTCGATACAGGCACTTCGTCATGGATAGCCTGCCGCCCGAGCATATACTCTGCTCTCTGGCATGGCATCGTTATCTTAGTGGAGTCAACTCAAGCATAGCGTCGTTAGCTCGCTCCCAAATGGGTCAAGGCTGGCATGAGTCAATCGGGCCGCTCGGCGCCTGAAGGTCACCCAAGACGCCATCAGCAAATGGCTCGACTATGTTCAAAAGGCAGTGAGGAGCGCTCAAAGTTCTGGGACAGTAAGGATTCAGCTTTGAAGAACAGCGCTGTACGATGCAGCGTATTACCGATGCCCTCGCACGCCTGGCCGACGTTCACTACAGTACCTCGTCGATGAGTGATCTTCTCAGACAATGGGGGCTAGCCCTGAAAAATGCCCAAGCGCTAGCCGAGCCGACTCAATGAGGCCTCCATCGACTACCGGCAAGAAAAGCTTTGGCCAGAATTTAAAAAGAGAAAGATGATCGGGGCGAAACGCTGATCTTCATTGTCATGCAGTGCGTGATCTCCTGCGCCATCCGAAAGTACAAGGCCGATTGCTACTTGAAGCGCTTTCTCCTCGTGTCGTGAACTATTTAATCGGGCATTACAGCCAGCTTCAGCACAACAAAGAGAGAAGTACGAATCAGGCAAAGAAAAAGTACTGGACTAGCTATAAATCGGTGGCCATTTTTTCTTGACCACTACATTGTAATTCCCTGCTTCTGAACGCTTCATCTTCCTAGAAGGTCGAACGCAGTGTACCGCTTTGGAGTCACGAGAGAGTGACGAAGGCCTTTATTCTCTCGGGTGAAAGCGGTGATTAATAGACGCGTATAGAATTGCCATTAACACCAATGAAGCTGAAGAATTTGGCGTGATTTAAGTGCTTAACTCCGCTCGTGCTGTTCTGAGATTGAGCCATGAAATGCCCCACCGCTTCTCTGTTGAGGGTGACACCTGTTTCGTTGCCGGTGAGCAGCCATTTTTTAAGTCAACTTCCCTTCTTACATTAGCCTACCCTTAACGTTGCATACACCCCGTTGGGGTGCATTACGTTACGTATTATTTTTTAGGATATTTGGGCGACTTTTTAGACGACTTTGAGTCAACCCATTACAGATTTAGGAGTAGGAGCCGATAGTAACTGTATTACCGATAGCCAACGGGTTGACGATCAATCAATGTTATTCAATATGTTGCAAGACCCGGACATCATAAACGCGGTTCAGGGAGAACATGATTTTTTCTTAGTATTGCTCTCCTGGCTAGTTGCTTGGGTCGCTTCATTCGCAGGTTTGGATATTATTAAACTGGTGCGGAAGGGATCTAAGACGATCTGGCGCAGCACATGGCTACTTGCTGGTGCCAGTTCCATGGGCTTGGGCGTATGGAGCATGCACTTCATCGGCATGCATGCCTATCGGTTGGACTTTTCTGTCAGTCACGCTCCTTTGCCTACAATGTTATCCATTATTCCCGCCATCCTCGGTAGTTTATGTGCCATGGCCGTCATTTCGCGCGAAAACCCTTCCCATCGCGCCCTAGTGATAGCAGGGCTTGGTTTAGGAATTGGTATAGGAACAATGCACTATAGCGGCATGGCGGCGATGCGCATGCCCGCCGAGCTATACCATGCACTGGACCTATTTTTGTTATCGCTGCTGGTCGCCGTTGGCTTAGGCATTGTCAGCGTTTATGCCTATCGCCTTTGCCAGCTCGAATGGGGCATGAGGCGCGCCAGAACCTGCGCCTTTATTGCGGCACTTTGCGTTTCTGTCGCGGTTTGCGGCATGCATTATGTCGCCATGCAGGCTGCCTGGTTTTTGCCTACTGATGATGCTGGCACGCCTGCCTTGCACATGTCTCACTGGATAATTTATTTAATTGGTAGCGTTGCTGTATTAATAGCCTTGCTCGCGCTAATAGGTACCCGAGTGCAGCGCCGCCTGCATACCAGCGAGCGCCATGAACACATGACTCAAACCCGCTTACTTGAGGTTATTTCCGCTCTTCAGGATAGCGTGATCCTGCTCGATGAACAGGCCCGGATTCGTCTGTGCAATGCTGCGTTTGAACGGTTGGCGGGTATCAGCAGCAAGCAGCTTGAAGGCATGCCGGTGTCACAACTTAACTACGCTGAAGAAAGCCATTCACTCAGCAAACACATACGCCAAGTATTAGAAAAAAAGGGTGAATGGAGTGGAATGATCAACGCACTGAGCGCCAATGGTGAAAGCTTTCCCGCATGGCTGAGAGTAAGCCCTGTCATCTACGCCGACAGCGACGACCAGGACTACGTTGCGCTGCTCAGCGACCGCTCTAAAGAACAGCAGGCCCAACAGCGTATTCACTACCTTGCCTATCACGATAGGCTGACAGAGCTTCCCAACCGGCGAGCGCTGCAGGAAAAACTTGCCGAGCTTTGCGCCAAGAAGTCGCTCACCCACCCGTATGCATTTTTGGCTCTATTCGATATTGATCGTTTTAAAGTACTCAACGACAGCCTAGGGCAAGATATCGGCGATGAGTTGCTTCGCCAATTGGGCGGACGCCTTAAACAGTGGCTAGAGACTGAATGGCTCGTTGCCAGGCTCGACGGTAACGAGTTTTCCTTAGCAGGCACTCTTGTTTCGCACGAAGCGCCCAACGCCGAGCAGGAGGCAATGCGCTTTATTGATGAGGTAGTGTTATCGCTGACGGCTGACTATTTGCTGCAAGGCCATACCTATCCGTGTCAGTTAAATGTCGGGGTGCTTATCTTTCAACCCCACGACCGGGAGATGACGCCGCAGCTGTTCAAACGAGTAGGACTTGCCCTACTGGAAGCCAAACAACACCGGGATGGTAAACCTAGGCTCTTTCATCAAGGACAAGAAGACGAGTTGGAAGAGCGCCTGACGCTTGAACGTGAATTGCAATACGCCATTGAGCACGACGAACTGTGCCTCTATCTCCAGCCTCAGGTCGATGCCGAAAGGCAAGTAATCGGAGCCGAAGCTCTTATACGTTGGCAGCATCCAACACGAGGTATGGTTTCACCTGGGCGATTTATTCCCGTCGCTGAAAAAACAGGGCTAATTTTGCCGCTGGGGCACTGGGTATTGAAAGAAGGCTGCCGCCTGTTGGGCGAGTGGCGTCATATGCCGGGGTTCCAAGACCTAAAGCTGTCATTAAATATCAGCGTTCGTCAATTCCAGCAGCCTGATTTTGCTGAACAAGTGCTGGCGCTCATCCAATGCTATGATGCGCCACCCGTACGCTTAACGCTGGAGCTTACCGAATCGCTTTTATTAAGTGACACTGATAGCACCATAAAAAAAATGGAACAGTTACAACGAGTGGGAATCAGCTTTGCACTGGATGACTTCGGCACGGGCTATTCATCACTTTCGTATCTCAGGGTACTGCCCTTGGACACGCTTAAAATCGACATTGCATTCGTCAGGGACTTAACCCTGAATATGCAAGCCACGCCAATTGCTGCCACCATCATTACCCTTGCAGAAAGCCTGGGACTGCGGGTGGTTGCCGAAGGAGTGGAAACCGACGAGCAGCGCGTAGTGCTGGCTCGACTGGGCTGCCATATTTATCAGGGATATCTGTTTGGTCGTCCCAGCACGGTAAAGGCTTTCTCAAATGCAATAGTTGAATACGATGCAGTAGATCATGCCAGCTTTACGTAATAATTAATCATCATGTACTGCTCATTTTTATAAGCATACTTGTACAATGCATGACATGTATTTAGCAATTATGAGCATTTATAATACTAAAAAGGACATTAAAATAATGGCTGATGCATCACTTTCAAACCATATCGCACGCACCGACAGACTCATGTGGTTGCCGATAGGCTTTATCGTTTTCTTATGTGTAGTTGTGGGTATTTTCACCCAAACCCTATTATTGGCTGTCGTAGTGGGGGTGATTACTCTGCCGCTGACCTACATCGTCCAACACCAATGGCGCGGTTACGTTATTAACAGCTTCGTCAAAGCTGCCGTGATGATGGTCTGGTCAGCCGTGTTGATCGAACAAAGTGGTGGACTGATTGAGGCACACTTCAGTATTTTTATCCTGCTATCTGTATTGATCCTTTACAGCGACTGGCGGGTTATTGCATTTGGTGGTCTAGTCATTGCGCTACACCATGTTCTATTTACTTGGCTCCAATACCAAGGTGTCGTCCAGCTCTATAACAGTATGGGCGATATGGAAAGCATGATAGCTGGTGACAGTAGCCACGGCTTTGTAGATTTACTCTACTGCTTGCTAATGCATGGCGGTGCTGTTGTTATCCAGGTGGTGATTCTTGGCTATTTGGCCAAGGTACTGAGAAACATGGTTAAAGAAGGACTTCACGTGGTAATCCCCCCATTTTCAGAGGGTTTCAAAAGTAGAGTTCAGACCACAGCGGCCAGTTTCTGTTGAGGGGTGATCCCTCCAAGCCCCATATTAGGGCG
>JGI24025J20009_10000382_pt1 | contig 34225 bp, 20 predicted proteins | sample Cruoilmetagenom3_FD_20009 | JGI IMG/M metagenome (IMG submission 20009) | reverse complement strand
CTTCCTCCCTTAGCCCGGGTGGCGAAATTGGTAGACGCAAGGGACTTAAAATCCCTCGACTGAAAGGTCGTGCCGGTTCGATTCCGGCCCCGGGCACCATTATTATCAATGAATTACAGCCTGATTGACCCCTTGTGGATTTTACGAATTAAAAAAATAGATAAATAGTAGAGGGGCGATCAAAGTTTCTTTACCTCAGGCTAAAAAGGTTTGAAGTTTTCACTGTGATAACCTCGCTTTTCTCGGCAGCTTGCCGAAAAACGCTTTAATCCAAAGAATGGCTCGTGCTCCACCTCAAGAGGCCTGTCTGACTCGCATTGGGGGCAGTTTTTCTTGAACTCTACTAGTTTTAATTTCACCCGATTCTCATCTAATAGCTGCTTTTCAATAAAGATGTTTCTGACTTTTGCGCTTAAGGGCATCCACCATGGCGCTTTGCCCCAACCGAACCAGTATGCTGTGAAAAACGGTGTAACTAAACGAAGTCCTAGATAGTCAAGAGGATAATAAACAAATAGCCACAGAGCTCCAGTTATTGACCAGAAGCTGTTATCTAGCGTCATTAAAGAAAGTGGAGCTACAACAAGAAACACACTGATAATAACTTGCGTCCATGGAGTCAGTGGAGGTATCAAGTTGAGTTGGCTATCTAGGTATTCCTTCTCCCAACCATTCTGTTCGGTTTGTTCAGAGCTTGAGCTAGCTGAGGGTTTTTCAAAATTCACAGGGTTGGTTGAATAGGTTTGGGTTTGGCTATTTGTAATATCAGGTAATTTTGGAGGCTCTAGGTTGGTAGGCTCATCGTCCAAAACACAAAAGTCTTCATTAGTCTCGCTTAATGTTTTATCTTTAAGAACAGAAAATTCGGACGGTGTAAGCCGCCCCGCCCCGTATATTCCAGCGATATCTGTTTTCGAATGGTGAAGTGGTATAGGCAAAAGCTGCCAAAATGTAGGTCTCTTATTTGGTTGTTTGATTTTGATTGGCACATATATATGCTTAAGCCCCTTTGATTCAAACAATTCAGTCGTGGCTGAGTGGTTATCTAGAATAAGCGTTTTAATCGGGTTAAATATTCCTATTTCGATAATCAGACGGGCATGGGGTATGTCACTGAAAGAGACCTCAGCTTCATTCAATATTTGATCTGAGCCGAATACCTCATTCTCGGCGTCTCTGACTAAGTTAATTAGTGAGATTAAATATGTTATCTCGCACTTGACGTCGTCAAATTCCCTCTTGGCTCCTTTTAATAGTGGGCAGCTCTGGTTTGAGCTCAATTCTGCGAGCAATTCGCTCTGCATGTTCAGGTCACTTTCATTCTTCATAAATACTTCTCGTTGCAACTAGCTATAACTATTTACATGTAGTTATAGCAGTTCACTAGCGTTCAAAAATAACTTCAAATTGGATCTCAGTCATTTTACGGGATTCAACGATGAATAAAAAATTTATTGAAAATAGCGGCGCGAGATCTGCCTGCAGACAGTTTTTGAACGACTCAGATATTACACATTTGTTGGGAATTAGTCAGAGAACCCTAAATAATAAAATCTGTAGAGGTGATGACTTACCAGAGTTCATTAAACTACGTGGGTGCCGCAGGAGAATATGGCCCTTCGAGGCGGTTCAAATCTGGTTGGATTCGCCTGAGGATGGAGCTAACAAATGAAAAGCTCCTCATTTCTCCCCCCTTTGCTATATGAAATACTGAACATGCCTGCTAAAGATGCCGGCTCAATTGTTTACGCGCCTAGATTTCTTGCGCAATTTAGTTTGCCTGCGCGAAATTTAAACAGCGGCAAATTCATTCGCCGGAATGGGCTCTATACATTTTCTGTAGTATCTCCCGGTGATACAGGTTTACCCTACGGCATATATCCTCGCAATATTCTCATCTTTCTCGCAACTGAAGTTCGCCTCACGCAAAGCGGATTTGTAGATATGGGCGTTTCTAGAGCAGCGTTTAAGAAACGATTGGGTGTGGGTGTTGGGGCTGGTTCTACAGGGCCGTCAAATAAATTTAATGATCAATTTAAACGGTTGTTTTCATCAGAAATTGAAATAGCATCAGGTACTGATAATAATTTATCAGTTGAATCGATTACTTTTTCAAAGAAAGCTTCAGCAGTTTGGAATGTTTCATCTGGAGCCATGAAGGGTGTGCTCGAGCTAGAAAATGGCTTTTATGACGATTTAGCCAAAAAGTCTTTTCCAGTAGATCAGCGCGTTTTAAAATTTCTGGGACACCATTGTTTAGCATATGACTTGTACCTGTGGTTGACATCTAGGGTTTTCAATTTGAGAAAACCTGTAATTGTTCAGTGGCTACAACTAGAGCAGCAATTCGGAAACCAACTCGCATCTAGGAGCGCGTTTAAACAAAAGTTCTGCAAGGCACTGGCTTCAGTCAAGCGTATTTGGCCGAAATTAATTGCAAAAGAACATACTCGAGGGATTTTTTTAGCTCCCTGTGCTCCTCATGTCGCTGTAGGCGGTGGATATACCTGTGAATAAGTCGAGTTATCAACGCATAAAAGGTGATTTCAGTTCGCATACTCCTGTCTCTATTTGCGCATATACAAACGGTTATCTGCGCATAGTTGAGCAGTGTAAACGCATCAAAGGTAATATCAACAGCCCTGCAGGTCACGTATATCGGGGGGTCTGGGCTGCTACATATATCATTTATCCTATAAAAATATATTTACATATATTGATCGCGACTTTCTGTGGATTACGGGGACAAAAGCCAGCTCAAAAACCTGTTCAGTTTACATCATTAGTTGACGCTCTCAGTGTCGGACTGACAACTAATGATGTAAACCAAAAAAAAGTTGAATCAAACAATTTACGCACTCTGGACGACTGCATAAATTGTTTGACGTCATCAGGCCAGACCCCTTGCTGGACGCCGGTTTCTGGCAGGGCAAGCCCTCTCGTTGCGCTACTAAATCTGGACGATTTATCCACACAACGATTCACCCCGCGCTCGTTTGGTGCTGCGCACGACCCTCGGGTTTTGAGGCTGCGAAGCAGACCGATGGGGCCCGAGCCTGCGGCTGCCCTTCGTTCCGTTCTTGTTGCTGAGCAATCACTGGACGTGACACTCAAAACCCGAGGGTCGTGCGCCGCTTGGGAGCGCCTTCCGACGAGCGCTGGCTGGGCCAGCAATCGGGCTCCGGGGAGCCGATTGCTTATTTTGCCCTGGGGGTCAAAATCCAGCCAAGGTTTTCGCTTGGGCGAAAATTCTGATTGTCGCTGGACGCGTCAAAGCAGAATCAGACCGGAATTCTGTGCTCTGGGGAGCACGGCATTCCTCTCGGCAGTGAGGCTGCCGAGCCTGCCCAAATCCGCTCCTGAACGTCACTCATCCAAGCCTGCAGCTCTGTACATGGAGGACGTTGCATGAAAATGCTGGAGTATGTTAATTGGTTCATTGACTTCCTTGAATCAGCTCAAACAGCTGCTGATACTTTTCTCTGGAAACTTTTTCTAGTGATACACCTGAATATTTTTGAGCCACTTTACCAATCAAACACAAACGCGTGGTTCTATTTTGCGTCGGCTTTCACTATAACCTGGCTGTCGACATTAAAGCTCTCAAGGTTGCTGCCAGACCAAAGTTCATGGCAGCTCACTATTATCAGATTGTTAATCTGCAAATCGTTTGTTTATTTCTCCCCAATAGGTTTATTTCTGTGGTTCGTTCTAGCGTTTACCTACTCTGGAAGCGGTCTTGAAGAAGAGTTTTTCAGTTCTATAGTTCGATACCTTGTAGGGCAAAAGGAACATTTTGCGTTCGGTGGTTTGATCGGTTTATTTGGCGGTTTTGCCGCCATTCTATTTATAGGTAGATTCGTAGAGCCTTCGTTAGATAGGTGGCTCAGTCAATTAACCAAAAAGTCCACTCAAGATCACAAACATTTTGATGTTAGGCAAGTCGCGGACGAACTACCTAAACCTACAGTCTTCGATCCCTATCAGTTTTTTGCTACCGCCAGAAAAAACAAAGCTTTGTTCTTTGGCAAAAATGCCAAGGACAAAGCAATTTTTATCTCGCGTGTAGAATGGTTAAACAGCAATATTTTGTTGCTTGGCCCAACCCGTCGAGGAAAAGGTGTCCAAGCTTGCATGGTTTTGGCGCAATGTCTGTTTTTCGAAAAGCCGGACATCATAGTGGTCATCGACCCAAAGTGCGATGACTGGGGGCCACTTGTATTAAAGGATGCCTGTCAGCGAGCAAAGCTTCCTTTTGTTTATATCAATGCGAGGCGTGGCCAATCTCCTCAGTACAATCTGCTAAAAGGCACTACAAAGGATGATCTCATTGCTATGTTGGTCGCTGGCTATGACTTATACCCTAAAGGTTCACCAGATGATTTTTACAGAACACTGGAACAAGAGGCCGTTGAGCAATTGGTAGAAAATTGCAGCGCCCACCCAACAATTGCTGAATTATATGCGCTTTCTCTTTCATTATTTACTGACAAAGAAGCTGAGAACATCCAATCTCTGCTTTCGAAATTGAAGCAGGACAGCAAATTAGAAAGCATCAACTCCCAAACAGGACCATCTATTGATGACCTGCTAACGACAGGCGGAGTATTTTGGTTTGTAGGGAGTGAAGACGACCCTTCAGTCATTCGTATTCAGCGAATGTTTGCATACCGAGCCGTTCAATTTTTCCGAAACCGAACGGATAAAGGGCACCACGGGACAATATTTGCTGATGAGCTAAAACACCTTATTTCCGGTCCATTCTATAAGGCGTTCGGAACGATTTTGGGTGCAGGTAACGCCAATATTATCGCGGCAATTCAAAGCAAAGGAGACTTAGAAGACATACCTCAAAATCTGAATCCGCGAGCAGTCTCAAAAACAATTTTTGACAACACCAATCTCAAATGGTGCTACCGAACACACGATCCAGAAACAGTTGAATGGATTTGCAAAATGGAGGGCACTCAAGTGATTACTAAAGAGCGGCACGCAGTCGAACGCAACATGCAGCTCGCCGAAACGTCAAACGCTGAACGGTCTATTAGCAAAGAGGAGACGGGATACCTGCACAGAAATCAGATTTTTCACCTACCAAATTCATGTGCTGTGCTCATCGGCCATGGCATAGCTCAGATAGCCTATACATCACCTATCAAGGTTAAAAAAGAGCCCATTGAGCCTACGCACGTGCAAGAAAATATCGAACCCACCGAAGATAACAATTTAGGAGATGCCCTGCTATGACAACAACTGGCACCCTTTTGCCACGCAACGCTGCTTTCGCACGGCACGACCAAAAGGTCGATCTGGTTTTGCGTTATCTGCGAACAGAACGTTGGTCTCACCAAGACATTTTGCAGCGTTTGCTAGGTCTGCGCTCAAGACAAGCTATTCACAAAACGCTTGTTAGCATGGAGAAAAAAGGCCTCGTTCGGCGTCATCATATAGAGCATGGTTTTAGTCTACCAATGACTATTTGGGGAATCACGACGCATGGAGTGATGTCGAGTTTTAGCGATGATGAAACGATCACGGATTGCAGGGCGTTTGAACCAAGCAAACTAAAGCCCACACAAATCAACCACACGCTAGATATTCAACAGGCCAGGGTGAAAGCTGAATTGGCTGGTTGGTGTGAATGGGCGTCGGCTGGATTTGCAAAGAAAGGGATCAAAAATCCAGACGCCACAGCGATACGCCCTGACGGTATAGTAGTCGCTTTCGAAATCGAGCGAACACTAAAATCACTCCGCCGTTACCCCGATATACTTGTGAGTCACCTAGATGCACGAAAACAAGGCCTTTGGAAAGAAATCTACTACCTCATGCCCGATCAGAGTATGAAGCACAAAGTCGAGCGCATTTTTAACTCTATTACGAGTGCTCGTTACAAACGTCAAACTATTCAAATAACCGATGCTCACAAGACACATTTCAAATTTTTCACTTACAGCGAAAGCTGGGAAATAAAACTATGAAGACAGAACTAATCTTTACCGAACCGAAAACTCTAGTTTATCCAGGCGCGCATGGCCAGGTGTCATATTGTAAGTATCAAATAGCACTGTCTGTCTACCTAGACAGCCCCCAAGCCAACCTACTGCTTTGGCACGAAGATGGATATACAGGTACTACAGTCGTCAATAATGGGCGTGTTTGTGATAATGCAGTTAACAGGATTCTCAAGGATGAGCTGTTCGGTATCTGCATGTCTGATGTGAAAATATTCTATCAATGGGATCTAGGGAGGGGCACCCCTGTAATCCACACCATTCCCTTTCAGGTCAACTGGAAACCGGACCTATCATGGGGGCAAAAAATACTTTTAAAAATGGGTTTCAGGCTTAAACTATACCCGAACCCTGAGCAGGAAAAATGCGGCAACTCTCCCGTTATAACCAAAGACAACATCGCCATCTCTCAAGAAGAAAGTAGCGAAATTGTCACCATGTTCAACTTACCTAAAACATCTAATAAATTAACTAAAAGAGAACTCGCATGAGCTTCGATTGGGTAACTGAAACATATGTGAAGCATTTGAGGGTAATCTCGATAAGAGCTCTGCAGACAGAAAACAAAACGGCCTAAAAGATGAAGATCGGTTCAGTGTTCTCGTTTGGATGAGTGAATTGGATAGTAAAAACTTCCATTATGTCGTAAGTAAGTTGAATGTCGCCCTCTATTTAGCCTTTGTTAGAAAGTTTGACAGGCAGCCGTAGCCAGAGTTTTCTAGATCAATTTTGGTTGACTAATATTATTACAGCTTGTTAAGTTGTTATTATATTCCAACTGAAAATTTAAAAATTGGATGTGGAGACGGATCTTGGTGTAAGGGGAGTAGAGGGTACGCAGGAAAACCCAATAACATGCTCAGTTGTATTGAACATGAATCCTTCCTCTTACTCCACCTCCTTGCGAATCTTGATCGGAATCGACAGGCTATCCCAGGCAAGATCAATCACTGGAATTTTCACATACTGTTCTTTTAATGCCCATCGGGCATAACGCTCGTTGAGCTTTCTATACTTTAACGTAGCAGTGACAGTGAGCGGTGATTTTACCCAAGACGGTACAGTAAATTCAAAGTCGACGATATCGGATTCCCCCGCTTTAATTACGCGCTTGAAAGACTCGCCAACCATATTGAACAAGTCGTGTTTCCATACCAGTTTGCCGTTGCGATCAACCGCTAGCGAGCGGTAAAAATAGGCGTTCTTGTCTACATAACTGTCAGTACCAATGGTTCCGCTACTAAAGACTGGCTGGCCTTCCGCGTCTATTACTAAAAATTCAATCCAGGCCTGATTGATATCGATAGAGCCACCGGGGAAGTCATGGCCAACGCCATGATTACTGACTACCACATGAAGTTTAGCTTGTTCACCTAAATAATAATAATAGGGCGCCTCTTCAAAATTACGTAGTTTTTCATCGAGGGCATGCAGTGTCTGCAGGGCATCTTCACGGTTGGGTTTGTCGATAGTGACCCGCATTTTATTAGATTGTAAAAAAGTTCTGGTCGCTCGCAACTGTTCTTCATCACCGTTCAATAGTGGTAGAAAAGTATTGGCGCCGGGAAAGTGGTGACTTCGCACTTTGCCGTTCTGGTCGGCGGAAGGATCATCGGATGTTAGTAGCGGCATATGACAGTCTTGGCAGCGCATGGCTGTACTATTGGAGAAGCCCTCTTCATGTTGTTTGGAGTAAGGGCTTGCCAGCCAGGCTGCGTATTCGTCCTGCATCTTGACCCAGCCCCAGTTGTTCATGTCTTTATCCATAAACTGTGTATGGCAGGCTGCACAAAACTTGGGATCTTTGAATAAGGGTTTTCCCAGGTCGCGCTTGTGCTGATCGGGTTTAACGCGAATTAATAGATCCTGAATTCGCATGAGTAGGGGGTTTTCGCTGCGAGCAAAGAGATAGTCTTCTGCTGGAGTGAATTGAAAGCTGGCAACCCCCTTGAGGTGCGCCAGTGAATTAATGCCGTGGCAACTCATGCACGATACGCCTTCAGTATTAGCAATGGATCCTGATATGCCTCCATGCTGACCTCCAGGGGTTAGTTCGCCACTTAATAATGCTACTGGTGCATGGCAGCCTTCGCAGTAGCGAGTGGCACTGATCCCCTTCTTTTCTGCCAGTAGGTTAATGTTAGTTACATAGGCTGGGTCAGCTGCTGCTTGCCGATGAACTGAGGATAGCCACTGTGAAGCCACATCTTCGTGGCAGCTAATGCAGCGTTGGGAATTAGCAATTTGCCGTTTATCAATAAAGACATTATTAGTGGTTTCGGTTTGGCTGGGCCTGAACGGGTGCTCACCGTAGGAGTAGTCGTAGTTGGGAATGGCTGCTTGCTCGTTGTAGGGGGTTAAGGTTAGGCTGTAAATCTGCGTCGCCATTCCGATCAAGAGCTGGGCTAAAATATTGATAATGAGTATGTGCTTGAAGATGTTTTTTGGAAGACTGGGGAATCGGTTGTCTTTACGACGTTGCGGTAACAGTTTTATGTGTAGTGTCAGGTGTACTAGGACGATGGCTATAAAGATAAGGGATGTGATGACGTGGGTTTGGTAAATAAGGTGTTGGTTTTCACGCTGGCCTTGTAGTAGTAATTGCCAGCCAGTGCCAATGAAACCAGCGAAGAACAAGGTGGACAATAGCCCACTAATTAATACAGTGCTGCGCCGAAAGCCCACTGTGCGTCGATAATGGATAAAGAGATAGGGTGTGATAAGTAAGCTGCAGACTATACCGGTAAACACGTGTGCCAGTACCGACCATTGCAGCCATACAGTATGCCCTGGAATTAAATACGTGATAATTCCTGTGAATGCGCACGCTAGAGTTAGTGCTGCTGTGATCGGAGTCAGTCTTTGTTCGTTGTGCAGCAAGTTTTTTGAATCAATCATTGTCACCTGTGCTGAGTGTCGGAAAACTCTCGAAAAGATAAACAAGAACCTGGCTGATCTGTTCTTTATTATTTGTTTCTTTATATAGGTCCACAAGCATAATGGCAGCCTGTAGGCGCAGTGCTGAATCGAGTTGTATATTTCGATAAAAAGACCAAAGCATATCTTCAATTATTGCTGTAACGCCAGACGATTTAATCGCCTTGAGGGCGGGGAGTAACCAGTTTTCAGGTAACGATTCCAGTCTTTTGGAAAGAGTGGTTTTGGCAACTATTGCGTTACTGGTAGCGGCTTTAATTAACAATCTGATTTTTGTGTCCGAGTCTATTTGAGAGTCCGTCAGTAAAGATTTGACCATTCTATGAGTTGCCAGGTTGTGCTTGAGATCGGTGCCCTTCCCCTTGATGTTTGCCGGTGAGTCTTGGTGCCGTTGTAGGTAGCAATCAATGGCTTGCAGACGTATTTTTGTCGAAGGGTTTGACCAGAGTGACCGTTGAGCTACGGGAGGAAAAAAATTCTCTTTAGTACATATTGTTAGTAGTGCTGACAACTGTGATTCATTCTGTGTTTGGGTTAGTAGTGAAGCAAATAGTATGGATGCTCGTTTTTTTGGTAATTGTTGTAATAGGTCCAGAACGATAAGAGATGTACTGGTTTGATGGTATAAAGTGCTTACTAGTTTTTGAGAAAAACTATAGTGGTTGTTGGCGAGGCGATTGACTGTGATTCGGATGGATGCAGGCGACTGCTTTAGCAAAAGTGTTTCGAATTGATTTCGGCTACTTGCGGTATTTAATGTGGCTAATGCAATCAGCGCTTCTGAATGTATTGATCGGTCATTTTCGATTTGGTTTATGTTTAGTATATTAAGTATGTTTGATTCAAACTGTTGAGATTTTGTTGAAGCAATAGCCCGAAGGGCCGCGGGTGTTACTGTTTTAAATTGCTGGGTTTTAAGATTAATCGATAGCTGTTTTTCTAAAAGCTTATCCAGTGTGTTAATCAGTTTAGACTGGGGAAATACAATACCGTCGGGTGTCGATAGTAGGTAGTTTAGCGTGTCGTAAAGGCGGGTCCACTCAGGAGCGGTGCGAGGGGTACTCTTTTCTTCGAAAAAGAATTGATCAAATAATATATGTAGCTCAGGGTCGTTTAGTCTGGACAGGGCTGTCAGGCTTGAGGCAACAACCGGGGCTGTTGAGTCTGGATTAGTGGCCTGTTGTCGTATTAGTGCTAGTGCTTTTGTATCGCGGATTAAGCCTAGCGCATGAATCGCAGCAACCTTTACCTGGTGGTCATGGGTTTGTTTGGTTAGACTTATTAGTGGCAATATGGCGCGTTTGTTTTCAGCGGCAGCTAGTGCGCCGGCTGCGCAAATAGCTGCTTGGGGTGAGCCTGATTCCAGTAATTTTATTAAAGGGGAAATGGCAAGTTTCTTACGGTGAGTAACGGCTTCCTCTTCATTAAAGAAGAAGCGAAAGGCTTCTGCTACAGAGCACTGAACCTTAATATCTTCATCAAAAAGTCGCGGAATCAACCAGGCCATGCTGGCTTCTAGTTCATCCTTCTTAATTTGTTCGACAGCCCTGCGCCTGATGCTGTTGTCTTTATCCGCTAGGGCCTGTTTCATTAATGCTAGATAAAGAGAGACCGGTAGGATTTTTTGGTTTCGATCCCTATGGCGAGCAATATATTCGAAGATGTTTCTTCTTGTAGTTGGTGATGCCTGTTGCCATAGATGCAGTATGTCACCCTGATTATCTTGTGTGAATGATGTGTTTATTAGCAACTTAGCCAGAAGTGTTGATGTTTTGTCGTTGAAGTTTGGCAATAAATAATCAAAGTGCGAATTTGTAATGTGTTGATAAGTTTTTGGCTTAAGGCTGTTCGATTTTCTGTCGACAATATAATATTGGTTGGCATCAATGTTACTGAATGTCGTTTTCGATCCGTCGCGCCAGTGGATAATAAGCTCATTAATTTGTCTTGCGTGACCGAGGCCGATATGTACCCGGCCATCACTTTGTGACAAAAAGGCTTGTTGCGATTGCAGGGTACGGTAAATTGTTTGTGTGTCAGTTCTGGCAGTTAATTGCGCATCATATATTTCGGCTTCATTGAAGGTCGCCAGAAGATCAATACCTATCCAGTTACCCGTCGGCGATATGTTTTTAAAAACCTGTAATACATCGTTGTTATTGCTAACAACCATTTCTAATTGGCCGTCGTTATTTAGGTCTACACTGATCGCTCCTCTAGAAGAATGGGGGTGCAGTAGATCAATGGTGGGCTTGTGGCTATTAAAGTTACCGTTGCCGTTATTAATAAATAGGCTGTTGGTTTGTGCTTGGGGCACGAAATGTGAGTCAATGTCAGGTAGAGCGTTGCCATTAGCAATATAGAGATCAAGAAAGCCATCGTTATTAAAGTCGGCTGCGGTAGATGCCCAGCCTGAATATGCCAACAGCTGTGCTTGTGCTAGGCCTCTTTCCCAAGCTTGGTCGGTATAGCTCTTCTGGCTTGTGGCCGAGGCTGATGTTTGTGCTAATAAAACGGGAGGGTGGCCCATCCCCCTGCTCATAAAAAACTCTTGTTGGGCGTCATTGTCAAAGTCATTGATTGATACATCGTGGGCCCCGGCAATTTCAAAAGCGGCGTAGCTATCTCCTCCCCGAGAAAAGCCCTTGCCATTTTCGTTGATAAATAACTGGTTTGGTGTGTTGTGATCGTTTATTACTAAAAGGTCTGGCCAGCTATCCCTGTTGATATCAATCCATTTCGCGCCCAAGCTTCGCCCTAAAGAATTGCTTACCCCCATTGCGTTAGCGGTTTCCTTAAAACGAAAACCCCCCATATTAAGGTACAGGTGATTGGCCTCAGGGTCATACAATGTTTGATCAAAGGCAGCATTATTTGTAGTGTAAAAGCCGCTAGTGCGTTCAAAGGTACGAGCATCTTTTTTAAATAAGATATAGCCACTGATATAAATGTCTATCAGGCCGTCGCCATTAAAATCTGACAAGCTGGCCCCTGTGCTCCAGTGATTATTAGCAATGCCGGATTCTTCAGTGACATCACTAAAACTCAGACCACCATTATTTTTGTAGACCTGATTTTTACCAATACCTGTGACGATTAAGTCGGTAAAGCCATCGTTATTGAGGTCGGCTACAGCACAGCCCATACCCGATATGGCGCTTTGTAGTCCGGTTGCCTCGGTCACATCTTCAAAATGGTGGCCCTGTTTATTGAGTAGTAAGCGGTTGCCCTGAGTTTTGTGCCACCAAGATTTTTTGCCGTAATGACGGGTATGGCTACTGCCGCCAACAAAAAATAAGTCTATCCAGCCGTCTTTGTTCGCATCAATAGCGCAAATCCCGCTACCCAATGTCTCCGTGAGTGCCGACAAGTGTTTGGATGTTTGCCGGTGATTGGCGGTAAGTTGCCAGTTGAGGCTGTCATCTTGAAATGATACAGCCCTGGCTGTGATCTTTTGTTGGGGGGCTGTCGGTATTTGAGCTGGCAATGAGGAAGTTGGTGCTGGCTGGTAATAGAGAATGGCCATGAACACTATAGCGCTGATAGCGACAAAGCTAGGAACGAGAGGGCTGAGGGAGCGCAAGACCATACCAGTAATGCTTTGTGTTATTGAGTGTGACGAATTTCTTTGTGAAATAGAGTCGACAGAGTTTATTGTTGTTTCATAGGGCATTTGGGGCTCAGGCGACCCAAATCTATTATCTTGATGCTTTGAGATTATAAGGGAGATTGTCAGCTGGGAGAATAACTGTTTAGTTCCTTTTATTGTTTTCATTGGAATGGGTGAGGGGTGCTGGTTGGTTATCTTGTGTCGATAAGCCCGATAAAAAATAAAAGAATAACAAGTTGGTTCGACAGCTTTTTGTAAAAGCCTTAATTTATCAGCAGGTTATGGGTGATTTTATTGTGTTGGTTTTTATCTTGAATTGTTACATTCATCGAGCAATGATTTATCACCGATTAATTATGAAAATTTAGGAAATTAATGTGTCCGGTTTTGTTGACCAGAACACCCAAAGTTAAATAGAGTAACAAGAATAATTTAGGGCTAAGGGAGTTAAAGGGAAGATTTGTCATGCAATTTCTAAAGTTTTTTTTTGTACCAGCCTTGCTGTTATCGTCCAATACCTTCGCCCTGGCTCTAGTAAATGGCGACTTTTCTTCAGATTTGTCGGGTTGGAATAATGCTGGCGCCACCGATGCCACAGTTAATGCCGGGGTTGCTGAGCTTTCCACTCAGGTAGGTGATGGCATCAACCCTTATAGCTCAGTTTTGGTTCAGGGTGATGATGGTTCCTTTACCTTTGGCAGCCCAGTTGTGTTGGGGGCGGATATAGAAACCCTGATATTCGATATTCGTTTTGATCAATTTGATGACTCGCTCGAAGCGGGGTTTTCTTCCTTTGATGATAGTTTGACGGTTGCGCTCTACGATGAACTAGATTTTTCAGGCAGCAGTGATTTGATTTTTAGCTCTGGCAGTGATTTTTCTGCAGAGTCTATTTGGCAGACTGTTGAGCTGGATGTCACTGCGTTGGCTGGCCATACCTTGGCGCTATCCTTTGAGTTGTTTGATGAATCCAATGGTTTTGACTCAACTTTTTACTTGGATAATATTAATTTTCTGGCAGCAGAGCCTCCACCAGAACCGCCTGTGTCGGTCTCTGAGCCTTCATCATTAATGCTACTGCTAATAGGTATAGTGGGGATGTTTGCTCGTAGGCGCCATTTTAAAAAATAGGAATGGAATATATTCAGGGTAAGCCAAAGGCCCGGAAAATGGATTTTTGCTTTGCCTCTTCCAGTCTAGCTAGTTATTAAATCGTCAACGGCCCCCTTAGGCTTCTGTTTGACGGCTTTTTTGTGCAGTTTTTTTGTTACAGCAATTGAAGGATTTAGGGATGCGGCTCTCCTCATTACTCGCCTATAGGTTTTCGTACAATTTTTTTGCGGCGTTTTTTGCGTATTTTTTTTTCGTGCTTGCGGCGATTGAGCCTCAATCCGCCTGGGCGGCAGAGTGGGTTGATGTTTCTGATCAGTACCAAATTAGCCTCGGGCAACCGGTTAGAAGCCGTCGTTCACCTGATGCCAGCGTTACTGTATCGCTGATAAATAACAGTAATGATATGGTTGGTGATCTACGGATGGTTATTTCTGGGCTGCAGCCAGAAACCGTTTCAATTCAGGGTGGAACGACAGTTAATTTACCGTCGTTGATTGCTATAGATGGCAGTAGTGCAGTTGTAGTCACTGTTATTGGTGGCGGTTCCATCAGCTTTGGCTTTGATGTGTCAGTTCAGCAATATCAGCTTGCCGATGAGCCAGATCTTGATGGCGATGGCACTCCTGACTCAGAAGATGATGACCGCGATGGCGATGGTGTTGCCAATGGCGAGGATATTTTTCCGAATGATGGCAGTGAATCCGCTGACCTAGATGGTGATGGTTTAGGTGACAATACCGACCCTGACCGTGATGGCGATGGCGTTGAAAATGCTGATGACCCCTTTCCAGAAGACCCAACTAAATTTATTGTTACCACAATAAAAATTAGCTCTCCCGCGTCTTTGGTTACAATCGGTGCAAGCCCAGTAACAGTTACGGGTGAAATTAGTGTGGAAAATGCAGCGCTGACCATTAATGGTTCACCTGTAAACTATACCGACGGTAAGTTTGAAGCCAGTGTCAGCTTACAAGAGGGGCACAATAGTATTGTTGCCAGTATTGTTGCAACGGATGGGCAGCAAGCCACCGACTCCATTTCGGTATCTCTGGATTTAACGCCACCCTATATCACTGTTGAATCCCATCAAGATGGCCAGGATGTTTATAGCGATAGCATCACGGTTACAGGCCTTATCAACGATATCGTTCGCGGTACCATTGAGGACGAGCAAGCAAATGTCTCGGTCAATGGTTTGGCGGCATCAATTGCTAATCGCAGCTACTCAGTTAGCAATATCCCACTAGCCGAAGGGCTTAATACCATTACCGTTGCTGCCAGTGATCAGGTTGGCAATGCCAGTCAATTAACCTTTCAGCTTAATTACATACCTCCTAGTGGCAAGCGTCTGGAAATGGTAGCGGGAGACGCCCAGTCAGCCACGATTGGTTTTGAGTTACCCCAGCCCTTAGTCGTTAAAGTCTTAGATGATAATTTACAGCCTTTAGTCGATACCGCGGTTGTCTTCCGGGTGACTAAAGGCTCTGGCGCCGTTGCTATTGAAAGTGACGGTGAGGCTAGAGCGGTTGTTGTTACAACAGGTGCTGATGGCGTTGCCGGCACCCGTTATCGAGTGGGTACCCGCGTAGGGGTTTCCAATCACTCGGTGGTGGCGAAGGTCGTGGGTTATGACGATGAAGTGATTTTTTATGCCTCAGCAACAGGGAAAATAGGCAACAAGCTCAGTGTTAATTCGGGCAATAACCAGCGTGGGGCAGTAGGGCAAATTCTGCCGGCGCCGCTAGTAGTCTCAGTGACAGATGACGGTGCTAATGTTGTCGCCGGTGCCAGAGTTACATTTGATGTCACCAAAGGTGCGGGCCATTTTCAAAATGACGAGTCATCTTATGAGGTGCAAACCGATAGTGATGGCCGAGCGACGGCGCAATATACCCTGGGTCAGTTGGAAGGCGTAGATGCACAAAGAATAACTGCGACGCTAGTGGATGCACCAGAAGGGCAAACTTTGACGGCGGGCTTTACCGCGACAGCTTTTGTGCCTGCCGATCCTGGGTTAACGGCAATTACAGGTATTGTTCTGGATAATCAGGATGGGCCAATTCCCGGGGTAACCATCAGGGTTGAGGGCAGTACCCGTACAGCGGTAGCTGATGAAGAAGGGCAATTCATTATTACTGAAGCCCCGGTAGGGCCTGTACACCTCATTGCCGATGGATCAACCGCATCAATAGAGGGCGAGTTTCCCTCGCTAAGTTATAACATTGTGACTGTTGCCGGGGTCGAGAACCCATTAACTTCACCGATTTATATGGTGAAGTTAAATACAGAGCATTCGGTATTGGCTGGCCGGCAAGATGTTGTCTTAGAGTTGGATAAATTTCCCGGATTTAAATTAGAAATCACCAAAGACTCTGTCACTTTCCCCGATGGTTCAAGGGAAGGTTTAATTTCGGTCACGCCCGTTAATGCCTCAAAAGTGCCCATGCCACCACCTAACGGTATGCAGCCACAATTTATTGTCACCATTCAGCCAACGGGAACAAAGTTTGATCCACCGGCCAAATTAACCCTGCCCAATGTGGATGGTCATGCACCGGGTACACAAACTGAAATGTATTCCTTTGATCATGATTTGGAAGAGTTTGTATCGATTGGTTTGGGTACGGTGAGTGAGGATGGCTCGTTGATAAGTTCTAACCCAGGGGTTGGGGTGATTAAGGCGGGTTGGCACTGTGGGAGTGTACCTGGTGGGACTGGGTGTGCACATGTGTGTGGAGCATGCGGAAAGTGCAGTGATGATGGCAGTTGTAATTGTTCGCGTTTAGATTTTAGTTTTAAAATTCAATACAATAAAGACGTTAATGATAATGAATATTTGTTAGCGCAACCTAAGATAGGCACTAAAGAAATGGGGAGGGAGTTTGTACAAAATTTTAGTTTGCGAATTGAGGGGCCTGATGCAAGCCTTGTAGAACCCGATCAATTCAAATGGTCACTGAGTAAGATTGTTGGAATAGCTACTTTTGATGGTGACACTAGCACCACGGGGCTAAGTGCATCGGTCAGGTTTGTGACGACGGCCCAGGAAAAATATACCAAAGGAGGGGGGGGGACAGGCGCTAGTGACCCACTGGGATATAAAGTGGTTGTTAAATATTGTGAGAAAAAACCTATTCCCAAAATTTTAACTCAAGACGCCAAAAACATAATTAGGCAAGAATATCTTAACCACGGACTTCCGGTGCCGACAAGGAAGGCACTTGTGGCGGGGAGAAGTCGTACTGCTTATGGATATACTATTGATCCGGGAGCCCCGGATCTATTGAGTGACATCGGGATTAAATATACGGAGCTAATGAAAAAATTAGCAGAGGCTCCTAATATAATAGATGGCAATTCGTATCCGATAAGGCATAGTAATGCGTGGAGGAATCCTGAAAAAAATGAGAGCTTATCCAAAGCGATATTTAGTGTTCATCAATTCGCAGGAGCTTGGGATATTGTACCCACTAATATCTCAATACTTATTGGAAATGGTTTCACGAAAAAAGCCATATGGGAAACGCTAGAGGAAGCCGTTAGAGTCGCAATGACAGCTTCGAAAAGCAAGCCTAAGAATTCAACTCCCTATGTCCAGTGTGACATGGAGGGTAATAAAGTCCCATGTGAAAACGCAAACCATATTCATGGTGCATGGTATAACAGTTCTACAGTTAAAAGTAATGCGAAGAATTTCGGAGATGTTTACTGGCTAAATAGCCTGTTATATTCAGAATAATGTTCGCAAAGGTGGTTGCAGTATTCCCTGTTGCTATGAAAATGAAAACGACTTTAACCCTATTATTAATTGTATTTTATTCTGTGATGACCATATGTTTACGACGAAACGAAGGATTCTATATTGATGGATAATAAATATATCTTGCAAAAACCCTTTTTTTTGTTTTTCTTTGGTTTGTTTTTCAGTGGGAATTTATTTGCTGAGTTAAATGATTCATGTGTAGTGAATATTTTGAATCGCTCTGTGCAGGTCTCTTCCGACGGCAATTGGTCAATGCCTAACGTTCCCGCAAACCAAGGCCGCATAAGAGCGCGCGCAACCTGCACCACCGAAGACGGGAAAACAGTCTCCGGCCAAAGCGACTACTTTAGCGTCGTCACCAATGGCATTGTCGATTCCGGTGCTATTGTTTTCGAAGGCCTGGATCCTATCCCAGCTGAAATTAACTATTCCTCTACTGATACTGTCCAGTTGAGCGTGATCGGTGGCACTTATCAGCTGGCGGTTACCGCCGTCTATTCCGATGCAAGCACAAAAGATGTCACTGCTGTAGATAATGGCACTAATTATAGTTCTACAAATGCTGCTGTTGCTTCCGTTGATAGCAATGGCATTGTCACTGCTATAGGCAATGGCTTTGCCCTGATTAATGCTCGTAAAGATGGTGCCTTGGCATCCCGTGGCGTGCAGGTGAATACCAGCGGAGACCTGGATGGAGACGGTATTCCTGATGACTATGAAAATGAAAACGGTCTTAATCCCAATGACCCCGTAGATGCTTTTGAAGATATCGATAAAGATGGGCTTAGCGCACTAGAAGAATATAACGAAGGCACTAATGTCAATCTTGCGGACACTGATGGCGATACCATCAAAGATGGCGAGGAAGTGGTAGCTGGCGAAGACGGTTTTATTACTAACGCATTATTGGCCGACTCAGATGGTGATGGTTTGAGTGATGCGCTTGAGATTGTTGTAGGCTCTGACCCCTCGATGCAATCTGATGCTAATTTTAACGATGCGCTGGTTGATTTTAATGTCACGCCTAGTTCAATAGGGTTGACTTTTAACTCGATCGACAATGAATCCAGTGCGCAGTTGAGAGTAACGGGTGTATTACTCGATGATACAGAGATTGATCTTACCGGTACTGATCTTGGTACGGCCTACAGTTCCAGTGATTTGTCTGTCGCCAGTTTTGGTACTACCGCAGGTGAGGTTTTTGCCGGCCAAGTAGGTAGTGCGATTATCACTGTCAGTTTTAATGATTTTCAGGCGCAGGTTAATGTCGAGGTGGCTGGTTTTGATCCAGTCGCTTTATCAACATTGTCGATTCCGGGTTATGCCAATAATGTTGATATTGCGGGTGATTATGCCTTTGTCGCAGCGGGCAGTGAAGGTTTACAAGTAGTCGATGTCAGTGATCGCACCAATCCCTCGGTGGTCGCTAGCCTGGATACAGATGGTGTGGCTATTGATATCAGGATCATGGGCAATAACGCTTATATTGCCGATGGAGAGTCTGGGCTTGTGATTGTTGATATAAGCGATCCGCTTAATCCTCAGTTACTGTCTACTTTGGCAACTTCAGGTGTCGCGCAGGATGTAGCCGTTGAAGGGGCTTATGTGTATTTGGCATTAGGTCGTGGCGGTTTTGAAATTGTCGATATCTTTAACCCATTAAAACCTTTCTCCAAAACCATAATGGGGGGCTTGGGCTCTGTACAGGCTGTTAGTGTTGATGGCGATACGGCGGTTATTTTGCTTACCAGCTCTCTGCATGTTATTGATATTAGTGATCGATTCGACCCCATTAAACTGGGGGGTGTGGATCTCTACGATACTAAAGATGTTGAGCTAAAAGATGGCTATGCCTATGTGGCTGCTGATTTCAGTGGCTACAGGGTAGTCAGTATTGCTGACCCTATGTCGCCACAATTTGTGGGTGGTGATGCATCAATTAGTCCTCGTGATGTGGCGCTTGCTACTGGCTTTGCATTCTTTGCCGATCATCTTTTTATCAATGCCCTGCCATATGTGAATATTTTTGAACCGGAGAACCCAGTATTTCAGGGCCTTATAAACCTTGCTCCTTCGTCGCGTTATGCTGGCACAGGTATAGCAGTTGATAGCGGCTACGCTTATGTCACCAAAGAAATTGATAACGTCGTTACGGATTATGGCTCTCTGGGTAATACCAATTTGTTTATTGCTCAGTATCGTAACCAGTTTAATACTGGCGGGGCGGCTCCAGTGGTGGATATCCGTTCTCCTGATGTGTCTGAGTTTGCTGTCGAAGGTAGCAAGGTTTTTGTTGATGCCGATGTGGTTGATGATATCGCTGTCGTGGCGGTGAGTTTTTTAGTTAACGATGAAGTTGTAGCCACTGACACCACCGAACCCTATCAGTTATTTCTTGATGTGCCTTCGGGCTTTGACCAAATGTCGATTGAGATTAGGGCGGTTGGTTTGGGTAACAATGTAGGAGTCGCTCAAAGAGTATTAACTGTAAAAGCGGATGCGGACCGTGATGGGCTTTCTGATGAAGATGAGATTGGAATATACGGTACCGATATTGATGATGCTGATTCCGATGATGATGGCATTGATGACTTCGAAGAAGTATCTCGAGGTTTAAACCCTCTATCGAAGGACTCAGATGGTGATGGCTTCGAAGATAACTTTGAGCTTGATCAAGGTACCGACCCATTAAATCCAGATGTAACGCCGCCGGTGTTTGTATCGGCTACACCCGAAAATACTGCGATAGATATTGCTGAAAACAGCACAATCCTGATTCGGTTTTCTGAAAAGCTACAGGTCAATTCAGTGGCTAATGATGGTCTCATGTTGACGCAGGACACTGTCCCAGTAGCAGGTAGCTGGCAGTTAGTTTCGGACAATACTGAGTTAATGTTTACCCCAGAGCAATTGCTGGAGGATTATGCTGAGTATGCTTTGACTGTGCAGGGAGTAAGGGACGAGGCTGGAAATATATGGGTAGGGTCGTATGTTAGCCGTTTTACCGTTGGTAATACCTATGATGTAACGCCTCCGCAAATTGTCAGTGCAAACCCTGCTTTCGCTGCGACCAATGTGGCGATAAATACGCTGATTAGGTTGGAATTGAGTGAGCCGATTATCCCGGCATCCGTTTCAGAAGATAGCTTTTATATGAATGATCAAGTGGCTGGAGGTCGGGTTTCGGGGTCTATAACTTTGAGCGCTAATAATCGCGTTATCGAATTTATTCCTGATAATGTATTGGCGGTAGGGCGTAATTATGGGTTAGTCGTTACATCTGAAATAACCGATTTGTTTGGTAACAGTATTGATGATTACTACTTTACTTTTGAAACTTCGTTCGACGTGGATTTGCTTGGGCCTGTTATTGTTAATACCAGTATTGACCAGTTTTCGGCAAGCTCAACGGCCTATCCCATTAATAGCTATATCGCTATTGAGTTCAATGAGATGGTTAGTAGCATTTCATTACTGGGTGTCAGCTTGCTTGATGATTCTGGGAATCAAGTTGCTATCAGTCGTAAGCTTAGTGCAAATCACAGAGCAATCATCTTAGCCCCTAAGTTAAATTTGTCATCCGATAGTTTTTATACCGTGCTTATTGATGGCATTGAGGACTTAAGTGGTAACCTGATTCAATCATCGGAGGAGCTTAGTTTTACTACAGGTGCAGAGGTAGATGTGACCTCTCCACAATTAGTGGCCCGTAGTCCGTTGGATAATACCCAAAACGTTCCTCAGAATGCAGTGATTCAGTTCCAGTTTGATGAACCCGTTGATTTGGGGGGGCAGGATTATAGTATCGCTGTTTACAATTATACAGGCTCTAGTCATCCCGCAGGAGTTATTACTCAAAGTGAGGATGGACGAACTATTACGTTTACTCCTGATCAGCCGTTACAAGTAGGATCTGGATATGAAGTTTTTTTTGGCGGCGTTACTGACTACGTGGGTAATTATGCAGTGGCGCAGTATGGCAGGTTTACTGTTGGTAATAGTGAAGATCATACAGCGCCTATAGGTAGTCTAAATATCACCGATGGCGCTGAAGAATTACCCGTTAATGCACGCATTGTATTGCAGCTGGATTCATCGGTTAATACGGTGTGCGTTAATGATTCTACGGTACAGTTAAGCGCGAATGACCAGCAGATTACCGCTTCTGTATCGTTGGGTAGTGATCAACGAACGGCGATTGTTACACCCGATAATGTATTGTCTGCCGATACGGTTTATACCGTTAGTATCGATGGCCTATGTGATCTAGGTGGGAATAGTTTATCGGGCTATAGTAGTAGCTTTACGACGTCTGTTTCTGATGTCTCAGATACGACAAATCCGACAGTAACGATTCTGCCGGCCTACAGTGCCACGGCTGTGGATGTTACGAGCGCGATTACGTTTAGCTTTAGTGAGCCCATAGACCCAACAACAATTGAGGGTGGTATATCGATAACGGTTCCGACGTTCGGTGGTTCTGTGGCGGGTAGTTTCGCGATTGATGAGGCTTCGCAAGTAGTGACATTTACGCCTTCGGGAACTCTTCCGAGTAATGTGCAAATTAATATTGATGCCCGTAATGTGCAAGACCTTGCCGGTAATTATATATCCAGTGGTTACAATAGTTTTTTTACCACGGGATCGGATGTTAATGATGTACCTCCGGTAGTGGAAATGATTAGCCCAGTTAATAACTCGATGGATATGGGTTTGTACACCCCGGTGGTAATGACCTTTTCCGAACCAATCGACCCGGCGACAATTAGTAGTGCAAATTTTGTATTTTACACCAATGGCGATGTGATCCGCCCTCAAGTGGAACGTTCGGGTGATAACCGTACGGTGACGTTGAATGCCTTGTTGCCTGAAGCCAGTTTGGTTTGGGTGGTAGTATCGAGTGCGGTCACTGATTTGTCTGGTAATAGCTTGCCCGGTGGTTCTTACATTAGCAACTTTACAACGGGGTTAAGTAGTGGGGTGGCAAGGACGGAAGTGCTTGTCCAATATCCGGCGAACGGTAGTTATGATGTGTCGAGTGATCGCAGTGTGATTTTATATGCAAGCAGGCCGTTGGATCAGAGTTCGATAGCCGAGGCCTTGTATGTTTCTCAAGACGGTGTTTTGGTTGATGGCTCGCTGGAATTCATTGGCGATGAGGCTGTTAAGTTTACACCAGATCAGCCTTGGGCAAGTGATGCGCTGATACAGGTCTTTCTGGAAAGTACGGCGCTCGATGCATCAAGTAATGCGGTGGTGGCTTATCAGGGGCAGTTTGTCGTAGCCGACGAAGTGGCTGATGTTAGCCCTGAGATTATAGCCGTGTCAGTTTCTGGCACGATTTCTTCACTAAACCCACGGCTCGAGGTGTTGTTTAACAAGCCTATCGATTCGCTGTCTTTGAATGATGATTTTGATGTTCTGTATATACTCAGTGAAGATGGGAGCTGTTGGTGTGACATGGTAGACGGTGCTTTTGTTTGGAGTGATGACAGCATGGTATTGCGCTTTGAGCCCGATAATGCTTTGGATGCTGGCAGGGTGTACGGGCTGGATATCGGTAGATCCCGGAATAATTTTGGCTTACGAGACTTGGAAGGTAATCTCTTAGCTAGTGGCGTCTGGAGGGTTTTCGATATAAGCGCAGATGCTGCCAATGACAGTGTGGCCCCTGAAGTCGCTCAGATGCTGCCACCTGGCGGTTCGACTAATGTTGTTAGGAATGCATTAACTAAAATTCAGTTTACTGAAGCGATGAGTGAAGTCAGTATAACTCAGCAGATGTCAGCAACTGATCGTTCGGTGATGTATAGCAGCGAAACGCAGGCAGTGACGATTCAGCATCATATCCCGTTACCAGCAGATACGTTGATCACCCAATTGGTAGAAGGGGTAACGGATGTATCGGGCAATGTTGTCATTCCGTATAGTGCAAGCTATGAAACTGGCTCAGGTATTGATGTTGTCGGCCCAAGGGTTGTGTTTGGCGATCCTTACCAATACGCAACTGATGTTCCAATAAATGGCGTGATGCGTATTGAATTTGATGAAGCTATTAATCCGTTGAGTCTGAATAGTACTTCCGTGTATCTCCGTGATGACATTAGCTATGAATATGTTGATGGAATATTTAGTCTAGATCCCGATGGCCGTACAGTTTCATTTATGCCAACCGTTGCCTTACCTGTTGGTCGACACCTCCAGTTGTACTATTTTGGTATAGAGGATGTAACGGGTAATAGGGTGGGCTGTAATTATGGCTGTTCTATAAACTTTACCACGTCGTTTGAGGCTGATACGCAATCGCCTGCTATTGAGCGAATTAATATTACGGATGGTCAGTCAGGATTGCCGCTTAATGTGCATCTCAGAGTGCACTTTGATGAAGCAATTAGCCTAACGACTGCGTCTAATATTGTTGTCATAGGCCCATTGGGTGAAGAGGTATCTACGAGCCTTGAGTTTAGTGGTGATTACAAGATGCTGACGTTTATTCCTGATGTTCTACTGGATGCTACTGAAACTTATATCTTTGAGGTGAGTGGCATTGAGGATTTAAGTGGTAACCTGATTCAATCATCGGAGACGCGTAGCTTTACTACTGGTGAAGAGGTAGATGTGACCTCGCCCCAGTTGGTGTCTCAGAGCCCGATGTTTGGTGATGAAAGCGTTCCTCAGAATGTAGTGATTCAGCTCCAGTTTGACGAGGCCATTGATTTGGGAAGTGGGCAGGGTGCTGTCATTTTCTTGGAGAATTATTCAGACTGGAACCAACAACCCACGGGTGTTATTACTCAGAGTGAGGATGGACGAACCATTACGTTTATTCCTGATCAGCCTTTACAAGCAGGAAATGGATATCAAACTTATTTTGGCTACGGCTATACTGATTACGCGGGTAATAATGTATGGGGGTCGTCTTATAGAAACTTTACTGTTGAAAATTAATTTCATACTCAATGTTTAAGTAAGAGAATTTATGGCGTCTAAAAGCAGTATTGTTCTTTTGTTGGGCCTGTTTGGTTTCGTGGCTTGGTTGTATTTAGATCGTAAAGAAGAGGTTGTTTTATTGGGTAATATTGATAGGTCTATCCCAAAGGAAATTGCTATTGTCAATAAGACGGAAACACGCTTGCCTTCAGCTACATTTCGTGAAAATAAAAGCTCTCCCTCGTTGGAGCATAATAATTTTATTTCTAAAAAAGAGCGTCAGGGTTTGAAAGCTCAAGAAGAAATGATGCGTGATGAAATTGAACCACTTTTACTTCAGCTTAATGCCGATCTTTCTGATGTTGATAATAGAGCGGTTATTAAAAAAGAGTTTAAAGCCATTACTGATAAGAATGAGGAAATTGTTTTGCGATTAGCATTGGATGCAATCGCGAGGGAAAATTTGGCAGAAGGGGAGTGAGGTTTTTTTGTTTTCTTTTAATGTTTCCTTTTCTGGCCAGTGCTGCTGATACAAGTAACATGCTGGAAATTCCTACCGCTATAAAATACCGTGATTTCCTTCTCGGTTCCTGGAAGGCAGAAAATCCAACTCTAACAATTTTCGTGGATCCTTTCTGTCCCTATTGCTTAAAATCACTCGATCGTAAATATCAGTTTGCTAATTACAATACTTTCTTATTTTGGGCGCCAATTTTAGGTGATAGAAGTATCAGCCGAGTCAATGAAATTTTTGCTTGCAAAAATGTGGTGGGCGATCGAGTGATTGAATCAGTTATTAAACGATTATCACCGCAGTGTGAACAGCCTACTGATAAAGAGGCTGTCGCCGCTAACATGGATATGCTTAATCAATACAACCCCAATACAGTACCTGCGTATTATTTAGGTGGCAGAAGGGTTTCTCTAGCGCAGCTTGATTTGGCAGTGGAAAGTGGTTCTGTGCTTGGTCGCCAGCAGTTTAAAATTAATTGGCAGCGATATGAAGAAATGTCGGTTTCAGATGTGAATGCTTCGGCTAAACCTATGGGGCTACTGGTTCCTTCTGCGGTGAAGTTAAGCTTGGCGCTTGTTAAGCAACTTGAAAATGATAAGCTTTATCAGTGGTATGTTTTTATTGAAGATAAAGACTCGCCCTTGTTTGATCGCTTTTGTTCTGTCTCACAGTGTGACAAGCAATTGTATGTCAATCGTTATAGTGAGTTTATGTTACTCACAGCAATACCCATCAAATCCAGCCCCGTAGTAGTAAAAGATGGGGTGGTGTCGCTTCTGCCCTTGCGTAATTATTTGCAGGTAAATTTTAACAAATAGCAATATTTTTTGTCAGTCAGTTATGTTAGCAGTGAACTCAACCGGTGCAGGAATACGAACATTAAATTTATTGTAAACGCCGAATAAACCAGGTTTAACCATGGCTCGAGGTACCTTAAGGCTTTGTTATTTTAGCTAGATCAAGCAAACGATCAGTAATTGCCTGCATTGGTTTTCTCAGTCGCTCTGCTCCAATCTGCAGATACCCGTCAGTGACATCTGACCTATCTGTTTTGTGATTTACGAGCCGCTTTAGTGCATAGTGCGAGATGTCAAGTGACTCGGCGACGGTGGCAAATGTTCTACGCAAATCATGTAGAGTAAACTCTACACCGGAAGCTGCGCTGACATGGTTATACCATGCCCTCATGTCTTTCAATGGGCCCCCATCTTTATTGGGGAATACCAATGGCGAGTCAGTTTTCGCTTTAAAGCGTCTTTCAAAAATGCTTGATAAATAATCCGACATGGGGAGGGTATGGTCAGATCGGTTTTTCGTATCTAATGCTTTAAATGTTTTGTTAGCGAGACTAACGTGTTGCCACTCAAGTAGTTTCGCTTCAGTTTCGCGAAAACCCGATAGAATAAGAAACAAAAAGTAGTCCCTTGTTACCTAGTGAACAGGACTATTTTTTAATGGTTGAAGATTTAATACGGCATCAAACCAAGCTTCAAGTTGCTCTTCTCGAATATACTAAGTTTTGCGCTCGACCCTATTCCAGGATTTTTTAGCAGTGAGGGTTTTAGTTGGATTTTGCGTAATGAGCGGCTTTCCAGACTTGATCTCATATTCTTCCATTGCGTAATTGAAAAGTGCTCGAAGCACACGCATTGTGTTGTCTGCTCTCGCTTAAGAATTTGTATTTCTCTGTTATATTTGTTTTTGTTATGGAGTTGATGGGTTTGGCTTGCCAATCTTTCAGGCTTTCATTTAATACTCGCCTATAGTCCTCTATCGTTCACGGCTTGAGCTTTTTTTGATCAGTATTGTAATTATCGAATACTTCGGGAGCAGTCGTTTCTGCCTTTTTTCTAGCCTTGTCTTGAGCGACTTTATCAATACCTCTGGAGAAGTCTCCAATCAAGCCTTTGGCATCTTTTCTTGCTTACTCAATTGTTACACCAGGATAACGATCAATCTTCTTTCTTCGGCTTCTACCGTTGCCCCACCCTTCAACAAAGAAGGTTTTGGTTTTAGTAGAATAAAAAATATGCAGAAATAAATAGAAAAATAAGGAAAGTGTATTCTATATTTACAGAGCCATATTTATATATGGGAAGAGTCAAAGGGATAGGTCGTCACTAATTGTCATCGCTTGTAATCGGGTATGACTTTTACCGTGACTGGAATGGTGTGTTTTTTCTGGGTGTAATCCGGCCTTATTTTGGCAAAAAAATTCTCGCTTATTATATTTATGTCTACGCCACCGCCCTTGGGTGATAGGGATGCATGAAGTGTCCACGATTTTCACATAGTTTATCTTGCTATTCTGTATAGCAGGATGCAGTGTAGACAACCATTCTGCCCACATATCTATACAGCTTGATATAAACAAAAGGTCGGTACAAATAATGATCAGATGCAACCTTTCCCGCTATATGGGTGCGCAAAAGATGAATATTTCTGATGTCGCTCGCCAAAGTGGTCTGAATCGAAGCACGATTTCACTGCTTTATCATGAAAAGGCAACGCGAGTAGACCTTGATGTCTTGGAAAAGCTCTGCAAGATATTTAATTGCGGTGTCGGAGAGATGCTGGAGATCAATGAAGGGGAGCAGGGGTAAATGGATAAACTCTGGAAACAGATCACCCCTTCAGGCTATACCTGGGAAAGTGAGGCGTTAGAATTCGCCAAACACGCTTTACCCGATCATGATCCATACCGAGCCTGGGCAAATTTTGAATTTATTGCTCTTGATGGTTCCATCAATGAAGTTGACCTGATGGTGCTAACTCCCAAAGGGTTATTTCTAATTGAAATCAAATCGCACCCTGGCGTTATGCGTGGCGATGCAGGCACCTGGATATGGGAGAACCCTACCGGTGGTCGAAAGGTTTTCGATAACCCGCGAATTCTAACAGATCGAAAGGCCAAGAAACTCGCTTCGCTGTTACAGGTGCAACCCTCAGTCAAACGTAGTAAAGAGCGGATACCATTTCTCACCGCACATGTTTTCCTTTCAGCAGAGAACTTGGTTAACAAGTTAGATGGGCCTGCTCGCCTGAATGTCTGTACCCGTAAGAACTTTCTCCATGATATTACGCACATGGATGAAAACTGGCGTCATCGAAAAATGAACACGCCCATTGCCAAAATGTTATCCCGCGCCATGGAAGAGGCAGGCATTACAGAATCTGTCCGTATGCGCAGGGTAGGGCTTTATGAGTTAAAAGAACTGCTGGATGAGGCTGATCACTTTCAGGAGTGGTATGCCGTTCATACGGATTTAGGGATAGAGCGTAAGGTGCGTATTTATCTAACCTATGGCAAGCCAGATGTGGAGGCGCAACGATTACAGAAAGCGGCTCAGTTGGAGTTTCGTTTGCTAGAGGGGATCGAGCATCCAGGCATCCTCAAAGCGAAAGACTATCAAACTCACGATCACGGGCCTGCGCTAGTCTATGAATATGACGCCAGTGCTACGCGATTGGATCATTTCCTATTACAAAGCAACGAAGTTAAACGTCTTGATACCCTGCAATCGTTGAACCTGTTGAGACAAATAGCAGAAGCAGTGCAATATGCCCATGGTCAAAAACTCTATCATCGTGCTTTAAGCCCTCAGAGCATATTGGTAAAGCAGCTAGATGAAGATAAATACAGTATAAAGATAGCGAATTGGTCTACAGCTGAGCGAATCTACGAAACAGAAGCCCAGCAAATCAGCGCGTTCAGCCATCTGAGCAGGATGCTTCAGGAAGAGGCGAGTCCTTACGTTGCCCTTGAGGCGCATGCAAGCGGAGGTGCAGATGGTGTTCATATGGATGTTTTCTCCCTCGGTGCCATTGCCTACCATTTATTTACTGGTAAAAAACCTGCAGAAAATAACCTGGAACTACAAGATAAACTAGGGCGTGGTAATGGCCTGCAAATAACCGATGAAATAAATGGTGCCAGCGAGATGCTGCAATACATGGTGCAGTATGCCACGCATCCAGACACCAGTAGTCGCCTTGGTTCGGTAGATGAATTTATTACCTGCCTGGATGAAATTGAAGAAGAAATAACCCGCCCAGATACTCAACGCAATAGTGATCCAACAGAGGCGACTAAAGGCGATACTTTTGAAGGTGGCATAACCGTTAAAAAGCGGTTGGGTAAAGGTGCTTGCTCCGTCGTGTTTCTGGTCGATTACCAAGGTCAGGAGCGAGTTCTTAAAATCGCTTCTGACCAAACGCACAATCGACGGTTAATGCAAGAAGGTGAAACACTGGCCAAGTTCAGGCATCACGCCATCGTCGCTTACTACAAAACAATTGATATAGCGGGTCACACCTCATTGCTTATTGATTACACCAGTGAGGGTACTCTTGCTCAGCGTATTCGTAAATTTGGTGCTGTGCAGCTTGAGTTATTAGAGCGCTTTGGAGATGACCTGCTAAGCGCACTGGCACACGTTGAAGACAAATCTATCGTACACCGCGACTTAAAGCCTGAAAACATGGGGTTAACGTTGCAGGGTAGCCAGCTCCACCTCGTATTGTTTGATTTTTCACTTTCAAATGTAGGTTCCGATAATATTACTGCCGGTACAGGTGCCTACATGGACCCTTTTATTCGTGATGTTGGTAGACGCAGGTGGGATGATTTTGCAGAGCGTTTTTCTGCAGCCTTAACACTCTATGAAATGTCTGCCGGTGCATTGCCCGGTTGGGCCTCAAATGAAGGCTTACCACTACAAATTGAAGGCGAGTTAGATATAGATCGCACCATGTTTGATCCCACCATACGGGATCGAATGGTGGCTTTCTTTAAGAAAACACTCGTAAGAGATGTGCGTGAGCGTTTTGCCAATTCGGGCGATATGCTACGCGCATGGAGAGAAATCTTTCATGAAGCGCGCAAAGATTCACAGCATCCTACGGTACATGATAATGACAAAACCTGCCCAATCGCTGAAGCAACGCTAGATACCCAAATTGGTCTGTTGCAACTGACACCACAAGCACTGGATACCTTAAGTCGTCGCAACATCAATACGGTTGCTGATTTGATTAAGCTTAGCCGCAGCAGAGTGCGTGTCTGGACTGGCGTGGGAGTGAAAACCCGCACCGAATTATCGGATGTCATTGGTCAGCTGCAAAATGTACTTGCAGCTGATGAACAAGCCAAAGTATTGGAAGCAAGTAATACTGCTATCGTTAGTGTTGATCGTATCTTCACTCTCGTGATGCCAAAAGTTACCAAGGCAAGCGATCAAACAAAGCTACGCTTTCTCAATGAATATCTTGGTCGTTTAGATGAAAGTGCTCCTAAGGGAGCCCATAATGTGCATTGGCCAACAGCTGCCAAGCTCAGTGCTCATGTTGGTATTGAAACCTCAGAAGTGCGTGCGCTCACCAGCAAAGTACAAGCTCAATGGGGCAAAACAAAAGCAGTTACCGAACTGCGTGATGAAATCATCGAGCTGCTGGATGAAAATGGCGGTGTGATGACGGCTATTGAAATTGCCGATGCCGTGTTATTGCGCCGAGGCTCTGTACAAGATAGCCCATTACGAGAACGTTGGGCCCATGCAGTTGTTCGTGTTGCAGTTGAAACTGAACTTAGCAAACAAGCGCCCCGGTGGATGCTGCGCCGTTCTGGTAATCGCTTTTTGATTGCTGATGACCGCAGCGCCATGGGAGAAGAGTTAGCAGATTATGCCAATGATTTAGGTGAGCTTGCGGATGAATGTGCAGAGCAGCAGCCTCTGCTGTCACCCGTCAGGGCACTGGAAAAAATTCGCGCAGTTCCTTCCCCTGAATCTTTTGTGGGCTTGAGTAATCACCGATTATTGAGACTTGCCGCTGCCGCATCTCAAAGTGCAGCGTTATCCAGTCGTGCTGAGTTTTATCCACGGAATATGAATGGGGCTCTTGCTTTAGAGTTAGCGCAAGGTGCGCTCCTGGGTAGCAAAGCACTGAGTGTTGATGAAGTTAAATCGCGAGTGGCAGGCCGTTATCCTGCCGCAGAAATCCTACCTGGGCGCCCACAACTCGATAGTTTGGTTCAAGACCTGGATATCGGTTTTCAATGGGATGGCAGCCATCAATTCCCAATGGGAAGTAATAAAGGAAAAGGTGCCTATTGTTTGCCGAATGCAGGGTTAACGAACCTGGCCTCAACAAGTAAAACCCAGTATCACTTCACTAGCCATGGCGAGCTGGACACAACTAGCGTAAAAGAGATCAAAGCACTTAACCAGGAAATTAATGCAGCAGTAAATTCCGCTCGTTTCTTAGCGCTTACAGTAAGGCCGCGACAGTGGCAACAGGCGAAGGAAAAGCTTTGTCGAGAATACCCGCTAAAACATATCAGTTTTGATGAACTGTTGTTGCGCCACTTACATCAGCATTGTCAATCCATGCCCAAATCGCCGGACTGGAATGTAGTGCTTAAAGCCGACGCTGCGGAGCCAAACTCAAAAAACTGGCAAAATCTGCAGCGCCTAGTGCAACGGGTTTTACCCTTCATGGCAGATGAAATTAAAAATGCAGGCCAGCCCGTTTTATTGACTGAACCAGGGTTAATCGCCCGTTATGAGTTGGTCAATACCTGGCTGAGTGATTTACGCCAACACTTAATGAATGCCACTGAGGTGCATGGGCTGATTATGCTGATAGCGGCCGATGCGCAAAGTGCATCAGCCGTGATTGATGGTATCACGGTGCCCACAGGAGCAGGGAGTACAGAATTTGCGCGTATCTCTAGTGTTTGGTTGGAAAATGGTATTGATGGTTTGCAATCAGCGGATCAGCATCAAGGCGCTGTAGAATGACTCAACCGCTGATTCCCCAAAACCTCATTGATAGTATTTGCCTGGTTATTGAGCAATCTCGTGGTCGTCTTCTTCAGGTCGCTAATAGCAGCATGGTTCAAGCTTATTGGCAGATAGGTCAATTGATTGTTGAGCAAGAGCAGCAGGGCAAGGAGCGGGCGGAATATGGGAAGCAACAGCTCCAGTTATTGTCAAGCCAGCTAACAGCAGAGCTGGGTAGGGGCTTTAATACACGAAACTTACGTAATATGCGGGCTTTTTACCAGCGTTATCCAAAATGGAACGCAGTGCGTACCGAATTGAGCTGGACCCATTACCGAAGCCTTATCCGCATAGAAAACCCGAAAGCGAGGGATTGGTATACCCAAGAAGCGATAACGCAAAATTGGAGCGCCAGAGCCCTAGACCGGCAAATATCGGTACTGTATTACGAGCGGCTACTGTCCAGTAGTGACCGCCAGGGTGTAGAGCAGGAAGCACTAGAAAAAACACAGCCTCTAGCAAACAATCAAAACTACCTGCGTGACCCTTATATCTTGGATTTTCTTGACCTGCCATCACGGCGATTGCATGAAAATGATATCGAGCAGGGGATCATCAGCAACTTGCAAATCTTCTTATTAGAGCTGGGCAAAGGTTTTGCGTTTGTTGAGCGTCAGCAGCGTATCAGCACTGAAGATCAAGATTTCTATCTCGACCTTGTGTTCTATAATTTCAAGCTTAAGTGCTTTTTATTAATAGACCTAAAACTTGGCAAACTGAACCACCAAGATGTCGGTCAAATGGATACCTATGTGCGTATATACGACCAACACAAAAAAGGCAGTGATGATAATCCGACCATAGGTTTGATTCTTTGCAGTGAAAAAAGCGAAGCCGTTGCCAAATATTCCGTGCTTACCGACAGCGAACAACTGTTCGCCTCCAAATATTTACCCTACCTGCCCAGTGAAGAAGAGTTGCGTAAAGAACTTGAGCGCGAAAGAGCGCAGTTGCAATTGCAGTTAGAAAAGGGAACAGATCCAGGAAGTCATCCATGATAAACAGAAGTGCACTATTAAAAGACTTGCAGCGTGAATTACCCAAAATTGAAAAGGATATTTTGGCCTATAGCGAATCCCGTGAGGATTTGACTGCGCATCTACAAGATGAGTACAAAAAAGCTAAGGAGGCGGGGCGTACCGCAGAGCACTTCGTTTCCTGGCGAGAAGCACAAATTACCCAAGCAGCAGTATCATGGATATTGACCTGTGTGTTTGTTCGTTTTCTTGAAGATAATGATTTGTTAGCAGAGCCGGTTTTGTCTGGGCCAGTGTCTAATCAGCGGGATGAAAATCCGCTACAGTTTGCCAAAGAACGTATGGTGGCTTATTTTAATGAAAACCCCACCCATGAAGAACGTGAATATTTATTCAGTTTATTTGAACAGTTAGAAAAATTTCTGGTTATTGCTGAGCTGCTGGATCATCGTCACAACCCGCTTTGGCAGATTCCAGTTTCTGCTGACGGTGCTAAAAGGCTGATCGATTTTTTTCAGAAAATTGATGCCGCTAGCGGTGAAATTGTTCATGACTTTACCGACACTGAGTGGGATACCCGCTTTTTGGGTGACTTGTATCAGGAACTCTCTGAGTCTGTCCGTAAACGTTACGCGCTGCTGCAAACTCCCGAGTTTGTTGAAAGCTTTATCCTGGATTATACCCTGGATAAAGCCAAAGATACCTTTGGTTTAAAAGGCCTGAGGTTGATTGACCCTACCTGTGGTTCTGGCCACTTTTTGTTAACCACCTTTCAACGCGTATTTGACGATTGGGTAAGGCGCGAACCCGGTGAAAATAACCGTGTGCTGGCACAGCGTGCTTTGGATGTTGTGCATGGGGTGGACATTAATCCTTACGCCATTGCAATTTGCCGATTTCGATTGCTGGTGGCGGCGATGAAAGTGGCGGGTACAACCAAGGTTAAAGATGCCCCTGATTTTCATTTTAATTTGGCTTGTGGGGATTCTTTGTTGCATGGGCGGCGTTTTGAATGGCAAGGCCAGGGCATTCAAACTGATTTGATCGAAGAAGATCCTATCAAGCATGTATTGGAAGTTGAAGATAAAGAAAAACTGCTGAAAATTCTGGGGCAGCAATATCATGTGGTAGTGGGAAATCCGCCTTACATTACAGTTAAAGATAAAGCCTTAAGAGCTGCCTATAAGGCGAAGTATGCAACCTGCTTTCGAGAGTATTCATTGGGTGTTCCATTTACAGAGAGATTCTTCGATCTCGCGTTGAACCAAAAGGATGAGGGGCAGGCAGGTTTCGTCGGTATGATTACGACCAACAGTTTTATGAAGCGTGAGTTTGGCAAGCTATTGGTTGGAAAATATTTACCTAACAAAGATCTTACACATGTAGTTGATACATCTGGAGCGCTAATTCCAGGGCATGGAACACTGTTCTGGTCAACAAAACCGGACACATTAATTTGCTAAATTTTCATAATTAACCGGTGACATATCATTGTTCGATGAATGAAGCCGGTCGAAATTGTAAT